>Ga0208512_100240_pt1 | contig 19692 bp, 20 predicted proteins | sample LakWasMet40_LOW7_2_FD_183880 | JGI IMG/M metagenome (GOLD analysis project Ga0208512, IMG submission 183880) | Freshwater sediment methanotrophic microbial communities from Lake Washington under simulated oxygen tension - Sediment Metagenome... | ecosystem: Environmental > Aquatic > Freshwater >...
GATTACGCAAAATGGTATGATGGCAATTCTTCCAAATTAAACAAAAATTATGACTTATTGTGTCGGTTTATTACTGAAACAAGGATTGGTGTTGGCATCAGATACGCGCACGAATGCAGGCGTGGATCAGGTAGCTTCTACACCTAAAATGCATATTTTTGAGCTTAAAAACGAGCGCGTGATTGTGTTGTTAACGGCGGGTAATCTTGCGATTACTCAGTCTGTGGTGAACGCGCTGAGAGCGCGTGTGGAAAAAAATGCACCAGATAGTATGCACTTGCATAATGTGGATAGTTTGTTTGATGCGGCAGGATTGGTGGGCGCAGAATTAAGGGCGACGTTTGAGCGTGATGGCGAGCATTTTAAAAATCATCAGATTGATTTCAACGCTAGTATCCTTGTCGGTGGCCAAATTAAAGGTGAAAGGCCGCGTTTATTCAATGTGTACGCGGCAGGTAACTTTATTGAATCCACACAAGAAACGCCATATTTCCAGATTGGTGAAACCAAGTACGGCAAGCCGATTATCGACCGGGTGGTAGAGCAGGGCAGCGACATCATGGATACGGTGAAATGTGTGCTGATTTCGTTTGATTCCACGATACGCAGCAATGTTTCTGTGGCCGCGCCGATAGATTTGCTGATTTATCGGGTAGATAGCCTGCATGCGGACTGCCAGCAGCGCATTACAGAAACTGACCCATATTACGTACAAATCCGCCAAGGCTGGGCTGACGGCTTGCGTTCAGTATTTAGCGCATTGCCAAGCCCGGATTGGTGTTAATCTAGCTTGCTAGGTTATTTTAATAATCAGAACATATCGCTATAGAGAGTTGTCATTGAATGGTTCCAGGTAATCTTTTTATCATCACCGCAGCATCCGGCGCAGGTAAAACCAGCCTAATTAAGGCATTGCTGGCTGAAGATGCGCATTTGAAATTATCTATCTCGCACACCACGCGCAAGCCGCGCCCTGGTGAGCAAGATGGCGTTGACTACCACTTTGTGGATGACGCCATGTTTTTACAGATGTTAGGCGAAGCGCGCTTTTTAGAAAGTGCAGAGGTGCATGGTGCACGTTACGGTACTTCGCAGTCTGCCGTGGATGCGCCACTGCAAGCTGGCCATGATGTAATTTTGGAAATTGATTGGCAGGGCGCTGCACAGGTGCGCCGCCTGTTTCCTAATGCTATCAGCATCTTTGTGTTGCCGCCTTCTATCGAGACGCTGGAACAGCGCTTGAATAGCCGCGGGCAGGATAGTCAAGAGACTATTTCTAAGCGCGTTGCCGCTGCACGTGCTGAAATGCGCCATGTGAGCGAGTTCGATTATGTTACAATTAACAACTATTTTGACGTAGCGTTGCAGGACATTCGCGCTATTATCCGCGCGCAGCGTCTAGTTGGCGCCGCTCAGTTGCAACGTTATGCCAGTTTAATTCAAGCGCTTACTTAATTGCTAAGTTGTATATTGCTTAGCTGTCATTATCTAGGCGCTTGCTGGTCTTTTAGTTATTAATTTTGTTTATCCTTAGGAAATATCATCATGGCACGTATCACGGTAGATGACTGTTTAGAAAAAATCCCAAACCGCTTCCAATTAACTTTAGTGGCTGCTTATCGTGCTCGTCAATTGCACAATGGCGCAGAGCCGCAAGTTAACGTGCAAAACTCACGCGATAAATCAACGGTGATTGCATTGCGTGAAATTGCAGCAGGCAAAATTGGTGTGGAAATTTTAGCGCGCGGGCATTCGTAGTTTGCCGCGTCTTGGCATTTATTAACTTTTTCGTACAATTAGTGACACTGGTATGCCAAAAACCGCAAACAATCTTAAAGCGGAATTATCAAAGTTAACATCGGCCCCCTTGCTGCCTGCGGACAGTGAGGGCTCAGCCTTAAGCATACGGCTACACTCGTATTTAAAACCTCAAGATATAGAACAAGTATGGGAAGGCTATCGTTACGCGTTTGCCGCCCATGATGGCGTCGTGCGTAAAACGGGCGAGCCATATATCACGCATCCCGTTTCTGTTGCCTGCATTCTGGCCGACTTGCATATGGATGTACCCACTATCCTCGCGGCGTTGCTGCATGATGTGGTCGAAGATACCGACATTACCACTTTAGATATCAAGCAAAAATTTGGTCCGCAAGTCGCTGAGTTAGTAGATGGTGTGACTAAGCTAGATAAAATCGAATTCCAAAGTGCGAGTCAGGCCCAAGCAGAGAACTTCCGTAAAATGCTATTGGCGATGTCGCAAGATGTGCGTGTGATTTTGGTGAAGCTGGCAGATCGTTTACATAATATGCAAACGCTGGAAGCCATGCGCCCAGAGAAACAAAGGATCATTGCCAAAGAAACGCTGGATATTTATGCGCCGATTGCTAATCGCTTAGGCTTAAATGATGTCTATCAGGCCTTAGAAGACCTGAGCTTTAAATATCTTTACCCTATGCGCTATAACGCGATTTCTAAAGCGATTATGGCCGCACGTGGCAACCGTAAAGAAGTCATTAGCAAAATATTAGAGTCAATTAAGAAGCAGCTGGCAGATTTTGGCATTGAGGCTGAAGTGTCAGGCCGTGAAAAGCATCTTTATAGCGTGTATAAAAAGATGACAAGTAAGGCAACGCCGTTTTCGCAAGTGTATGATATTTATGGTTTTAGAATCGTAGTTAAAGACTTACCCAGTTGCTATTTAGCTTTAGGTGCGTTGCATGGGCTGTATAAGCCGATTCCTAGCAAATTTAAAGACTATATCGCCATCCCTAAAGCGAACGGTTACCAATCGCTGCACACTACATTGTTTGGCCCATTTGGTACGCCAATAGAGGTGCAGATTCGTAGTGATGATATGCATAATATTGCAGATGCGGGTGTTGCCGCACATTGGCTGTACAAAGCAAGTGATGCGCAACTTACCGCGTTGCAGCAGCAAACCCACCAGTGGTTACAGCGTTTGCTGGATATTCAAAACGAGAGCGTAGATTCGCTCGACTTCCTTGAGCATCTTAAAATTGATTTGTTCCCAGATGAGGTGTATGTGTTTACGCCTAAGGGTTCTATCATGGCGTTGCCTAAGGGCGCTACTGCGGTTGATTTTGCCTATGCCGTGCACTCTGACATTGGCAATAGTTGCGTGGCGGTGCGGATTAACCACGATTTAGCGCCACTGCGTACCGAGATGCATAATGGCGATCACGTTGAGATTATTACTGGCTCCTTAGCCAAACCCAACCCTGCTTGGCTTAATTACGTAGTGACCGGACGCGCTCGTGCGCATATTCGACACTTCTTAAAATCGCAGCAATCTACAGAGTCCGCGCACTTGGGCGAGCGTTTGTTGAATAAAGCCTTGCGTGCATTGCATGTAGACCCTAGCCATATCTCAGAAGAGCATTGGCAAAAGCTGATTCGTGACTACGGCGTGAAGAAAAAAGTTGAAATTCTTTCTGACATTGGCTTAGGTAAGCGCCAGAACGTGATGGTGGCGCACCAATTGGTAGCAATGACCGATGACCATGCCGAGCGGCATACCAAACTGCCAGCGGCTTCACTGGATACCATCACGATTCGTGGTACTGAAGGCATGGCGGTACAGTTTGCACCTTGCTGCAGGCCGATTCCGGGTGACCCTATTTTAGGCTTTATCAATAAAGATAAGGGCTTGGTGATTCATACCCATGATTGCCCGAGTGTGCGTAAATTTAAATTAGACCCGGATAAATGGCTGGATGTAGAGTGGGAGCCAGAAAGCTCGCGTTTATTCAAAACTAATTTAAATCTAACCGTGGCAAACCAGCCTGGTATGTTGGCACAAATCGCTTCAGGCATTGCAGATGCCGGTTCTAACATTGATAACGTCAGCGTAGAAGAGGCTGATGGCAGTGCCTATGCTAATTTGTACTTTACCGTACAGGTGAAAAATCGCGTGCATTTAGCGGAGCTGATGCGCGGTCTGCGCAAGATTCCCGATGTGGTGCGTATTAATCGCACCAAAGGCAGTGCCACAGCCAATGGTAAAAATTCGAGTGTAAAACTATACTCACAGTAGTAGCCTTGCATGATTTCTTTAACAAACGTGGTTTAATTAAATGACAACTAATACAAAACAAATTATTCAAACAGAAGGCGCACCAGCAGCCATTGGCACTTACTCACAAGCGGTCAAAGTAGGCAATACGGTGTACCTATCTGGTCAAATCGGACTAGATTCAGTAACGATGCAATTGGTCGATGGCATTGAAGCACAAGTGCACCGTGTATTCCAAAACCTAAAAGCGGTGGCCGATGCCGCTGGCGGTAGTTTAGCGGATGTAGTTAAACTTAATATTTTCCTGACTGACTTATCTCACTTTGCTTTGGTGAACTCTATTATGGCTGAGTACTTCAGTCAGCCATATCCAGCACGTGCTGCGGTAGGCGTTGCTTCATTACCACGCGCTGCGTTGGTTGAAGCTGATGCCGTGATGGTGCTTTAAGCAGCTAAATGCTGGCTTAGGGTGCGTGCTTTTACGTTATTTAAGTAAATGCTTTTCTGTGCCTTAGGTCGGCCACATTCAATGTGACGCAACTCACTCAAATTAAAGCCTTCAGCAAACCGATGATTGCCAACTTGGCTAAGTTGGGCATTAGTAATCTGCAAGGCTTATTACTACATTTACCTTTACGTTATATTGATGAGACCCATGTGACCGCAGTGCGTGATTTGCGCATGGGCGAATCGGCGCAGGTTGAGGGTGAAATCGTGCATGCGGAAGTCACCTACAAACCGCGCAAGGCACTGATTGCCAGATTAGAAGACGCTAGTGGCCAGCTCACGCTACGTTTTCTACATTTCTACCCTAGCCAGATTAATGCACTGAAAGTCGGGAGTAAGCTACGCGTTTACGGCGAGGTGCGTAGCGGCTTTTTTGGCTATGAGATGGTGCATCCTACCTGTAAAGCGGTGGGTGAAAAAACTATTGTAGCCGAAACCTTAACGCCGGTTTACCCTACGGTTGCCGGCTTGGGGCAGGCTAGTTTACGTAAGGCCATCGGCATTGCCTTGCAGCAGCAAGGCGAGATGCATGAAACCTTGCCTGCACAGGTATATGCAGGTTTAAATCTCCCTAGTTTTGCTTTAAGTTTGGCGGCACTGCATCATCCTAGCCCCGATGTGAGCCTGCGCGCGTTGGATAATAAAACCACGACACACTGGCGGCGTTTGGCATTTGATGAGCTGCTGGCACAGCAACTATCTATGCGTAAGCATTATGCGCGGCGCCGTAGTGTGAGTGCTCCGCAATTTAAACGCTCTAAACAGCTGATTTCTGCTTTACTGAAAAGTTTGCCGTTTGCGTTAACCGGCGCACAGCAGAAAGTGGCATTGGAAATTGAGCATGATTTAACGCAAGCACACCCCATGCAGCGTCTGTTGCAAGGTGATGTGGGCAGCGGTAAAACCATCGTGGCCTGCATGGCAGCACTACAGTGTGTGGAAAATGGCTGGCAGGTTGCATTAATGGCACCCACGGAAATATTGGCAGAACAGCATTACCGTAAAATGTTGAGTTGGCTACAGCCGTTAGATATCAAGATTGCATGGCTCACCGGCAGCCAAAACAAGAAAGACCGTGATGCTGCGCTGGCGTCTATTGCCAATGGTGAAGCAAAACTAGTGGTAGGTACGCATGCCTTATTTCAAGAAGCGGTGCGCTTTAAAAGTCTGGGTTTAGCCATTATTGATGAGCAGCATCGCTTTGGTGTGCATCAGCGCTTAGCGCTACGCCAGAAAGGCCAGCCTGAGCCACATCAGCTGATGATGTCTGCAACACCCATTCCACGCACGCTATCCATGAGTTATTACGCTGACCTTGATGTGTCGGTGATAGACGAATTACCTCCTGGGCGTTCGCCTATCGTCACCAAAATTGTCTCTGATGCCAGGCGTGACGAAATCTTACAGCGCGTGCGCGAGGCATGTTTGCAGGGCAATCAGGCCTATTGGGTCTGTCCGCTGATTGAGGAGTCTGAAGCGCTGCAATTGGCAACAGCTAATGACACCTATGCACTGATGCAGCAGGAGTTTCCCGAGTTAAAGGTTGGCCTGGTGCATGGCCGCATGAAGCCAGCCGAAAAACAAGCGGTCATGGCTGAGTTCAGCGCCGGCCATTCCCAACTTTTGGTTGCCACCACCGTGATTGAGGTGGGAGTGGATGTGCCGAATGCCAGTTTGATGGTGATTGAGCATGCGGAGCGTATGGGCCTATCACAGCTGCACCAACTACGCGGACGTGTGGGCAGGGGCGCGGCAAAAAGCACTTGTATTTTGCTCTATCAGAATAAACTGTCTGAAACTGCGCGCGCCAGATTAAAAGTGATTTATGAAAGTAATGATGGCTTTGCTATTGCGCAGGCAGATTTGCAAATTCGCGGCCCGGGTGAATTGTTAGGGGTGCGTCAAAGCGGCGTACCTATGCTGAAAATTGCAGATTTAGAACGCGATGTTGATTTGCTCGAGGCAGCAAAAGCCATGGCAGATATGTTGCTGAAAAACTATCCAACTGAAGTTGAGCGGCATCTAGATCGCTGGATGAGCACGGCAGGCGAATTGGTGAAGGTATAGCGGCATGTCTCTAGATTTTATTCACTACATGCGATAATTCTGCCGTGAAGATACGTAAAAGCACCCCACAAGCGCGTTATCGCTGGTTAGTAAAGCCGTTGCATAGCCGTGCCTATCGTTCATGGCTGATGCATGGTCAATCCTTAACTGCCAAGTTGCAGCAATGCTACCCAGATTTTTACGTGGTGCCGCTTACCGTGGCTTTACGTAAGCCTATCCGTGATGAGGCCGCACTGTTAAGTTTATCTGCAGGTAAATTGGTGCTGGTGCGCGATGTGCTGTTGTGCGGCGGAGCTGAGCCAGTAGTGTTTGCGCATAGTGTATTGCCTACTAAGCGCTTGCGTGGTGTCTGGCACGGCTTAGGTAAGCTTGGTAATAAGCCATTAGGCGCAACCTTGTTTGCCAACCCCAAAGTCAAACGCACTGCATTAAGTTATAAAAAACTATCACCGAATCACGTGCTATATCAACTGGCGAGCAAGCATTTGATGGTCAAGCCCAGTTATCTTTGGGCGCGTCGCTCAGTGTTTAGTCTGAACTGCGCTAGTATTATGGTTACTGAAGTATTCTTGCCGAGTATCATTGCCTCATGAAAATACAATACCCAAAAATAAAAGACTTGGTCAAAAAGATAAATAGTTATGAACGCCTGATGCGTTTAGATAAGCCGATAGGCATCTTGCTGTTGCTTTGGCCCACATTATGGGCGCTTTTAATTGCCTCCGCCGGTAAGCCGGACTGGATTATTGTGCTGATATTTATCACCGGTACTGTATTGATGCGTAGTGCTGGCTGTGTGATGAACGACATTGCCGATAGTCAGTACGATGGTTTGGTTGAGCGCACACAGTATCGCCCTTTACCCAATAAAGAGGTGACTAAAAAAGAAGCGTATTGGTTGGCATTGGCGTTAAGTGTCTTGGCATTTGGGTTGGTCTGCTTGCTGAATGTGTTAACCATTAAGCTCTCAGTGCTTGCTTTGTTTTTAGCTATGACCTACCCCTTAACCAAACGCTTTTTTGTGATGCCGCAGGCATATTTAGGCGTAGCTTTTGGTTTTGGTATTCCCATGGCGTTTGCCGCAGTGACTGATGCGGTTCCTGCCGTTTCCTGGCTGCTACTGTGCGCCAATGTGTTCTGGGCGATTGCATACGATACCGAATACGCAATGGTGGATAGGGATGATGACTTGAAAATAGGCATTAAATCATCTGCTATTACCTTTGGCCGCTTTGATGTTGCTGCCATTATGCTGTGTTACGGCTTGACCTTGACCTTGCTGGGTGTCGCAGGGTATCAGCTCGGGCTGTCGTATGCGTATTATGTTGGCCTATGTTTGGCAGCTGGTGTTGCGCTGTATCACTACTACCTGATCAAGGCACGCATTAGAGCAAAATGCTTTCAGGCATTTTTAGGTAATAACTGGTTTGGCTTTTTTGTGTTTGCTGGCTTGCTGGCACATTATTTGATTCAAGCACATTAGTTTAAGCGCAAAGGCAGTGTCGCTATGCGCTTTTAAGTGTTTGGCTTAATTAAGTGCTTGATTTGGGCAAATCCCACTCAATAATGTTGGAGTCTTTAGCTTTGTTGTTCTCTAGCTCGTCATCAGGTTTGCTTGCCGCAGTATCAGCCGAGCTTGACTCTTCTAGGTAGATATCTGAAGGGAAAAGAAACTCTTCTGCCATTTCAGTCGGTGCGGTGTTTGCCTGCGCAGGGGCGGCTGACTCCTCAGCTACAGGTGTAGCTTTGCCAAAGGTCGGGGCAGTTACCTCAATGTGGTCATCAAAGTCCGTGAGCATGTCTACTTCGTAAGAGGGTATTTTTTGAAAGGGCGAGTTCGCGAACTGTGTGTTCATTTCCTCCTGCGTAGGTCTGCTCCATGGGGCTTGTTCCGGCATCTCTGGGAATGGTGCAACTGTGAAGTCTGCATCGCTGATTGAGTTGGATTTTGGTTTTACAGTACTTTCGCTGAACGTGTCAGCATCAAAAGAAATATCATCACCAAAAGCGACGCTATTAAACACTGTGTTATCTAAACTGCTAGGCGCAGGAGTGGTGCGTTCGCTCTCAGCTTTAGGGGGCGCGCTTCGATGCATTGTGTGCTGACTGGCTGCAATGCCTGTGTTGAGCAGTTCGGCGATTCTTTTTAGGAAGAACAGCTCTTCAAAGTTGTTGGGAGAGAAGCCCTCAGCTGGCTGAGCATATTGATCGTAAATCAAATCATTTAAAAACTTAACCGCAAATGGTGAGCCCCATGCCCCTTCAAGTCTGGCAACGATATTTGCGTACTCTTCAATTGACGAGCTGTCTTCATGGTCCGCGTCAGCAAAGTTTGGTGCTTTGATATTAAAGTATTTGTTAGCTTCCATTACCGTTGCATCGTATTCAGCTTCCGACCCCTCTTTGGCGATTAACGATAGCAATTTAAGCCAAACTTTGGGTGACTCTGTTGGGAAGTCATTTAAATGATTCTGCAGCAACTGTATCGCTAATAGTGGGCGCTCATGCTCAATAAACACATCTGCATTATCAATGATACTATCGTGCTCATCACTTACATGTTCAGCTGGTGTCAAGATGCCAGTTTTGACTGGCGCCGCAATTACGTCGTCATCAGCTTCGTCGTCAAGAAAGCTCTCCGAGAAACTATTGTGCTTGCTCGTCCTATAATCATTGGCTGGCTGAGTTGCAGTAGCAAGAGATGTTTGCTGATTATCTGTATCCTCGTCCGCGTCAAACCAATGTTGTTCTTGCTTAATCAAGCGCTTGGTCGTAATGGTGCGGCGTAGCCATTCAATTGCAGCGAATGCGAGCAGGGCTCCTACCGCAATCAATAGGTAATTGAGCCAGCCAGATTGCTGCTCGGCTAATTCATTTTTTGCTTGTGCTGCTTCATCTCTTAGCTGCGTGTTTTGTGTTTGCAGGCTGATAATCTGCTTTTCCAGATGCGCTAGTCGATTAGACATTACGGTCGCCTCATCCTGTAGCTCTGTGCTGCTAGGTAGGGTGGTCGGGGGTGCGCGATTAAGGTCAATTTGCGTTTCAAACTGCAGGCTGATCTTATGTTGTCCGCCAGAAGCATCCGATGTCAAACTGTCGCCAGAAATGCTTAAATATGGCTTACTGGACGTGTCGGGTTTGGTCGGTGCCGGCTGCTCGCTAGTGCTTATGCTGGCTGGCGGCGTTGGTTTTGCGGCGCTTTGTTGCTTGCCTACGTAGGCTTCCATCATTTTGTCATCAGCGCTGGATGCAGCGTTGGCGTGACGTTTTTTTAGCTTACGTTTTGCCTTGGGTGGTGTATAGCTCTCCGTGTCGCCAGCAGCTATGCTCGCTGTGCTGTTATCTGCGTTGCTTGAAGTTTTGGTTTTGCGGCTGACTTGTTTGTCAGCAGTGCTGCTCGAGATGGCTGCGACATTGCTGTTGGCAGTTTCGCTATGGATAGATGCAGGGTCTAATAATAAAACGTAGTCACGGTGTAGTTGTGGTTCGCAGTGATAAGAAACGCGCAAGCTAAGAATCGGCTCTGTAATCACAGATTGCGTAGTGATGGTAAGTAAAAAGCCATCTTTTTGTGTGCTTAATGTAGAAAATGCTCTTTTAAAAGCAGGTGTGTCGTTGGTGTCAGATACTGTAAAGCAGCTTGCATCTGGCGACTTTTCAACGTCACTGACATTTAATTTAACAATGAGCGATTCACCCAGGTACGATTTAAGCGTAGCTTCGCCAAGGCCCAATGCGAAGCTCGCGTTGGCGTAGAGGGCGAAAATAAGAGGGATGAATAATCTCAAAATATGTTTGTTTTCAAATTGTTATGCTAATTTTTATTGCATTGTTAAGCTGGTCTGTTAGAATCTCGTTTGTGCAGACATGCTTATGGTAAAGTGCTTATAAAGCAATGTAACACTACCATAACAAAAAGCACAACTCATGCCAACATTAAGTGCTGGTGTGAATATCAAACAATATATGGATGCGAGTTGTTTGATATGGCGCTAAACATATTGTTGTAAGCCAGCAATAAACTTAAAAAATATTGAGTGAACAGTGTAATACTGTTTGACAAGACATATTTATTTAGCATAAAATCCGCCTCTTAATTTTTTTAGCTCACAGTATTGGTAACACGATGAAAACCTTTTCAGCAAAATCACACGAAGTGAAGCGCGATTGGTTTGTGGTTGATGCCACAGACCTAGTGCTAGGCCGTCTAGCTAGCGCAGTTGCACACCGTTTACGCGGCAAACATAAAACAATTTATACGCCTCACGTTGATACAGGTGATTATATAGTTGTTATTAATGCCGACAAATTAAAAGTAACTGGTAATAAAGCAGATGGTAAGCTTTACCACCGTCACTCTGGTTATCCAGGCGGTATCACAACAACAACATTCTCTAAAATGCAAGATCGTTTCCCAGGTCGCGCTTTAGAAAAAGCGGTTAAAGGCATGTTGCCTAAAGGTCCTTTAGGCTATGCAATGATCAAAAAAATGAAGGTTTATGCTGGTAGTGAGCATGACCACGCGGCACAACAACCGCAACCATTGACCATCTAAGGATAAAAAATGATCGGTAAATACAATTATGGTACGGGTCGCCGCAAAAGCTCTGTAGCGCGCGTATTCTTAAAATCAGGTAAAGGCAACATCATTGTTAATGACAAGCCAGTTGATGAGTATTTCTCACGCGTGACATCACGCATGATTTTGCGTCAACCTCTAGAATTAACAAACAACACAGCTAGCTTCGACATCATGGTTAACGTAATCGGTGGCGGTGAGTCTGGTCAAGCTGGTGCTGTTCGTCACGGTATTACACGTGCTTTGATCGATTTTGACGCTACATTGAAAAGTGCATTGTCACATGCTGGTTTCGTGACACGTGATGCACGTGAAGTTGAGCGTAAAAAAGTTGGTCTACGCAAAGCGCGTCGTCGTAAACAATTCTCTAAACGCTAATCAGGCGGTTGGATTTGAAAAAGGTCGCTTTGGCGGCCTTTTTTATTGGATGAAAAAGATAGAGCGCTTATAATCAGAACACTTGGTAAATGAATATAAACAACATGGCATCGAAAAAGATAAAAGTAGGGATTGTTGGCGGCACTGGATATACCGGTGTTGAGTTGTTGCGCCTATTGGCGCTACATCCACATGTGGAGTTAACGGCTATTACCTCACGTGGTGATGCTGGCCTGCGCGTTGCTGATATGTTCCCTAATTTACGTGGCTATATTGATTTAGCGTTTTCTGATCCGGCTACTGCAAATTTAAGTGCATGTGATGTGGTGTTTTTTGCGACACCTCATGGTGTGGCTATGAGTCAGGCGCAAGCGCTGTTAGATGCCAATGTTAAAGTGATTGATCTTGCGGCAGACTTTCGTTTACAAGACACTGCGGTGTTTGAACAGTGGTACAAAATGCCGCATAGCTGCCCTGATGTGTTGCGTGAGGCAGTGTATGGGATCCCTGAGCTTAATCGTGAAAACATTAAGTCGGCGAAAGTGATTGGTAACCCTGGATGTTATCCAACCACGGTGCTATTAGGTTTGGCGCCGTTGCTCGAAAAGGGCTATGTTGATTTTTCTGCACCGATTGTGGCTGATGCTAAATCTGGTGTGTCTGGTGCGGGCAGGAAAGCGGAAGTTGCAACTTTGTTTGCAGAGTCAAGTGATAGCATGAAAGCATATGGCGTGGCTGGGCATCGTCACCATCCTGAGATTCATGCGCAGCTTACGCAATTGGCAAATGCAAATATTCAGTTTATTTTTGTGCCGCATTTAATCCCGATGATACGTGGCATGCTGTCAACAATTTACGTTAAACTGACTGATGCAGCTAAAGCTGCAGATTTGCAGGCTTTGTATGAGCAGCGTTACCAACATGAGCGTTTTGTGGATGTGATGCCAGCGGGCGCATTGCCAGAAACGCGGTCAGTGCGAGGCTCTAATCAGTTACGCATTGCTTTGCATAGGCAAGAAGCAGCGGGATATTTGACCTTGGTGGTAGTGCAGGATAACTTGGTAAAAGGGGCTGCTGGGCAGGCTGTGCAAAATATGAACATCATGTTTGGGTTTGATGAACGCAGTGGTTTAGAAGTTTTACCGTTACTGCCTTAACTAAATGAAACCAGTTCGCCGTAGAATTCGCCGTCATTTCGGGTTAACTGCCAAGCAGGTGGCGGTGAGATCCAAGCGTCCGTGGTATTTTCAGACCGGCACAGCTTTTGTGTTTATTGCTTTGGGCTATGCGGCCGCTTACTGGCAATATGCAACGGGTAGTGAGAGCTTACGTCAGACCATGCTTGATAATCAGGCGTTGAATACCAAGGTAATACAGGTAGAGCGGCAGTTACAGATTGAGCAAGCCGCACAGAGCGTTTTAACTAAAGAACTGCGCGATGTCCAAGATGAAAATATTCATATTAAAGAGGATTTAGCTTTTTATAAGAATATGACGAATAGTAAAAGGTAATCGTACTTACTTTTTATGGCAGTACCATGCGTAGTAGTCTATGAATGAGTTAGCTATCAAAGTTTAGAGGATTTACGATGTTTTTTAAAAAAAGTAACCGTGTGCAAAATACCATTGACACCTTGATTGGTGTGGGCACACGGGTTGAAGGCAATATTCATTTTGCAGGCGGTTTGCGTGTTGATGGCACAGTAATTGGTACCGTGGCTGAACCTAATGACCAGCCAAGCACACTAATACTTAGTGAGTTGGGTCGTATTGAGGGTGCAATTACTGCATCTAAGGTCGTGGTGAACGGTACTGTGATTGGTCCAGTAAAAGCTGCGCAGTTTATAGAGCTACAAACCAAGGCACGTGTGACTGGGGATGTTTATTACAACACTCTGGAGATGCATACCGGTGCGGTGATAGAAGGAAAGTTAGTTTATTTGGATGAAAATGCAGATTAAGCTAGCACTTGCAGGCTTTTGCTATTGAAATTCAGTGCGTTAGGTCGCATATTAGTGAAGATATTTATTTGAAATTTTAGGGGTACACCATGAGTACAGTTGCAGAAGTTCAGGAATTAGACATTCCTTCACCTTTAGTTTTTACCGATAATGCAGCAAAAAAGGTAAAAGAGTTAATTGAAGAAGAAGGTTCACCAGATCTTAAGTTGCGTGTTTTTGTTAGCGGCGGCGGATGTTCAGGCTTTCAATACGGTTTTACGTTTGAAGAAGAAGTGAACGACGATGACACGCAAGTGCAAAAAGACAGCGTGACATTGTTAATCGATCCAATGAGTCTGCAGTACTTGATGGGCGCTGAGATTGACTACCAAGACAGCTTACAGGGTTCACAGTTTGTGATTCGTAACCCAAATGCACAAACTACTTGCGGTTGTGGTTCATCTTTCTCGGTTTAAAATTTAGCGCAGTTTAGCTTTGCTAAATTTACAATGACACGCTTGTGTTAATTTGGGTGCTTGGCGGTATAAGCACTCGATTAACTGAGCGTGTTTTGTTATGCGCAGCTCCGTCAGCCTTGTACCGTTAAATCTCGCAGATAAAACAGTCCAAGAGTGCTAGCTTTGACAGGGTTGAATTGGGTTACGCTTTAAATAGGTACCAATTCAAATAGGCTTCATTGAAATAGACACTAAATTAGGCGCAAGTCAGCTGTAACTTCACGGCCGTGCTGCACCTGCCTTAATTACTACCTTTTATTTAATTCCACAAATGAGCGCTTTGCTGAGCCCGTGTAAAGCTGACGTGGCCTGCCAATTTTAGCTTCAGGGTCAGAGTGCATTTCAGACCACTGTGCAATCCAGCCGGCAGTTCTGGCAAGGGCAAAGATGGCGGTAAACATGCTGTTGGGGATGCCCATCGCACGCATCACAATGCCGCTGTAGAAATCTACGTTAGGGTAGAGTTTGCGCGACACAAAGTATTCGTCTTCCAGTGCAATCTTTTCTAGAGCCAATGCCAATTTGAACATAGGGTCATTGTTAAGCCCTAATACATCTAGCACCTCATGACATGTTTTTCTCATGATGGCGGCTCTTGGGTCCATGTTGCGGTAAACGCGGTGACCAAAGCCCATTAGTCTGAAACTGTCTGATTTGTCTTTAGCGCGGTTAATAAACTCACCAATGCGTGAAACGTCGCCAATTTCTTCCAACATATTCAGCGTAGCCTCGTTAGCGCCACCGTGTGCCGGCCCCCAAAGTGATGCAATGCCTGCTGAGATACATGCAAACGGGTTGGCGCCGCTAGAGCCTACAAGGCGCACTGTCGATGTCGATGCGTTCTGTTCGTGGTCTGCGTGCAAGATTAAAATGCGTTCAAATGCTTTTGCTAGTACTGGGTTAGGTACATATTGCTCACATGGGGTAGCAAACATCATGTACATAAAGTTTTCCGCATAGTTCAGATGATTCTGCGGGTACATAAATGGTTGGCCTATGTTGTACTTATAGCTCCACGCCGCAATGGTTGGTACTTTTGCTAATAAACGATGCGCAGATATTTCACGATGCTTCGGGTTAAGAATGTCCATCGAGTCAAAGTAAAACGCAGAGAGTGAGCCAACCACGCCAACCATAACCGCCATTGGGTGTGCATCACGCCTGAACCCGCGGAAAATATTGCTAAGTTGATCATGCAGCATAGTGCTGCCTGTAATGGTGTCCGTAAACTGCTTTTTCTCTGTCACGTTTGGCAGTTCACCATGCATTAACAGGTAGGCAACCTCTAAATAGTCACAGTGTTCAGCTAGCTCTTCAATTGGGTAGCCACGGTGATACAGCAGGCCCTGCTCGCCATCGATAAAGGTAATGTTGGAGTTACATGCTGCAGTCGACATAAAGCCCGGGTCGTACGTGTATACGCCGTGTTTGCCTAAGCTGCGGATGTCAATCACATCATTGCCCAATGATCCGGAAAGTATCGGTAATTCAATCGGTGACTTACCATTTTCAAAGCTGAGTGTTGCGGTACTTGTATTGTTTTTCATGGTGTTTTTGCAGTTCTAATCATCATTGACTGTGATTATACTTTATCAAAGCGAGCAGATGAATGTTAAAAGCTTACTAAGCTTGGTAAATCGCACCTAAAATGCGTAGGCCTTTAGCGCCTGTGACCTGTGGCAGGTTTGCAGTTTGTTTGGCCATGCATTTTTTTGCTAGCCATGCAAAGGCAATTGCCTCAACCCAATCCACGCCCATGCCTAGCTGGTCTGTAGTAGCGATAGTGGTTGTACCCATGAGTGATTGCAATTCACTCTGCAAGAGATTGTTCTTTGCGCCGCCGCCGCATAGATATATTTCATCGACTTGACCGCAATGTTGGTAAACAGCATTTGCAATAGAGTGCGCGCTTAATGCTACTAAGGTACGCGCAACATCTTGGGCTGCATAGTTTTGCTGGGTTAAGTAGTGATTTAGCCACGCAGTATTAAATAAATCGCGGCCAGTACTCTTAGGCGGTGCTGCAGCAAAGTAAGGTTCGCTCAGCATCGCCGTGAGCAATGGCTCAATAGTCTTGCCTGTACTAGCCCATTGACCATCCGCATCGTAGTCTAAACCCAAGTGTTGTTTAATCCAGGCATCCAGCAACATGTTGCCGGGGCCAGAGTCAAAGCCGAATACATCACCAACTGTACTTAGGTAGGTAATATTGGCGATGCCGCCGATATTGATAATTGCTCGATTATGAATGTTGCTGCTAAAAACATCTTGATGGAATGCAGGCACCAGCGGTGCTCCTTGGCCACCTGCTGCAATGTCTCTGCTTCTAAAGTCGTTCACAACGGTGATGTCGGTCAGTTCGCTTAGCAATGCCGCATTGCCAATTTGCATGGTAAAGCCTAATTCTGGGCGGTGTCTGATGGTTTGGCCGTGGCAGCCAATCGCGGTGACTGCGTCTGCATCCACTTGTGCGGCAGCAAGCAGGGCATTGACTGCGTCTGCATATAAATAGGCAAGGGTGTTACCCATGCGAGCGGTTGTTTCTAGTTCGTTTGTGGTGGGGTGTTGTAAAGCGAGAATCTGCGTGCGTAAATCTGCAGGATAAGCCAAAAAATGCGTTTTAAGCAGCTGTGGCTGCTGTGTATGGTCGAACGTAACTAGGGCAGCGTCCACCCCATCTAGGCTAGTACCCGACATTAAGCCGATAAAAAGCTCGCTAGCCATGATGGTGATATTTAGTGCTGCTAAATTACTCTAAGGCTGCAATATTGCTGGTGCCTAGCAATCTAAGCTGCGCTGTCATTTGGCTGCTGATAGACTCAAATTTAGCTTTATTGCTGCCTTGAATGATATTGGTTTTAGGCAGTGCAACTTTCATGGGGTCTTGGTGCTGGCCATTGATTAAAAATTCATAATGCAAATGTGGGCCGGTAGCCACGCCTGACATCCCTACAAAGCCTATCATCTGGCCTTGCGTGATTTTTGAGCCGCGACGTAGCTCTGGCGCAAAGCGTGAAAGATGTCCGTACAAAGTGCTCACGCCATTTGCATGTTTCAGGACAATCACGTTGCCGTAACCGCCTTTTTGCCCGACAAAATCAACCACAGCGTCGGCAGACGCTTTAATCCGAGTGCCGGTAGGTGCGGCAAAGTCTACGCCTTTATGTGCGCGCATTCTTTGTAGTACTGGGTGAAATCTTGCAACGCTAAAGCCTGAGCTTACGCGGCTAAATTCTAAAGGTGAACGTAAAAACGACTTATGCGTGCTTTTACCTTCAGGTGTGTAGTATTGCATCTGATTGTTGCCATCACGGAAGCCGACCGCACGGTAGACCTTGCCGTCATTCACAAATTCAGCCGCCAGCACTTCGTCTACTTTAATCAGCTCACCCTGATCATAGCTGCCTTCATAAATTACATTGAAGTGATCGCCACGGCGTAAGTCTGTATGAAAGTTGATTTCACTTTCAAAAATGTCTGCGAGTTGGATTGCAATATTGTCTGGAATATTTGCCGCATCTGTTGCGCCAAATAGTGAGCTGGTAATTTTCGCCGATTTTAATATGGGGCGAATCTCTAAAACACGATTATCTTGCTTGGCGGTATAACCATCATCAGTTTTTGTTACCGTCAAAAACGCGTCTGCGTTGACTTGGTATTCAAAATGAAACAAATTTCCATCCGCATCGGTCTCGGCCTTTACTTGGCGGCCAGGGATGATGGAGCGTGCAATTTCGCTGGCAATGCTGTCGGTGCGAATAAATTCCAAGGCATCACGATTGCGGATGTTTAGCCTGGCTAATACGCTTTGTAGCGTATCGTCCCTGCGTACGTAATCTTTATACCAAAACTTTTCGGTTAACTCAGAATCGTCATTTAATGCCTGCTCAAGTGTCGGCAGGCTTACTTCTTCAACCACCATAGAGGTCGCAATGTTAGTTGTTAATGTTTGCGGTGCAATACCAAATGCGGTGTAAATGCCAAATAATGGTAAGCAAGAAATTGCCAATACCCAGCGCAGCTTAAATTTACGCTCTGATAAGCGTTGTTGCTTGCGTTCAGCTTTATTGGCGTTTTGCGTTAAAATAGAGTTTTGGGGTGATTGGTGATGATTGGGCTCGTTAATATCCACGGGCTAACCTTTACTTAATTATTTCAGCTCTTGATACTAACAGAAAATTAAGTTTATACAAATAAACTAGCGGTAAAAAAACAATAGAGTTTAAGGACGTTAAAACGTGAATATTGAAATCAGCCAACAGCTTGCAGTGATTAAACGCGGTGCAGATGAACTATTAATTGAAGCCGAGTTAATTGAAAAGCTAAAAAAAGGTCAGCCACTAAAAATTAAAGCAGGTTTTGACCCAACAGCGCCAGATTTGCATCTTGGGCATACTGTACTTATTAATAAGTTGCGCCAATTTCAAGAGCTTGGACATACCGTGCTGTTCCTGATTGGTGATTTCACAGGCATGATTGGTGACCCGACCGGTAAAAGTGCGACACGTCCGCCATTGACGGCAGAGCAGGTGCAGGAGAATGCTAAGTCCTATACCGCGCAAGTTTTTAAGATACTTAAACCAGAGCAAACCGAGGTAGTGTTTAACTCTAAGTGGCTCACCGAACTTGGGGCTGCGGGCATGCTTAAATTGGCGGCTAGCCATACTGTGGCGCGCATGCTGGAGCGCGATGACTTCTCTAAGCGCTTCAAAGGTAATCAGCCGATTGCGATTCATGAGTTTCTCTATCCTTTATTGCAAGGTTACGATTCTGTTGCGCTAAATGCAGATGTGGAATTAGGCGGCACTGACCAGAAGTTCAACTTACTCATGGGGCGCGAGCTACAGAAGCAAGCAGGACAGAGTCCGCAGTGCGTGCTTACTATGCCGTTGCTAGAAGGTTTAGACGGCGTAAATAAAATGTCTAAATCTCTAGGTAATTATATAGGTATCGCTGAAGCACCGGAAATCATCTTCGCTAAAATCATGTCGATATCAGATGAATTGATGTGGCGTTATATAGAGCTGCTCTCATTTGAATCGCTAGAAACTATTGCGCAATGGAAAGCTGGCGTAGTTGCAGGCGGCAATCCGCGTGATGTTAAAGTGCGCTTCGCGCAGGAGATTGTCACACGCTTCCACTCACAAGCGGATGCAGAAAAAGCTTTGGCTGATTTCCAAACGCGCTCAAAAGGCGGCATTCCGGATGATGTGCCCGAGGTGTCGGTGACTATTGATGCAGAGCAGGTAGGTGTTGCTCAACTGCTTAAGTTGGCTGGTTTGGTTACTAGCACCTCAGAAGCATTCCGTGCCATTGAGCAAGGTGGTGTTAAGTTAGATGGTGAAAAAGTCACGGATAAAGCCTTAATGTTAAATAAAGCGAGCAGTGTGGTTGCGCAAGTAGGTAAGCGGAAGTTCGCAAATGTAACAATTATGTAACAGATTAAAAAATAGTGTTTGGATTGGACTAAGGTGCTGTAGAATGCGCACCTTGCTAACGAAGCACTGTTAGCGAAAAGCAGTAGAAGGCGCAGTAAAAAGTACGGTTAATTTTAATTAGTAAATATTACGAAATTAAGGTTGACGGGCGATAAAAGCTCTGTATAATGCGCACCTCGTTAACGCAAAGCGTAACGACGGAAACGAAAAGTTCTTTAACAATATAACA
>Ga0208512_100241_pt1 | contig 19684 bp, 15 predicted proteins | sample LakWasMet40_LOW7_2_FD_183880 | JGI IMG/M metagenome (GOLD analysis project Ga0208512, IMG submission 183880) | Freshwater sediment methanotrophic microbial communities from Lake Washington under simulated oxygen tension - Sediment Metagenome... | ecosystem: Environmental > Aquatic > Freshwater >...
TTCGTGGGCGTGGTCAGCACGGTGTTCACCATTCTGGCGATCTTCCTCATCGACAAGATTGGTCGCCGCCAAATCTTGATCTGGGGGCTGGCGTGGTGCGCGCTCAGTCTCGGCATATGTGCCTACGGCTTCAAGACCGCACGTTACGAACTGACCGAGGCCGCGGTGGCCAAGCTGGATGCCAAGATCAACAAGGAAGCGCTGCAGCCGGTGGTGGGCGTGACATACCACTCGGACATCGAGTTCCGCAAAGCCCTCAACCAAGCGATCGGCGAACAGCAGACGCGCGAAAACTACAGCAGGCTGTTGCAGCGTGCCGCGGTCATGCCCGCCGCACTGATCCTGTTTGGCATCTTCAGCTTCATGGCGGCGTTCCAGTTCTCGGTCGGCCCAGTCATGTGGGTGCTTTTCTCGGAGATCTTCCCGATCGCCATCCGTGGTGTGGCAATTCCGGCCTGTGCTTTCGTCACCACCATCGTCAATTATATCGTCACGCAGTTCTTCCCGTGGGAACTCGCGACGATCGGCGCGGCTGCCACCTGGATGGCCTACGCAGTCATCAGCTGCGTGGGCCTGGTAGCGCTTTACCGGTGGCTGCCGGAAACCAAGAACAAGACCATCGAACAAGTAGAACTGGCTTTTGAAGCTGCCACGAAGAAACGCAATGCGTGAACCTTTAACCTGATCACAATTACCATGAGCAAGAAACTAAGCGCCGCCACGAAGCGGGCAATGGAACGTAATTACTTTCAAGGACCGGAATGGTTCTGTGAAATCATCACCAAACCCATCACCGGCGACTTGGCGGAGCATAAGCCGGATGTAGTCCGGCGTGATCCCAGCGCCGTTATCAAGGCCGGCGACTTTTATCATGTCTGGTACACCCGCTCGATTGGCAAGAGCCACGGTTTTGGCAGCGGTGATCTCGAGGCCAAGACCTTCCCGTGGGATCATTGCGATGTCTGGCATGCGACAAGCAAGGACGGCTGGCATTGGGAGGAGCGGGCGCTGGCTGTCGCCCGCGGTCCGAAGGGTGCCTACGACGACCGTAGCGTGTTTACCCCGGAGATTCTCGCCCACGGCGGGAAGTTCTACCTCGTCTACCAAGTGGTAAAATCGCCCTATCTGCGTCGCTCAATGGAGCACATCTCGATGGCGGTGGCGGACTCGCCCTTTGGTCCGTGGACCAAGGTGCCCGGCCCGATCCTGGAAACGTCGGCGGACGGAATCTGGGAAGGGGAGGAGGACAACCGGTTTCTCGTGAAGAAGAAAGGCAGCTTCGACAGCCACAAGGTGCACGATCCCTGCCTGCTGGCCTACCGCGGGAAGTTCTATCTCTACTACAAAGGCGAGCCGATGGGGGAGCAAATGTTCATGGGGGGCCGCGAAACCAAGTGGGGCGTCGCGATTGCCGAGCGACCGGAAGGTCCCTACGTCCGCAGCGAATACAATCCGATTACGAACTCCGGCCACGAGATCTGTGTCTGGCCATACCTCGGGGGCATCGCCGCGATGCTCACGACGGACGGGCCCGAGAAAAACACCCTACAATGGTCGCCGGACGGCATCAACTTCGAGATCAAGGCCTACATCAAGGGAGCGCCTCATGCCAACGGTCTCTATCGCACACCCGATCACGACAAAGGTCCGTTGGAAGGCCTGCGCTGGGGGCTCTGCCACGTCGTGGACGATGCGACCGGCATCGGTCACGTCGAGCGCTTCGAAGCCGACGAAACACTCAAGGGTTACTTCCTGCGGAGGCAGACCTACGAGTGATCGCCGCATACCCGGTCTCCACCCGTCTCAGCGGAGCCGGGGTGGGCAAGACCGCAAGCTTCATGGTCTGTAGCGCCATGGTTCCGATCAGATTTCAGTTCCACCCAACACTACCTATGAAAACAAACAGTTCTTCCCCTTTTCTCGGCCTTTGTCTTTTTCTCTCCCTGGGTGTAGGGTGGCAAACCATCAAGGCCGCCACCAAGCCCAACATCATCATCATTTTGGCGGATGACATGGGCTATGCCGACGCCGGATTTACAGGGGCAAAAGACATCCGGACGCCCAATCTTGACCGGCTCGCCGCCAGTGGGGTGATCTTCACCCAAGGCTACGCCAATCACCCTTACTGCAGTCCGAGTCGGGCGGCCCTGATGTCGGGCCGCTATCAGCAGCGCTTCGGCTTCGAGTCGATTCCCTCCTACGATCCGGCCAATCCCATGCTCGGCATTGATTCGCGTGAGAAACTCATTCCCGCACGCTTGCGTGAGGCGGGCTATGTCACGGGTTGCATCGGCAAATGGCACATTGGTACGGGCTCGGCGTTTCTTCCCTCCAACCGGGGTTTCGATTACTATTACGGCTTCCTAGGCGGCGGGCATGATTACTTCCGCATCGATCTGACGAAACCGGTGGGTGAGGGCTACCTGCAGGGGTTGATCCGGAATGACAAGCCGGCGATTTTCGACGGTTACCTGACCTCGGCTTTGAGCCGAGATGCGGTGGGGTTTGTCGAAGCCAACAAGGACAAGCCGTTTTTCCTTTATCTGGCTTACAACGCGCCGCACACACCGCTGCAGGCTCCGGCCGAGGCGATCGCCCGCTACGCTGATATTCCCAATGAACGCCGCCGGGTCTATGCGGCCATGGTGGACGAAATGGACCGAGGCATCGGCGAAGTGCTCGGCGCCCTGGACAAAAATGGTCTCCGGGAAAACACCTTGATCTTCTTTCTCAGTGACAATGGCGGACCGCACAATCGCAGTGACGTCCCCGGCTGGTGGAACGGATCGTCCAACGCGCCCTTTCGCGCCGGCAAGGACTACATGTATGATGGCGGCGTGCATGTACCTTTCGTCGCTTCCTGGCCCGCGCGACTTCCGGCGGGCATCACCTACACCGCTCCCGTGATCTCGATCGACATCTCCCGCACCGCGGTGGAACAGGCGGGGGCCAATGCGCTTTCCGGCCAGGTTATGGAAGGCGTTGACTTGGTCCCGCTCGTGCGGGGTGAAATAAAGGGTCCGCCGCACGAGGCGCTCTACTGGCGGGACAGAAATGGCGCGAGCTGGGCCATCCTCGCCGCCGACGGCACCAAGCTGGTCAAGGAACGCAACACCACCCGGACGGAACTGTATTTTCTGCCTGATGACGTCGCCGAGGCCCATGATCTAATGACGGCGCAGCCCCAAAAGGCGGAGGCGCTCCGCCGGCAATGGGAGACCTGGAACGCCGGCAATGTCTCCTGGCACTGGCTCAACTATATCGAGTATAACAAGCTTCGGTCGCAGTTTTACCGCCAGGTGATTCCGCAACGGGCGAAAGACGAGGGCTACGCCCCCGAGATCGATGGCAACGACTAGTTGTCCTGATTGAACCCCCAAGCCTCAAATCTCCCCTTAACCAGTCATCCCCTTCTCATGAGCAAAAATATTTCCCGCCGCACCGCATTGAAATGGATCGCCACCGGAACCGTGGCCACGACGGTCGCCGGCATCGGGGTCCGAGCCGCCCAGGCCGCCGGAAAGCCTGCGCCGGTCGCCGGTCCCGCGGATACCTGGAGCCGCACCCATGACCGCACTTGGCTGGGCGGTGAGTTTTGGGCCAACCCGATGGAAGACTGGTGCGTGGCTGATGGAGCAGCGGAGTGTCTGAGCGTGGGTGGCCAGCGCAGTGTTCATTCCCTGACCCATCAGCTCACGAATCCCGCGGCCGCATTCACCCTGTCCGTGATCCTGAGCCGCGTCATGAGCGGTTCGCAGGATGGCGGTGCGGGGTTCCGCATCGGGGCCAAGAGTGAGCTCAACGAGTATCGCAGCAACTGTTTCGCCGAAAACGGGGTCAATGCCGGCGTGCTCCAGCACCAATTGGTCCTCGGTCCGAAGAGTGGGCCGTTGAGCGCGCGGGAGGGCGCGAGCCCCATCGCACTCCGGCTATCCGGGATCCCAGTCCAAGGGCAGGTTAAACTGACGCTGGAAGCTACATCACCGGAGACAGGGGCGAGCCTGGGTCGGATCAGCCACACCGTGCCGCCGGAGGAAGTGTTGGGGAATGTGGCCCTAGTGAGCAATTTTCGCGGCTCGTCCGACAAGCGACCGGGCAAGCAGCAGACTGATGCCGGGTCACGCTATCGTTTCAGCCAATGGGCGATCGAAGGTGAGGCCCTGACGGTCAGACCGGAGCAACGCTTCGGTCCGCTTCTCTGGTCCATGTATTCGTTGAGTGATTCACGGACAGCGGAAGGATTCGTGCTGAAGCTGAGTGTTCTCACCGGTCCACTCGGTGCCAAGGACAGCAAGAAGGTCGAGCTCCTCGTCCACCAAGAGGGAAGCTGGCGTTCGCTGGGGGAAGCCCAACTCGATCCCGATGCCTGGATCGCCACCTTCCGCATCCCGGAGTGGAAGGAAACAAAGACCGCCCCGTTCAAGCTGGTCTATCGCGAGAAGCACCGGGATGGCACGGAAACCCCGGATGAGTGGACCGGCACGATCCAGGCCAATCCCGTGGGTCGTCCGCTGCGCATGGCGGCGATGACCTGCCAGAATGACTATGCCTTTCCCTATGAACCGGTCGCCCGCAATGTCGCCAAGCTGAAACCCGATTTGGTCTTCTTTTCCGGTGATCAGATCTACGAGACGCACGGTGGTTTTGGCTACATCCGTGAGCCGGCCGATCTGGCCATCCTTAATTACCTGCGCAAATTTTATCAGTTTGGCTGGGCTTTCCGCGAGGTGATGCGCAATCAGCCGACTTTGTGCCTGCCCGACGACCACGATGTATTACAGGGCAATCTCTGGGGGGAGGGCGGGGCCAAGATGCTCAACCCCGAACGTGATCCCTCCGCCTCTGCCTTGGGCGGCTACGTCGAACCGCCGCGGATGGTGAACGTCGTGCATCGCACGAATGTTTCACACCATCCCGATCCGTTTGACCCCACACCCTGCTTGCAAGGCATCAGTGCCTACTATGGAGACATGGTCTACGGTGGGGTGGGTTTCGCCATCATCGCCGACCGGCAATGGAAGAGCGGACCTGAAAGCGTCAAGGCGGACGTGGGCGTGACCGGGCAAGGGGAGGATCCGCTATACATCAACCCGGCGTTCGACCTACCGGGTCTGACGTTATTGGGCGAGCGCCAGGAGATGTTTCTGCAGCAGTGGTCCGGAGACTGGCGCGGTCACACGCTCAAGGCCGTGTTGAGTCAGACGGTGTTTGCTGGGCTTTCCACCCACCAACCGCTGCCCGACCGTTATCTGAAGCTGGATTTTGACAGCGGCGGCTGGCCCCACGCGCCGCGGAACCGTGCCGTAGATCTTATGCGTCCGGCGATGGCCCTGCACATCTGCGGCGACACGCACTTGGCCACGGTCTCGCAATATGGCGTGGCACAACAACGGGACAGCAGCTGGGCTTTCTGCACTCCCGCGATAGCCGTCGGCTGGCCCCGGTGGTGGAACCCGGATGCGGTGGTTCTGCCGTATGGCAACCGACCGAAGCACAACCTGCCCAACACGGGCGAGTATCTGGACAGTTTTGGCAACAAGGCCTACGTCTACGCGGTCGGCAACCCCGAGGTCGGCAAGTCACCGCACCGATACCACAAGGCGCACGAGAAGGGCAGCGGCTTAGGCTTCGTGACCTTTGATCCGGAGAAGAAAACCTACACCCTCGAGTCGTTCCGATTCCTTGTAGATGCCACCGACGGCAAGCCAGACAACCAGTTTCCCGGCTGGCCGTTGACCATCCATCAGGCGGAGAACCGGGGGGAAAACCGCATAGGCTAGAAACCTGTCCTCAATTGTCGTCAGAAGTACTCATCAGTGCGATGCTCTATTACGAAGCCTATTTGGGCAACACGCCTCAGCGGCATGATCCCTTACAGGATTCAACTGCCATGGGTGCTTGAATAATAATTACGCTTTTGCCGCCCCAGGATCCAGAGTCGGCTCATTGGTTTACCCAGCATCTGCAGCCTCACGAAAGTATGCTGCGTGGTTGGTTGCGCAGTCGTTTCTCGGCATCTGGTGATGTGGATGATATTGTGCAAGAATCTTATGCGCGAGTGTTACGGGCCCGCACGCAAGAACCAATCGAATCTCCCAAGGCATTCCTGTTTTGCACCGCTCGTAACTTGGCTCTGACAAAGCTTCGCCATATGCAGGTAACCGGTGATGCGACTTTAACGGGAAATGACTTGATGGACGTCTTAGATGAGTCTGTGGATGTGCGTGCTGCCGTATCTCGGACCCAGGAACTAGAACTATTGACCCAAGCCATCCAGTCATTGCCAACCCGCTGCCGCCAGATTCTGACCTTACGCAAAATATACGGTCAGTCCCAAAAGCAAGTGGCCGCTCAGCTCGGGATATCAGAGAACACCGTTGAGGCGCAGGGAACGATTGCCCTGCGCAAGCTCGGGGAGTTTTTCAAACGGCACGACCGCTCGTATCCGTATGACCATGTATAATCCCGATCCGAACGACCCCGCTCCGGATGATAGGGAGGAGCAAGCAGCTGGATGGGTGCTGCGGTGCGATCGCAAGCTGACAGCGGTCGAGCAGGATGAGCTCTCCGAATGGTTGGCTCAGGATCCACGGCATGGGCAGGCCTTGACCAGGCATCGCCGCAACTGGCAGCGATTGGACCAAATGGCCGAATGGCGTCCTGAGCATAGCGACCAACCTAACCCTGATTTGCTGGCACCGGGCTTTGGCGTGCGACGGTGGAATTATTTTCGTCCGGCCCTGATCACCCTGGCCGCAGCCGCCATCGTGTTATTGGCGGCCTTGATTTTTCCCCGCAGCGTCAGACAAAACGATACTCCGCTGATGGCCGGAGTGATTCAAAGAACATTTGACGACGGTTCGGTGGTGGAGTTGAATCGCGGGGCGGTCATCACGGTGGCATTCACCCCCGGTGAGCGCCGGGTGCAACTTGTGCAGGGGGAGGCGCACTTTAAGGTGACCAAGAATCCAGCCCGTCCCTTTTTTGTCGACGCGGCCGGCTTTACGGTCCGGGCGGTGGGGACAGCTTTCGATGTAAGCATGCATGCATCGACACTCGCGGTTCTGGTTACAGAGGGGCGCGTACAAGTGAATCATAGCACGGATGATGAGGTTCGATCCCACATTGGCGGATCGATTGCTTCTCCGGTGATCTTGGTCCCACAATTGGACGCTGGGCAACGGGTCGTGGTGTCAATGACCCCGGGCAACGAGCCTTTGAAGGTTACGTCCTTGACGGCGGGTGAAGTTAATCAGTTGCTTTCTTGGCAGCATCGGTTGCTGGATTTCACGGCGGCTCCTTTGAGCGAAGTGGTGGCGGAGTTTAATCGTCGCAACGCAATTCAGCTCGTGCTGAGCGATCCGACTTTGGCTAAATTACGGGTCAGCGCGAGTTTGCGCTCTGACAATGTCGAGGGATTTGTGAACCTGCTGGAGGCGGGCTTCGGAGTACATGCGGAACGATATGGTCAGGCAGAGATCCGCTTGAATCGTCAGTAATAAGGCGGGCAATCAGGGCGCAAATATTCTTTTAACGGAAATCTTGGTCAAGGGCGTCTGAGGGCTAGCTGCCTGATTGATGCCCCTCACCCCTTCACTTCATCGACATGTTCCGAGCTGTCATGACCAACCGGTACAAGCTGTCGCGCGTACTCGCTGGGGTCAGTTTGTGGATTTTACTGGTCCCCGCCCTGACCCTCGGGGCGGTTGCTCCGCCGAAAAAGCTGGTCGAATTTCCCGCCGGCGATGCGGCGGATACCCTGAAGTCTTTTGCCGCACACTATCACAGCCAGATCATGTTTCTTGCCAGTGCGGTTTCTGGTATCCGGACCAACGCCGTCAAAGGATATTTCACCCCGCACGAGGCCCTTGAGCGTATGCTAGAGAGCACTGGGCTGGTGGTTCATGAGGACCCAAGTTCCGGCGCTCTGCTCGTCAAATCCGCGTCCCGGCCGCTGTCATTAAGTGAAAGCGTGTCCCGTAATGTTACTCCTCCGAATCAAGCAACACCTTCCGTCATTCCCAGTTCAATGAAACGTAATCCCGTTATAGCTTTTATCGTCGGCATATTTGCCGTGGCCACGGCCCCAAACAGTTCGGCTCAAGACAACCCTCAATCCAGCACCGCGAAATCGACTGCTGACGAAGTGATCACTTTGTCGCCCTTCGTGGTGAATGCGGATAATGATCGGGGCTACCAGGCTCAAAACACCCTGATGGGCACGCGCCTCAACACCTCGATCAACGATCTGGGCGTGACACTGACAACGATAACGGAAAAATTTTGGCAGGATCTGGCTGCCACCAGCACCAACGACCTGATCGACTTCACGCCGGGTGCTTCCAAAGAAGTCCTGCAGGCCAATCTGGGTACGGGCTCCGCCCTGTACTGGGGTGACAACACCACCTTCCGCGGCGTCCACACGGAGAATATCGTTCGTAACGGCTTCAAGACGAACCTGCCCTCGGACACTTTCAACGCCTCCCGTTTTGAGTTCTCGCGCGGTCCCAACGCCATTCTGTTCGGCACCACCGGAGATCCGATGGGTTTGGTGAATCGCACGGTGCAGGACGCAATTTTTGCCAATCAGCGCCAGGTTGAACTGCGCGTCACGGATCTCGGTGGTTTTCGCCAGACTATTAACTTGAATCAGGTCTTGGTAAAAGACCGGCTCGCCGCGCGGGTCGTCCTGCTTAATGACGACGACAAATATTTTCTCGAGCCGACCTTCCAAAAGCAGAAGCGCGCCTATGGCGCCATCACCTGGAAGCCGACCGCCAAACTCACCCTGAAAGCAGATGCCGAATATATGGATTGGCTCCGCACCGCTCCTGACTTCGGTCTGCCGTTGGATGCGGTGACTCCCTATCTCAACGCGGCTGCGGCCCAGGGCAAGACCCCGGCCCAGTTGGCCATCCCTTACACCCCTTACACTTGGCCGAACTATGGCACCGGTCTGCCGACGTATTTCAAGGACTGGAACTATTATTCGGGGCTATCAAACCCGACGGTCATTGTGAATGATGGCAATGAATCGACTCCGGTGCTCCAGAACTGGCACTCCAAGCCGGTCGGCGCCCCCATCAGTGTGCTAGGCAGCAACAATGTCACCGTGCCCGTGGGTCTAGTCCCGCAGGAATTCAACATCTACGGCAACTCCCAAACGCAGCAGTTCCGGGGCTACAACGCCCAGTTTTATGCGCAATATGAAATTAGCCGGGACCTCCAAGTAGAGTACGCCCACAATCAAGAGGACATGCTCTATGACTTCATCAACAATTGGAGCGCGAATGTCCTCCAGATTGATGGAGCCAAGACGCTGGAGGATGGTGTCACTCCCAATCCGAACGTGGGCCGCTACTTCGTCGCCAACGACATCAACTGGCGATTATATCAGAAACGTTATCTCCGGAACGATCGCGCCACCGCTTCATTCCATCTGGAAAGCGCCCAGAAAGGCTGGCCGGCTTGGATGGGCAATCATGACTTCGCGCTGATGCAGGAACGCTCGACCGATCATGAGGTCTGGGACGGCCTGCAACTGGTCAACACGACTCCTCTGGCGGCTCCGGGCTGGATGGGAACCCAATCGATTTGGGATAACAGCTGGGGCTTCCAGAATGCCGTCCGGACCATCAACTATATCGATCTGAACTCGAAGACCATTTACGGCGTGAACAACGCCCTGGATTTTCAGGCCGAGGCCAACAAGCAGCCGGGCGTGAATGCGCAATGGATTCCCACGGTAGGCCCATTGGGTGGCGGCGTGAACACCACGACGCGGCTCGATTCGACCCTCTTTGTCTGGCAATCCCGCTTCTGGCACGACCGTATCATTCCGACTCTGGGGTGGCGCCGAGATGCGATAGATGAATGGACGAATACTCCGCTCGTCCAGAATCCGTCCAAACCGCCAGGTTACGCCTACTATGGTCGGGAACTCGCCCAGGTGAAGGATCCTGCGATTTCCGCCCTTGCCCCGACGACCTGGAGTCGTGGCATGGTGGTGCATGCCTACCGGGGGGAAGGGCTGGTGAGCTACCTTTCCCCGACATTTAACCAGTCGACCTCTTTCTCCCTATCCAGCTTCGGCGTTCTGCCGGACGGAAGCCAGACACCCAGCAAGACTGGCAAGACGACTGATTACGGCTTCAAATTTGGTCTGATGGAAAACAAGGTGAACGGCACCTTCACGCTCTTCAACACCAGCGTGACCAACGATCCGGCCGTACGCGGCATCAACACCGGTGCTTTGGCTGCCCTCCTCGGCTTCATCGGCCAGACCCAGTATGCCAACCTGCCGGTATCCAAGGTGATTGAAACGCAGGATATCGAATCCAAGGGCTGGGAACTTCAGTTCACGACAAACATCACCCGGAACTGGCGCGCCAGCGTCAGTTACAGTCACTATGCAACTGAAGTGAGCAACATTGCCCCCACCACTGGTCGCCTTATCGCCCAATATCGGTCCACTTGGATGGCCAATCCGAATGCCGCGATTAGCACCAGCAACGGATCGCAAACCGTCCAGCAGGTAGATAATCAGTTTTATGGCAGCTATCTCATTCAGAAAGCACAGGAAGGTTCCCGCACCATGAATGAGCGTCGTTACAAGTTCACCTTTGTGACGAACTACGACGTCATCGAGGGTCGCCTGAAGGGTCTGGGCGCCGGTTTGAACGCCATCTGGGAAGACAAGGCTTCCACTGGTTTCGCTCTCCAGAACGTGGCCGGCTCTTGGGTGCCTGATCCCGCCCATCCCTTTTTCAGCGGCGATCTCCTCCGTATCGGGGCGAATCTAAGTTACAGCCGCAAGCTGTACCACAACAGCATCGATTGGACGGTGCAGCTGAACGTGTACAACATTGGCGACATCAAGCCGTATGTGGTACGCGCCAGTGCTTCCTCCGCTGCGCCAACCACCATGGTTCCCACCTACATGAATCGCGGTACGCCGCAGGGTTGGGCGCTCTCCAACACGTTCAAGTTCTAACCGGCGCCTCCTGATGAATTGCGAGATGCCCGGTATGCAAAATGCCGGGCATCTTATTTTCCGGTTTCTGGTCTCGCCTAGATATCAAGTATTGTTTGGTCAGTCGTTGGCAATCAGGCCATAATCTATTGATTCCGTGCCTGACCCCAGTCTCTATCCCTTCGATATTTGCTGACATGAAGATCCGTCCGTTGCCCCCGTTGTTGTCCTTGCTGTTGTTGCTGGGCCTTTCCATCGGAGCGGCTCGCGCCCTGCCGGCCGTTGCCGTCCAGGAACTTTCTGTTCCGATTCTCGAATTCATCAACGGAAAATCTCCGGCCGTCGTTACCGCCAACAACTCCAAGCTCACCTTGGTTCCCAGTGGGAGTCAGGAGAAGGGCCGACAGTCGCTCAAGGTCGAGCTGGACGCGCGGCACACCTTTTCCGGCATTGCCATCACTCCGCCTAAACAATGGGACTGGAGCAAACTGGGCGACTTGAGCCTGGTCATGAAGCTGTCCAATCTTGGCAAATATTCCGTGCAAGTCTACGCGGTGATCGTGGACGAGAGCGGTGCTTCCAGTGTGCGCAGCGTGTGCATCCCGGTCGGCAACAAACCGGTCGCCTACACCTATGTCCTGAAGGGCCAGGAGCTGAAACAGGAAACGGGAATGAGGGATGGGCCGCCCGCCTGGACTGCTGAAAGTGCCAAATTCATCTGGATGTGGGGCCAGAAGGAACTCGACCTGTCCCGCATCGCCAAGATCAGCCTTTACACCGAGACCATCCTGCGCGACCGGACCTTTGTCATCGATAGCATCCGCCTGATCCCGAATCCCCCGACCGATCCCGGCTACCTCACCGCGATCTGTGATCGGTTTGGACAGAACAGCCGATTGGAGTTCCCCGGCAAGATTCACACCGAGGAGGAATTAACGGCCAAGGCCGCCGCCGAGCGGGCAGCGCTTGCTAAGTCGGCTCCGCTGGCGGACCGATCCCGGTTCGGTGGGTGGAAGAACGGGCCCCGGCTGAAGGCCACGGGCTATTTCCGCACTGAAAAAGTGGGTCCGAAATGGGCCTTGGTGGATCCGGAAGGCTACCTGTACTTTGCCACCGGTATTGCCAACGCCCGCATGGCCAACACGCCCACTATTACCGGCGTGGACTTCAAGGTACCCACGGAGCGAGCCATTGATCCGGAGGACGTCACCCCCGAAGACTCGAAGGGACTAATGACGACAAGCGCCGTGGCGCGCGAGTCCCGCTTCATCGCCTCCGAGTTGCGCCACAAGATGTTTGCCTGGCTGCCGGAGTATAACGATCCGCTGGCGAAACATTACAGCTATGAACGGTCGGTCCACACGGGATCGGTGAAGCACGGGGAATCCTTCAGTTTCTACGAGGCCAATCTCGAGCGCCGCTATGGCGAAAACAGTCCCGGTTCCTACCTCACCACCTGGCGCGATGTGACGGTGGCGCGCATGCTGGACTGGGGATTCACGAGCCTGGGCAACTGGGCGGACCCGAGCTTCTATCACGTCGACAAGATCCCGTATTTTGCCAACGGCTGGATCATCGGCGATTTCAAGACCGTGAGCTCGGGCAACGATTATTGGGCGCCGCTGCCTGATCCATTTGATCCGGAATTTGTGCGTCGGGCCAGGCTGACGACGGCGGCCATCGCCGCCCAGGTGAAGGGCAGCCCCTGGTGCCTGGGCGTGTTCGTCGACAATGAGAAGAGCTGGGGTCGGACGGGATCGTTTGAATCCCAATATGGCTTAGTCCTCTCGGGTCTGAAGCTGGATGCCGCGGTGAGCCCGACGAAAGCGGCGTTTACCCGGCTCCTGCAGGTGAAGTACCGGAACATTGCCGCCTTGAACACCGCCTGGGGATCCTCGTTCGAATCATGGGATACCCTGGCCAAGGGCGTGTCCATTGGTGCCCGGAACGACACGGTGAAGGCCGATTTTTCGATGCTGCTCACGGCTTTTGCCGGAGAGTATTTCCGCGTGGTCCAGATCGCGTTGCACGAGGTGATGCCCAACCATCTGTATATGGGCGTGCGCATGGCGGTTTGGGGCATGACTCCGGAAATCGTGGCGGCCGCCAAAAAATACACCGATGTCATCAGCTACAACCTCTACAAGGAAGGCGTGCGTGACGACGAATGGCCGTTCCTCAAGGAGATCGACATGCCCAGCATCATTGGCGAATTCCACATGGGAGCCACTTCGGACACCGGCCTCTTTCACCCGGGATTGATCATGGCGGCTGATCAGGCGGACCGCGCGAGACTGTACACTGACTACATGAATTCGGTGATCGACAATCCCTACTTCGTCGGGGCCCACTGGTTTCAATACATCGATTCACCCCTGACCGGCCGGGCCTACGATGGCGAGAATTACAATGTGGGCTTTGTCACTATCACCGACCAGCCTTATCCAGAGATGGTGGCGGCGGCCCAGGCCATGAACCGAAATCTTTACCAGCGCCGGTACGGTGACGTGAAGGGCCGGGGTAAATGATCATGATCAAGTTCCCAATCATTCTTATCACCGGAGCCAACCGGGGAATGGGCTATGCGGCCGCGCGCCAACTGGCAGGTCGCGGCGCGAAGGTCATCTTGACCGCCCGGAGAAAAACGGAGCTCAAGCAGGCCGTGGCCCGATTGGCGGCGGCAGGACTCTCCGTGACCGGATTGCGTCTGGATGTCAGTGCTGAGGCGAGCCGGCGATCGCTGGTCCGGGCAGTAACGCGGCTTTTCGGGCGGCTGGACGTCCTGATCAATAATGCGGCGGTCAACCTCGACGGGATGAGCGCACCCTCGAAGGTCGGCGCCAAGACCCTGCGGGATACCCTGGAGGTGAACACGATCGCCCCGTTGTTGCTCGCACAGCACCTGTTGCCACTCCTTGCGAAAAGCAATTCGGCCCGGATCATCAATGTCACCAGCGGCATGGCCCTGCAGAATCATCCGGGAACGATGCATCCGGCCTATCGTCTCTCCAAGGCCGCTTTGAACAGTGTCACGGTCCAGTTGGCGCTCGAGCTTGTCCCGCAAAACATAGCAGTCAATGCGGCCAACCCGGGCTGGGTCCGGACCGACATGGGCGGACCTGAAGCCCCTTTGGCGGTAGACCAAGGGATTGAATCCATTGTCTGGCTGGCCCTGAAGGCACCGCAGAAGCTGACCGGGAAACTGATTGAGCAGAAACGGGCCGTGGCTTGGTGACGGGCACCGGCCGCATGGCGGCAGCAGATTGAAAAATCTGGGCGCCGGGATTATGATGTGTTTTCAAACCCTGGTTCCGTAATCCCGAGGTCAGTTTAGGCGGACCAAGGTTAGGGCAGGGGCACCACTAACAGGCTGCTGAAAAAGCCGTCATTTCTCCCCGCCATCTTGTTCGGACGACCGATCTCGGCTAAATGCGCAGCTGGCATCGTAATTCTCGCGCCGGTGGATGGGCGGCCCGCATCCGATCAGTCGTTTTCGCGAAGCGCCGGCACACCGCAGGCCTAGCGGGCGTTAGGCCCGCGACACGTGGGGCGGTCCGCCGGCGTACAGTTTGGCCATCCGCACAAGATTCCAGGTGGCCACAAAGTATTGGCCTTGGGCGTGAGTCCGCTCGACGCCGCGGTAGCGGCTCTTGCGCAAGCAGCTCGTGGTCTTCGTCCAGCCGAAGATCTCCTCGATGCGCTTGCGTACCCGCTGGCTGATGGTGTGCGCCGTGCTGAGCAGGACGTGCAGCGTCATCTGGCCCTCCTTGCGCGCCGGCCGCTGCACGATTTTCTGTGCCCGCAGTCCCTCGACAAACTCGGTGGTGTGGTAGCCCTTGACCGGCCGTGCTCAGGACGGAGAAAACTACAATGTCGGTTTTGTGACCATTTACCGACCGGCCTTAGTCCCTTTGTCACTGAAAGGAACCGGCTTCACGTCATTCGCAAGAAGTGGGGCGACCAAGGTATCGCTGTGCTCCCTGCCGAAGCGCGCAAGCAACTCGCGGTGTTGAAGGAGAATGTCGCGATATTTTGGATCCGCCGCGAGATTGACTGTCTCGCCGGGATCGGCCTGCATGTCCACCAGCGATTCGCGGTGGTGACCTTCGCTAGCCGGCATTGCTAAAATTGGTGCCGAGGTTGACAATTTCCTTTGGATCCAGGGTGCCTTTGCGAAACACGTTTGATGGCGCGCCTGTCTCGTGCGGGCAGGTCATGACAACCACCGTCATTCGGACAAAGCAGTTTGTTGGAATAATGCATATTGCATACAAACTGTAATTTCATTTCCATCAGCCCCTAGCGACCCCGATACGCCCTATGAAACTTAAACCAGCGACACCTTATATCGTGCTGTTAGCGGCATTGATTACCTCCATAGCTTGCGCCGAAGGTGCGCTCCCTGAGGCCAAGCCGAACCGCCCGTTGAGCGTCGCCATGCAGCGAGTCTATGACTACTATCCCGCGGTCAGCACGGGAACGAACAAATTGTACTCCAACTTTCGATATACGCGGCTTCAAGGTTTTGATTACCATGGCGGCGACGGTACCGTGTCACGCCGCGACCCTTCGCGCATCATCCGCGTCGATGGCAAATACTACGTATGGTATACCAAGCGCGATACGGCAACGCCTCCGCAGGGGGCCGCCCGCGGGACGGACGCCATACCTTCGACCGACTGGGACTTGGGGGAGGTATGGTATGCGACCAGCTCCGACGGTTTCACTTGGCAAGAGCAAGGCGTCGCCATCCCTCGTCCGCCCAAGCCTGCCCTCGGCTGGCGAGCCGTATGCACCCCTGAGATTCTCGTTTGGGAGAACCGCTATTATCTCTTCTACCAAGCTTACAATGAAATGTCGGGAACACATGGCGACTTCTGTCCTGTGACCGCCTCAATCTCCGATACGCCGATGGGCCCTTGGCAACCTGCTGGCAGAGTGATTGTGCCCAATGGCGCCCCGGGAGAGTGGGATGCCAACATCATTCACGATCCGGATCCCCTGGTCTACAAGGGAAAGGTTTATCTCTACTACAAATCCGAGTTCACCGGATTGCCCGAGAAATCCCGGATGCAAGGGTTGGCCATCGCTGACGATCCCTTTGGCCCATACGTTAAATGTCCGCTTAATCCGGTCACTAATTCCGGCCATGAAACCGCGTATTTCCGATTCAAGGGAGGCATTGCCGCCCTGATCACCCGGCATGGCCTTGAGCACAACACGATCCAATTTGCCCCTGATGGCATCAATTTCCGGGTAGCCACAACGACCCAGTTCATGCCGTTCTCCCCTGGATTGTATGATCCGGATGCCTTTACTGACACGAGCGATGGTCGTGGAATCACTTGGGGCCTGTGTCACTTCATCCCGTCGCCTGGCACCAGCGTGTCGAAGCACAGCTTTCTGGCCCGATTCGATTGCGACCTCAGCCAAGATGTCTATGACCCGGAAATGAAAACGACCGATATCCGACCAGACCCTGACGTCTATTTTGCTCAAAGCCTATCCACAAAACAGCGCAAACGGATTGAGGCTGCCAACCAGTTCCAAGAAAAATGATTCGGAGGTAAATTATGTTTAACCCTGTTGAGAAAAAGAGGACCGTTTGGGTCGCACCCTTTATCGTGATGGTATTGGCCAGTTCCTGGCTGATGAGTCACGCTCAGGAATCCCAGCCTTTCCCGTACTTGGCATCTGATGTTGACGTAAATCGGCCTCTTAGTGCCGCCATGCATCGAAGCTTTCACAACTACCCATCTCCGGTACTTTCTGAAAATGAATTGTACACTCAGTTCAAATACACCAAACTAAAAGGCTTTGATTACAACGGTGGAGACGGGACCATTACTCGTCGCGACCCGTCCAAGGTTTTATTGGAAAAAGGAAAATACTATGTCTGGTATACCAAGAGGCACACCAAGGTAAGGCCTGTAGGAATGCAGAATGCAGACAAAGCTACCGATGGGATTCCGTCTGCCGACTGGGACCTGGCGGAAATTTGGTATGCGACGAGCTCCGATGGTTTTACCTGGAAAGAGCAGGGTGTGGCCGTAACGCGCCCCCCGAAACCCAATCCCGGCTGGAGATCCTGCGCCACGCCAGATATCCTGAAGTGGAAAGGGAAATATTATCTCTATTATCAGGCGTTTGTGGAACCAAGCGGTTTGCGGGGCGACGACTGCACCGTAGCCGTATCCTATGCCGATTCCCCTGATGGTCCTTGGACCCATTACAATAAAATTATCATTCCGAACGGCCCAAAAGGGGCGTGGGACCAGTATACCATTCAGGCACCGACGCCTTTGATCCACAATCAAAAGGTCTACATGTACTACAAGGTAGACTTTAACCTTCCGGGTCCTCGTTGGAGCGCGATGGGATTGGCCATTGCCAGCGACCCGCTTGGTCCGTTTGTGAAGCATCCTCTGAATCCGGTTCAAAATTCCGGTCACGAAATCTGTTTCTTTCCGTATAAGAAAGGCGTGGCCTCGCTGGCGATCAGAGATGGGAACGAACACTTTACCATTCAGTACGCCGAAGACTGGGTGAATTTTGAAATCGCAGCCATCACTGAAATGATGCCCATCGCACCCAACGCGTTTATACCGGACGCGTTTGCCGATAATGGAGATGGCCGGGGCATCACCTGGGGCATCTGCCATTTTCGAAATGTACGCGGGCCGGATGGCAATCAATACTCAGAGCTGGCGCGGTTTGACTGCGACCTGAGCCGGGATGTCAACGACCTCCAGATGAAGGAATATAACATCCTCTGGGATCCCGAGGTCTATTATCGGTTGGGCTTAACCAAAAAACAGTACGAACGCATCCAAGAGATGAACAAGGAGCTATTGGCCAAATAGATTTCGAGCCCGGATCCACCGGTATGGACCAGTCATCGGTGCCCGGCAAAAGCTTAAGCCGCCAAATAATATACCGCTGTCGTCAGCTACAACCTTTACAAAGAAGGCGTTCTCGATGAGGAATGGGCCTCCCTCATGGAGGTGGACATGCCCATCCTCATCCGAGAATTTCACATGGGAACGACGTCTGATACGGGCATGTTTCATCCTGGATTGATCATGGCTGCCGATCAGTCTGACCGGGCATGACTTTACAGGGAATACATGGAGTCAGTGATTGATAATCCGTATTTTATCGGGACGCATTGGTTCCAGTACATCGACTCGCCGATGACCGGCCGCGCTTACGACGGAGAAAACGACAATGTCGGCGTTGTGACCATTACCGACTAGCCCTATCCGGAAATGGTTGCGGCCGCCAAAGAGCTTCACCGCGATCTGTACCGGCGAAAATTTTGAAATCTGAAGGTACAGGGCAACTAAAGCGTCTCGTCGCCATTGGTACAAATCCGGTTTTTTGATAACCGTCGCCCTTCGCGGAATTGGTTTTAGAATTATCCGCCAACTCGCTTGGCAGGTATCCGGGTAGTAGCGACTGCTTCCACGGCGAGGTCGCCGTGGCTCCAGAAACGAAAAACTGGAGCGCGGGCGACCCCGCCCGCGAGGAAGTCGGACAATGCCCAGATTCTTATTACTCTTCAGGAGTACTGCCCCACCAATTCCGGTTGGGTTTGAACGTCGGGTCGAGGTATTCGGCATGCATCTTTTCGAGGTGCTCCATTCCGGTTGTCCTGAGTTTTTTCAGGTACGCGGTGTTTTTCTCCTCAGTGTACTCGGGATCGTGAACGGGGAGTTTGGCTTTCGTGGTTTGCAACCAATTGTTCAACTGGGCGCGCATGGATTTGACGCGGTCGGGTTCCGCAGACGCCAAGTCATGCGATTCCCCGGGATCCGCGGACAGGTGGTAAAGCTCTTCCCGACCATCCTCGTAATAATGGATGAGCTTCCAATCATCCTGCGTGATGACGGAGGAAGGTTCGCCTCCTTGGTTGCCGTAATGCGGATAGTGCCAGAAGAGGGGCCGGTCCGGAATGTGGCCACCTGTGAGCAGCGGGACAAGGCTGACGCCGTCGATGTCCTGTTGAGCCGGCACCGGCACACCGGCGAGATCCAGCAGGGTGGGATACCAATCAATCCCGCTGACCGGGACGGCGCAGGTGGTGTCCGGCTTGGTGAGACCGGGGACGACGACGTAGAACGGTTCACGGAGACCGCCTTCCCATTGACGGCCTTTGCCGCCGCGCATTGGCAGATTGCTGGTGGAAAAGGCATCGCCGGAGGACACCCCGCCGTTGTCCGAGGTGAAACAGATGATGGTGTTTTTCTCCAGGCCCAGTTCCTTGACCTTGGCCAGCACCAGGCCGATCGCATCGTCCATGGATTCGATCATGCCGGCATAGATGGGACAGTCCTGCACTTGTCGCACGGCCAGGCGCCGGTCCCAGATGAAGCGTGGCGCCACGTTGTTGCCCTCCATGGCCACGGCCTTGTCCCGGTATTTCCTCCACAGGGCAGAGGTGGTTTGGATCGGGGCGTGGACGGAATAGAAGGAAAGATAAGCCAGAAAAGGTTTGTTCCGATTGGCCTCGATGAAGGCGGCGGTTTCCCGGGCGAGGCGAATGGGCAGGGACTCACCTGGCGGACCATCCTTGAGGGCCGGATTGCCGTAGGGGGAGAAATAGCCGCCGTGGGGCGAGCCGGCGTCCCAACCGCCCTGGTTGATCATGAAGCCGTGATCCTCCGGTCGGGACTTCTCCCCGCCGAGGTGCCATTTGCCGGCGAAGAAAGT
>Ga0208512_100245_pt1 | contig 19570 bp, 12 predicted proteins | sample LakWasMet40_LOW7_2_FD_183880 | JGI IMG/M metagenome (GOLD analysis project Ga0208512, IMG submission 183880) | Freshwater sediment methanotrophic microbial communities from Lake Washington under simulated oxygen tension - Sediment Metagenome... | ecosystem: Environmental > Aquatic > Freshwater >...
GCCCGACGCGCACGGCGGCATGTGGCTGCTGGTCCACGACGCGGCGGCGGCCTACACGGTGGTGATGCCCCAGCTCCTGCACCTGCAGGACGGGCGGACCACGCAGCTGCCGCTGCCCGAGCCCGAGCGCGTCGGGGGCAAGACGTCACTGCAGGTCGAGACGGTCGACGGCCGCGAGCTGCTGTGGGTCGTCGGCCAGTCCTCGGTGCTCCGGGTGGACCTGACCGTCTGGCGCGCGCAGGCGCCTACGCCGCCCGGCGCGACGATCCTGAGCGAGGTGGTGGCGGGCCAGAAGCGGCGGCTCGACCCGCGCGCGGCCGACGGGCCCCGGCTCGGGGCGCGGGAGAACACGGTGCGCTTCGCCTTCGGCACGCCCGGCCTGGCCGGCGAGCTGGACGTGCGGCACGAGACCCAGCTGACCGGCTTCGCCGCCGGCGGGCCGCTGACGGAGGTGGCCGGCGAGCGGACCTTCACGAACCTGCCGCCGGGCCGCTACACCTTCGAGGTGCGCGGGACCAGCGTGGACGGCCGCTGGAGCGAGCCGGCCCGGTTCGCCTTCGAGGTGCTCGCGCCCTGGTGGCAGACGCCGGCGGCGGTGGCGGGCTGGGTGGTGCTGGGCGGCCTGCTGCTCTTCACCTACATCCGCTGGCGCATCCGCGGCCTGCGGCGCGAGCGCAGCCGGCTGGAACGCGTCGTGGCCGACCGCACGGCCGAGCTGGCCGAGAAAAACCGCGAGCTCGAGCGGCTGCACCGCACCGACCAGGACGAGAAGCTCGCCGCGCGCCTCGCCGAGGAGAAGGCGCAGCTCGAGCTGCTCCGCTACCAGCTCAACCCGCACTTCCTCTACAACTCGCTCAACTCGATCCGCGCGCTGGTGTTCACCAACGCCGCCGCCGCCGGCGAGATGGTCACGCGCCTCTCGGAGTTCTGCCGCTGGACGCTCACGCACAAGACCGAGGGCCTGACCACGGTCGGCGAGGAGGCCGAGATGCTGCAGGCCTACCTGGACATCGAGCGCACGCGGTGGCAGGACGGGCTCAAGGCGCACATCGAGGTCGACCCCGCGGCGAAGAACGACCCGCTGCCGCAGTTCCTCTTCCTGCCCCTGCTGGAGAACGCCATCAAATACGGCGGCCGGACCAGCCCGGGCCTGCTCGAGGTGACCGCGCACGTGCGGATCGAGGGCGGCCAGCTCGTGTGCGAGGTGGCCAACACCGGCAAATGGGTCGATCCCGGGGTCCGCGAGGCCGGCCCGGAATCCACGGGCATCGGCCTCGACAACCTCCGGCAGCGCCTGGCGCGCTACTACGGCGCGGAGTGCCGGCCCGAGATCCTGACGATGCCCGGCTGGGTGTGCGTGCGGCTGCGGCTGCCGCGCCACCCGAAGCCGCCCGGGAGCCACTCGCCGGTGTGATTTTTCAACCACCGATGACACGGATGAACACGGATCAGGACAGGGGATAAAACCACTCCCACCAGAAAAGCCCCTCCTGCCGGTCAATCCGCAATCCCAAATCCCCGATCCGCAATTTCCCCGATGCCCTATTACCGCAAGGCCATCCTGATCGACGACGAGCCGCTGGCGCGGCAGGAGCTGCGCCGGCTGCTGCAGGCGCACCCGCAGGTGAGCATCGCCGGCGAGGCCGGCACGATGGCCGACGCGCGCGACCTGCTCGGCCGCGCCGGCTACGACCTGGTGTTCCTCGACATCCAGCTGCGCGGCGGCAGCGGCTTCGACCTGCTCGACAGCGTGCTGCCCGGCGCGCAGATCGTGTTCGTGACGGCCTACGACCGTTTCGCGCTGCGCGCCTTCGAGGTCAACGCGCTCGACTACCTGCTCAAGCCCGTCGCGCCGCCGCGGCTGGCCGCGACCCTGCAGCGGCTGGGGGACGACCGCACGGCGACGGTGGCGCCGGCGGTCGCGCCGAACCAGCGGCTGACGGCGGAGGACCGCGTCTTCGTGCGGGCGGGCTCGGCCACGCGCTTCGTGCCGGTGACGGCGATCTGCGCCGTGCGCTCGGCGGAGAACTACACCGAGGTCGTGCTGCAGGGCGGCGAGACGCTGCTGGTGCTGCGCACGCTGAAGTCCTGGGAGGAGGCGCTGCCCGACGCGCTGTTCGTCCGCATCCACCGCCAGGCGCTGGTAAACCTGGCGCGGGTGAAGAAGATCGAGCGCAAGGGCGAGGACGACATGCTGTTCCACCTCGACGCGCCCGGGGCGCCGCTGCCGGCGAGCCGGCGCGCGCTGGCGGACCTCAGGGAGCGTTTCACGGCCGCGGGGTTGGAGGGATTGCTGCCGTAGTTTTTTGTCTCACGCAGAGGCGCAGAGACGCAGAGGGCTAAACCCCGTTGGCGATGCGCTTGAGGCCGTCCTTGAGGAGGGGGACGTTGAAATTGATCAGGAGGCCGAGGCGGCAATCGAGCAGCCGGAGGTAGGTCAGCACTTGCTTGCTGTGCACGGGGGCGAGGGCTTCGACGGACTTCAACTCGATGAGGACTGATTTTTCCACGATGAGGTCCGCGCGGAAGCCCTCTTCGAAGCGGAGGCTCTCATAGGCGATTGGAACCGGAATTTGGCGTTCGACGGCGAGGCCTCGCTTCTGGAGCTCGTAAGCGAGAATGCTCTCGTAGACGGATTCGAGGAGGCCGGGCCCAAGGCGTGCATGGACGTGGATCGCGGCGTCTACGATCTGTCCGGAGATGATGTTTAGGTCGGGCATTCTCTTTGTCTCACGCAGAGACGCAGAGTCGCAGAGCCGGAATAAATCAGCAAAGGGCGGAAGAGCCTGTAAACAGGCTGCATTACTCTGCGTCTCCGCGTCTCTGCGTGAGACCAAGACGAACCCCAATCCTTACGCTTCGACCAGGTCTTTTTCCACCCGGAGGTTGTCGATGATGAAGTCCTGTCTTTCCGGGGTGTTCTTGCCCATGAAGAAGCTCAAGAGCTCGTCGGAGCTGTAGAGGTGGTGCAGGTTCACCGGGTCGAGGCGGATGTTCTCGCCGATAAAGTCCTTGAACTCGCCGGCGCTGATCTCGCCGAGGCCCTTGAAGCGCGTGATCTCGTGCGTGGCGCCGCACTCCTCGACGGCGGCCTGCTTCTCCTGCTCGGAGTAGCAGTAGCGCGTGATCTTCTTGTTGCGGACGCGGAAGAGCGGCGTCTGCAGGATGAAGAGGTGGTTGTTGCGGATGACGTCGGGGAAGAACTGCAGGAAGAACGAGAGCAGCAGCAGGCGGATGTGCATGCCGTCGACGTCGGCGTCGGTGGCGATGACGATCCGGTTGTAGCGGAGGCCGTCGAGGCCGTCCTCGATGTTGAGCGCGGCCTGGAGGAGGTGGAACTCCTCGTTCTCATAGATGACCTTCTTGGTGAGGCCGTAGGTGTTGAGCGGCTTGCCCTTGAGGGCGAAGACGGCCTGCGTCTGGACGTCGCGCGTGGCGGTAAGGGAGCCGGCGGCGGAGTCGCCCTCGACGATAAAGAGGGTGCTTTCCTCGGCGCGCGGGTTGCGGTCGCCGAGGTGGAGGCGGCAGTCGCGGAGCTTGCGGTTGTGGAGGGAGGCCTTCTTGGCGCGCTCGCGGGCGATGTTGCGGATGCCGGCGAGCTCCTTGCGCTCGTGCTCGTTCTCCTCGATCTTCGCCTTGATGATCTCGGCGGTCTCGCGGTTCTTGTGGAGGTAGGTGTCGAGGGCCTGCTGGACAAACTTGCCGACGAATTCCTTCAGCGTGGGGCCCTTGGGACCCATGTCGGTCGAGCCGAGCTTGGTCTTGGTCTGGGACTCGAAGACGGGCTCCTGGACGCGGACGACGATGGCGGCGTCGATCGACTGGCGGACGTCGGCGGCGTCGAAGTCCTTCTTGAAGTGGTTGCGGAGGGTCTCGACGAAGGCCTCGCGGAAGGCGGCGAGGTGGGTGCCGCCCATGGTGGTGTGCTGGCCGTTGACGAAGGACCAGTATTCCTCGCCGTAGTGCTTGCCGTGGGTGACGGCGATCTCGATGTCCTCGCCCTCGAGGTGAATGATCGGGTAGAGCGGTTCGCCGGAGAGCTCCTTGGTGAGGAGATCCTTGAGGCCGTTCTCCGACTTGAAGGGCTTGCCGTTGAGCGTGAGGGTGAGGCCGCGGTTGAGGAAGGCGTAGTTCCACAGCATGTCCTCGATGAACTCGGTGCGGAACTTGAAGTCGGAGCCGAAGAGCTTCTCGTCCGGCGTGAACTCGATGATGGTGCCGGTGCGGTCGTCGGTCTTGGTGACGCGCGACTGGGACTTCAGCTTGCCCTTCTCGAACTCGACGGTCTTGGTCTCGCCGTCGCGGATGGCCTGGGCGCGGTAGCTGAGGGAGAGGGCGTTGACGGCCTTCTGGCCGACGCCGTTGAGGCCGACGGCCTTCTGGAAGGTCTCGGAGTCGTATTTGGCGCCGGTGTTGATGATGGAGACGCAGTCCACCAGCTTGCCCAGCGGGATGCCGCGGCCGTAGTCGCGGACCTTGACGGAGCGGTCGGTGAGCTCGACCTCGATCTTGCGGCCGCCGCCCATCATGAACTCGTCGATGGAGTTATCGATGGTCTCCTTGAGGAGGACGTAGATGCCGTCCTCGGCGTGGGCGCCGTTGCCGAGCCGGCCGATATACATGCCGGGGCGGAGCCGGATGTGCTCGAGGGAGCTGAGGGTCTTGATGCTGGCTTCGGTGTAGTTGGAGGCCATGAGGGCGGCGCCGGACGGCGCCGAGTTGAGAGCTGAGAGTTGAGGGTTGAGAGACCGGGACCCGCCTGCACCCGGTGGGATTTGGCGAGGCTCGTCCCCAGCAAGCTGAGGCGAGGAGGGGCTGACCTGTTGGCTGATAGAGAGAAGGGTGCGGCGTGGCTGACAAGCGCAATTACAGGGGCCGGACGGCCTGGGGCATTGTTCATTGGGGTCGGAAAATGGAAATTGAACGGTGAACGATGGACATTGGAAAATTTCCCGGGGCTTGCGGCTTGGGCGGGAACCCGGCAGCTTCCGGGCAATCCCATATTCCCATGATGAAATTCCTGAAGATTGCGGCCCTCGGCCTGCTGGTGCTCCTGATCGGCGGCTATTTTGTCGTGGCCTACGCGCTCGGTTCGGTCGTGAAGGCCGGGGTGAACAGCTTCGGGCCGAAGCTCACGCAGACCAAGGTGGAGCTGGCCGGCGCGAGCCTCTCGCCGCTGACCGGCTCGGGCACGCTCAACGGCCTGGCGGTCGGCAATCCCAAGGGCTGGAGCGAGGGCAACGCCTTCTACCTCGGCAAGGTCCACGTGGACGTGGAGCCGATGTCCGTCTTCGGCGACCATGTCGTCATCAACGAGATCACCATCGACCAGCCCGAGTTCGCCTATGAGACGAAGATCATCTCGAGCAACATCAAGGACCTGCTGAAGAACATCGAACAGTTCACCGGCTCGGGCGGCCAGACGGCCGAGACGAAGGAGGGCAAGCCGATCAAGTTTGTCGTGAAGAAATTCCGCATGACCAATGCCAAGGCCACGCTCGGGGCCGCGGGCGCCGCGCTGCCGGTGCCGCTGCCGCCTGTCAGCCTGGACGACGTCGGCGTGTCCGAGGGTGGCATCACCGCCGACCAGCTGGCCGGCGTGCTCATGAAGAACGTGCTCAGCAGCATTGTCAGCGGCACGGCCAACGCGCTTGGCAAGGTGGGCTCGACCTCCGGCGCCTCCGCGGTCGAAAAGACCAAGGAAGCCGCCAAGAAGGCCGGCGAGGCGGTGAAGGATCTGTTCAAGAAGCGGCCGTAAGCGGCCGGGAAGGGGGTAGCGGCGCTTGCCCTCAAGCGTCCCAAGGAAAGGCCGTTGGGGCCAACGGCCCCTACCTGTAACGTTACGACAATCCGGCCGCTGTGCGTCGCGTGACGCGCTGGGTCATTGACGCGCGGCCGCAGCGCCGGCCATCCTCGCCGCATGAAAGTCACCTACTATCTCGAGGTCATTTCATCGTGGTGCTACTGGGCCGAGCCGGCCTGGGCCGGTCTGAAGGCGCGCTACGCGGCGCGCGGGGTGGAGTTCGACTGGAAGATCGCGCTGATGCGCAAGGAGGACTATCCGGTGTCGGTCGGGCAATGCGACTGGTTCTACCGCCGCAGCGGCCTGATCATGAACTCGCCGTTCATGCTGAACTCCGGCTGGCTGGAGCCGTGGCGCGAGGGGCTGTTCCCCGCGGCGAGCTACGTGGCGGAGGCGGGCCGGGATTTCGGTTTCACCGGCGACGAGCTGCGGCTGGCGCTGGCCCACGCGGCCGACCGGGACGGCCTCAAGGTCTGCTCGATGGGTCCGGCGATTGAGGCGGCCGTGAAGGCCACGAAGCTGGATGGCAAAAAGCTGCAGGCCCGGGCCGAGTCGCCCGAGGTGGCGGCGCGGATCAAGGCCAGCACGGCGGAATTCTTCGCGCACCAGATCGACCAGCGCCCGGCGTTCATCCTGACGAGCGGGATCGGCGACAAGGCGGTGTTCTCCGGCGTGCCGCGGATCGAGCCGCTGGCGGCGACAATCGAGTCGATGCTGGCGGATGAGGCGGCGTATGCGGCCCATAAGGCGCATTTCGGAACTCCACCGGCCAACTAATCTTTATCAAGTGGCGCACCAGTCTTCGCCGGGCCTACGGCTGGCAAGTAAGGCGCACTTCGGCGGGCCGCCTAAAAGCTGAGAATCGGACAAGACAGGGCTCACGCGAAAGCGCGAAGCCGCGAAAGCGCGGTTTTGGATTATCCTTCGCGTGAGATAAATCGCGGGAAAATGGCCTTTGGTCGCGGTGACCTTGATGCCGCTGGCGGACGGGGCGAGCCTCCCGCATGCAACGCTGCCTCCTGATCATTGCCGCGAGCCTTGGGCTCGCCGGCTGTGGAACCCCGCCCAAGACCGCCGAGAAACCCGCGGAGGACGAATACATCCTGGTGCCGACGACCGGCAGCAACATCCCGAAACGCGTGAAGAAATCCGACCTCGTGAAGGGGACCGTGGCGAAGGACGTGGACACGCAGCAGATCAGCAAGGACGACTTCGCGAAGTCGCTGCGGCCCGGGCGGCAGATCGACCGGGGGAATAACTGAACGGAAGGGAAGGCGGATTCACGCGAAGGCGCGAAGACGCATGGGAAGACAGGTAGGGGCGCTTGCCCTCAAGCGCCCTTCGAAGGGCCGTTGAGGGCAACGGCCCCTACCATAAACAAAAGGCGCGCCGGTGAGGGCGCGCCTTGGTGGGGGTGCTTGCACCGTTCCGGCCTGCTGGCCGGCCGGTGTTTGTCCCGATTTCTCCAGCCGCGGCCCTGCCGCGCTGTGCGCTGGCCGCGTTGCGAGCTGGAAAATCAGGCAAAACTTACAGCTTCTTCTCGAGGCTGACGTAGACGAAGCGGCCGGTGGCGTTGTAGATGAAGCCCGGGTAGCCGTTCGAGTTGTTGGCGAAGCTCGAGGCGAAGGGCGGGTCCTTGTCGAGGAGGTTGTTGCAGCCCAGCGTCAGCTTGGTGCCGGAGAGCCAGCGGTTGCCAGTGCCGTTCTTCTCCGCCGGGATCTGGTAGGCGAGCTGGAGATCGAACGTCGTGGTGGCCTTCACGCGGAAGGGGTTGCCGTCGATGTCGAAGTCCTGGAAGCCGTGGGTGTAGATCGCCTGGAGGCGCGAGCTCAGGCCGCCCTGGGTCCACGAGAGGAAGCCGATGCCCTTCCACTTGAGGTAGGCGTCATCGCCCGCCGTGCCCGGCACCTCGGTGTCGATCAGCTCGACGAGCGGCAGCGAGATGTCGGTGGAGTTCTGGTAGGAATCCATGTAGCTCGCGGTGAGGCCCGTCTCCCAGCGGCCGAGGGACGACTTCCACAGGTAGCTGGCGGAGAAGTCGAGGCCGCGGACCTTGGTCACGCCCAGGTTGCGGAACACCGAGCGCACCAGCACGATGTTGCCGGCGAAATCGCGGATGACGGCCTCACCCGGCAGGAGGGCCTGGTGGGCGACCGAACGGTCGACGACGTCCTGCGGATTGGCGGAGACCTGGCCGGTCTGCTCGATCTGCCAGTAGTCCATGGACCAGGTGAAGCCCTCGAGCGCGCCCTTCGGCGACCAGACCAGGCCGACGTTGACCGACTTGGAATCCTCGGGGTTGAGGGAGGGATTGCCGGCGGTGGTGATGTTCTGTTCCGGCTCGTTGTTGCCGGTAAGCCCGTCGGTGATCGGGGTCAGGGCGGCGACCGGCGGCGAGTAGAGCTGGTAGAGCGACGGCTCCATGAAGCCCTCGCCGTAGCTGGCGCGGAACACCAGCGAGCCGTCGGTGGGTTCCCACCGGATGCCGACCTTGGGCACGAAGGTGCTGCGGTCGCTGGTGAAGAACCGCTCGTAGCGCGCGGCGACATTCAGCGAGAGCCGGTGGACCCCGGTCATGGCGTTCTTGTCGGAGACGAGCGGGAATTCCGCCTCGGTGAAGATCGAGCCGATCTTGCGCTGGCGGGCGATGGGGGACGACGGCGACGTGCCGAGGATGTCACCCGCCTGCAGGGCCGAGTCGGGCAGCTGGGTGATGGCCTCGCGGTAGAACTCGGTGCCCACGGCGAAGCCCACGTCGCCGCCGGCGATCTCGAACAGGCTGGCGGTGTTCAGGGTGGCGCCGGCGTCGAGCAGCCGGGAGACGTTCTCGTCGCGCTGGTAGTGCGTGGCGAAATCCACCGGGGCGGTGTTGGAGGCGATCGGGTTCTGGTAGTAGCCGAACGGGTTGTAGGGCTGCGTGGTGCCGATGTAGCTCGGGCTGGACGGGTTGAAGATCGGGTCCGCCGCGTTCATCGCCCGCAGGAAGCGCGAGGTGGAGATGAGCTTGGCGTTGAGGTTGTTGGTGATCGAGCTGTAGCGCAGGCTGGCGTCAAAGTTCCACTTGCCCGCGAGGTTTTCGGCGCGGAGGCCGCCCGTGACCGCGAAGGCGACGTTGTGGTTCTTGAAGATGCGGTTGCCGAACTCCGCGAGGCGGATGCGCGAGGAGCCCGAGATGTCCTGGTTGAACGGATTGAACGGGTTGAAGGCGCCGGTGGCGGCGGTGCGCACGCCGCCCGCCGCGATCTCGCCGGGGGTGAGGATCGGGTTGGCCGTGCGGGCCGGGATCACGATGGTGGTCTGGCCCGGGGTCTCGAAGTTGCCGGTGGCGAAGGGCGCCAGCTCATCGACCGCGAAGACATCCTGGTAGAAAGCGTCGCCATAGACGCGGACATGGTCCCCGAGGAATTTCCGGTCCCACGCGGCAAACAGGCCCTTGCGGGTGGTGTCGGGGAAGGAACCGGCGGACTGGTTGAAGTTGTAGCTGGAGAGGCGGCCGGTGGAGAAGGTGTAGGCGCTGGCCGGCAGGTTGCCGTTGTTGTTGGCGTTCTGGTTGCCCGGCGCCGGGGTGAGGACGCCGGGGAGGTTCGGGCCGGTGGTGCCGAAGAACACGTTGGTGGCGGCGGCGATGCCGGGGACGGTGCCGTTGGCGGGCTGGCCGAGCGCGGCCAGGACGGCGGCGCGGGAGAGCTGGAAGTTGGCCGGCGACGAGTTGGAGCTCAGGAACGGCGGCACGGCCGAATAGGAGCGGTCGCGCTGGAAGATGGCGTTGCGGTGCTGGTAGTTCAGGCCGATCATCAGGTTGCCGTCCTCGTTGCCCGCGCCCCAGATGATGGAGCCGTTGAGGTCGCCGGAGTCCCGGTCGGTCGTGTTGCCGTAGGTGACCTGGGCGGTCGAGCCGTTGTAATCCTTGCGCAGGATGATGTTCACGACGCCCGCGACGGCGTCGGCGCCATAGACGGCGGAGGCGCCGTCCTTCAGCACCTCGATGCGCTCGATGGCGGCGAGGGGGATGGAGTTGATGTCCACGAAGGCGCTGGTGCCGCCCGCGCCCACCGGATACGGCGCGAGGCGCCGGCCGTTGACGAGGGTGAGCGTGTAGTTGGGCCCGAGGCCGCGCAGCGAGGGCGCGGTGGCGCCGGGGGTGAAGCCGGTGGCGTTGTTGGTGAAGGGCACGCCGCCGCCGTTGGAGAGCGACATGCGCTGCAGCAGCTCGGTCGTGCTAAAGACGCCGCTCTGGTCGATCAGCTGGCGGTCGATCATCTGCACCGGGAAGGTGCGGGCCTCGCCGGCGACCTCGGTCGACGGGATGTTCGACCCGGTGACGATGTATTTGTCGAGTCTGACGGTGTCGTCAGCGGCCGGCTGGGCGAAGCCAGCGACCGCGCCAAGGGAGGCGCATGCGATCAACGCACACGCACCCCGCAATCCACTTACGGAGCTCTTGCTCATGATAGGGTTGGGTTAGGATTTCCTTGCCCGCCGGCGGTCGGGCCGGCGCAGCCACTCTGTCACGGACATACAATCCGCCGCAGGAGAGTGGCGGAACGGCAGAGAGACGAAATGGACACGCGGCGCGATGGGCCGGCGGTCTGCCGCGCCGAGTCTCATGGGGATTTGAAGGTGGAGCCCGGTCTCTGGACGGGCTTGAAGCGCGCCCGATCAACCCGTCCGGAGGCCGGGTTCCACCTCGATTTCCGGCCGGAGAATGCCCTAGCCTCGGCGCATGAAATTATTCCGCTGGCTTCCCCTGCTGTTGTTGGTGGTCCCCGGTTACCCGGCCGAGCCGTCGCCGCAGGATGTGTTCTGGGAAAACCTGGAAGCCCTCTGCGGCTCGGCGTTTGAGGGGAAGGTCGTCGAGGGCACGGCGCCGGCCGACGCGGCGTTCAAGGGCCAGAAGCTGGTGATGCATGTGCTGAGCTGCGGCCCGGACGAGATCCGCATCCCCTTTCACGTCGGGAACAACCGCTCGCGCACCTGGGTGATCACGCGCACGCCGGCCGGCCTGCGGCTCAAGCACGACCACCGGCACGAGGACGGCAGCGAGGACAAGGTCACCCAATACGGCGGCGACACGGCGGCCCCCGGCACGGCCGGGCGGCAGGATTTTCCGGCGGACGCGTTCACGGCGCAGCTGATCCCGGCGGCGGCGAACAACATCTGGACGATGCTCATCGAGCCCGGAAAAATGTTCGGCTACGGCCTGCGGCGCGAGGCGGAGGGCCGGCGCTTCCGCGTGGAGTTCGACCTGACGAAGCCGGTCGAGGTGCCGCCGGCGCCGTGGGGAAATTGAGGAAGGTGGAACCCGCGCTCCGCGCGGGTTTTTGCGGGTTCGTGTGTCCTGAAAGCCCGCGCGGAGCGCGGGCTCCACCTTTCTAGCTTAAGGCCGCGGCCGCGTCCTTCCGGAAGCTGCGCCAGGTGAGCAGCATTGCGATGATCAGGAAGCCGGCGCCCTCAAACAGGGGCAGGCCCGGCAGGTGGATGGGGCTGGAGGGGGCGATGGCCCAGCCGAAGCTCCACGTGGCGATGAGCGCGCCTGGGATGCTCGCGAGGCTTTGCAGGCCGCCGAGCACGCCCTGCACGGCGCCCTGCTCGTTTGGCGGCACGTGCTTGCTGATGTAGGACTGGAGGGCGGGGCCGGAGAGTCCGCCCAGGCAGGCCACCACGATGATCGCGAAGATCATCCAGCCCTGGGTGGCGAGGCCGTAGCCGATGTAGGCCAGCGCGGCGACGGTGAAACCAACCAGCACGGACCGGGTTTCCCCGAGGCGCGGCACGATGCGTTTCACCAGCAGGGCCTGAAAGAGGCCGGACATGACGCCGGCCATCATCAGCGAGAAACCCACGAGGCGCGGCGTCCACTCGTAGCGGTATTCGGTGTAAAGCGCCCACATCGAGAACATCATGGCCTGCGCCATCATCATGATGAAATAGGCCTCCACCAGGCCGAGCACGGCGGGGAAGCGCCGGACGGCCAGCAGGGCGCCGACGGGATTGGCGCGCTTCAGGTCGAAGGCGCGGCGGTTCTCCGGCTTCAGCGATTCCGGCAGCACGAACAGGCCCCAGAACCAGTTGACCGCCGAGCAGCCCGCCGCGGCCCAGAACGGCAGGCGCAGGTCGATCTCGCCGAGGAAGCCGCCGAGCAGCGGCCCGAGCACGAAGCCGATGCCGAACGCGGCGCCCAGCATGCCGAAGGCGCCTGCGCGCTTCTCGGGCGGCGTGACGTCCACGATGTAGGCGTTGGCCGTGGCGTAGACGCCGGCGGTGAAGCCCGCGATGATCCGCGCCACGAACAGCCAGCCCAGCGAGGGGGCGCAGGCCATGATGACGTAGTCGATGGCCGAGCCGGCGGTGGCGATGAGGATGATGCGGCGGCGGCCGAAGCGGTCGGACAGCGCGCCGAGGATGGGCGAGCCGATGAACTGCATCAGCGCGTAGATGCCGAAGATCACGCCGTAGGTGTGCGTGCCGCTCGTCATGTCGCCCCCGCGGAACTCCACGATGAGCTTCGGCAGCACCGGGATGAGCAGCCCGAAGCCCATGATCGCCAGCGTCAGCGTGACGAAGATGAAGCCGACGGCCGGCGGGCGGGGGGACGGGGAGGACATTGACGCGCCATTCAAGGCGGCGGGCGCGGCTTGGCGAGTCTGCAGATGAGGCAGGTTTCACGCGAAGGCGCGAAGGACGGAATATCGGGTAGGGCAACCGCCCCTACCGGCCCAGCTGGTGCTGTCCCTCCACGATTCACGGTTTCCAGATCAGGCTGCTGATGGGAGTGGGCGGGACGGCCTTGGCGACGCGGTCGTTGCCGTCCTGTTGCTCGACGGCCTGCACTAGGAGATGGGCCTCGCCCTGGCGCGCCCACTGCTCCGGATCGACGCTCGGTTCCCAGGCGCCGACGGAGGTGGTCGTGAGCTCGCGGGTGCGCCAGACGGGTTTGGCGAGATCATCGGTGGATACGGCCACGATGCGGCCGCCGCGCTCATCGTCGCGGTAAATGAGATGGAATTCGACCGTGCCGGCGGGCGACTGGCGCGTGAGGATGGCACCGCGCGAGATGGGCGGCCGCTTGGTGGCGGCGCCGCGCAGCTCGAAGGGCTGGGTGCGCGATGTGACCTGCGTCACGGACCAGGCCTTGCCGTCGTGGCGGACGACGTGGAACTGCGGAATGTCGGACCCGGCCGTCGCCCAGTAAGAGGTGATGCAGGGCCGGCCGGCTGCGTCGGTGGTCAGCGCGGGCGAATTCATCAGGCGGCTGTCCGGCGGGATCTTCAGCGCATACTCGGCGGTGGCGGCGGTGAGGGGCAGGGTGAGCGCCGCTCCGGTGCTGGTGGTCCAGGTGAGGCCGCCGTCGGCGGACTTGGCGTAGCAAATGTCGTGGTTGGTCGCGACGTCGGGGCTGTCGCGCCAGATCCAGGCGAGGTGGAGCGTGCCGTTCGCGTCCAGCGTGGCGGCGAGGTAGGCGCTGCGGGCGCCCTCGCCGTCGATGAGGTTGTCGTGCAGGCGGCGCCAGGTGCCGGCGATGGCATCATACCGGTTCAGCACGATGTTACCGCGGCCGGAGCGGCCGTCGCGGTAGAGGAAGAGCAGGCCGCCGTCGGGGTGCCGGAAGAACATCGGGTAGGTGACGAGGCTCTCGAGCGTGCCGGTCATGGGTTGCTTCGGCCCGAGTTCAAGCGAGCCGGGGGCGGTGCTGCGGGCGTAGTTGAGCGGCTGCGCGTGGTGGTCCCATGCGACATGGAGATAACCGGCGCCGTCCACGGCGATAGCCGCGGTGTTGTGGGCGTCGGCGACATTGCCCGTGTAAGGCGTGACCCTGGTCTGCCAGGCTTCCGAGCCGAGCGGGCGCCGGGCGAGGACGAGGCGCGCGTCGGCGTCGTAGAAGGCGGCGTATTGGGCGTCGCTGGCGGTGATGAGCGTGCTGCTCTGGTTGGCGAGGACGTTGACCGAGCTGCCGGCCCAGGCGCTGGCGGCGATGGGCCGCACGCGCAGCGGCTGGTCGAGGCGGATCTCCCGCAGCACGACGCCGGGATCGATGCCGTAGACGCGGAGCGTGTGCTTGCCGGCGGACGGGACGTTCAGCGTGGCCGACGCCGTCACGTAATTGTTGAGCACACCCTGCGCCCACTCGGCGGAGCCGTCGGCCCCGGTGTAGGCGGCGACCTGCGGCGCGGCGGTGCCGAGACCGGCGCCGAGACGCAGCCCCTGGCCCGGCGTGACCGGGTGCGTCGGCAGCAGCTGGAAGGTCACGCGCCATTCGCCGGCGGCCGGAAAGTCCACGACGTAATCCAGCCGCGGGGCGTCGGTGGCGAGCTTGGCCGGGTCAAAGCCCGGGACGGTGGAGGGGAGCAGGCCGACGCCGAGGCCGGGGATGTTCTCCCACGCGGCACCGGCGCGCGGAGTGCGCGTCGTGGGCCGGTTGGCGGCGATGACCGGGCCGGCGAGGTCGGTCTTGGCGGGCTTCGGGCGGAAGTCCGGCATCTTCCACGGATAGACCCGCATGCTTTGGAACTGCTGGTCGGCCGGCTCGAGGGACGTCATCCCCCGCCATTTGCCGCCGGCGAACTCCTCGTTGTAGTGGCGGGTGAATTCCTTCAGCTGGGCGTCGGCGGCCTCCGCGCGCTCGCGGTCGCCGAGTTCGCCGTAGAAATAGCGGAAGTTGGCGAGGGCGGACCCGAGCACGGGATAGCCGACCAGCTGGCCGTAGGCGCCGGCGGTGCCGGGGCGGAGGCGGGGCTCGAGGTCGGCGGCCTGGACCGTGAGCAGGCTGAAGAGGGTGATGCGCTGGTCGATCTCCTGGCGGCTCAGCGGGCTCGGGCGCGGCGCCTCGTTGCGCAGCCACCACTGGAGGTGCTCGGGGCGGCGCACGAAGTTGAGCTGGTAATAGGTCTCCATCACGCGGGCGACGGCGGGCGCGACCGCCGGGCCGAACTCGCGCGCGGCCCACTCGGGCAGGAAATTCTGCACGTTGTCGTGGCGCCAGCGGCTGATGTCCCACGCCATCTGCAGGAAGAACTCGGTGCCGATCTCGCCGGGCTTGATGTCGCCGACGTTGACGATCCAGATCTTCCGCGCGCCGTGGTCCCAGGCCTTGCTCATCTCGGACCAGATCAGCGCGGGCGGCGTGGTGCTGAGCCAGAGGTAGGACAGCGGCGCGCCGAGGTAGGAAATGTGGTAATACACGCCGAAGCCGCCGGAACGCTTGCGTTCCTCCGCGGAGGCGAAGTTGCGGACGTAGCCGAAATTGTCGTCGGGCCAGACGATGGTGACGTCGTCCGGCACCTTCAGGCCCTGGCGGTAGAGGGCGAGGACCTCCTTGTAGGCGCAGAACATCTGGGGAATCCCAGAAGGACCGTTGGGGGCAACGGCCCCTACCGGCTTGGCATACTTCGTGATCAACTCCCTTTGGTCCGCGAAGATTTTCTCCAGCGTGGCGATGCGCTCGGCGTCGGTCTTGGGGCCGACCATGTTGGAGTCGTGGATGCCGCGCATGCCGAGCGTGTAGATATTCTCGAACCGGCCGTTCTCCTTCACCCGCTGCTCCCAGTAGGCGCGCACGCCGTCGCGGTTGGACACGTAGTTGTAGGTCTCCTTGGGCGCGGTCCACTCGCCGACGTTGTTGCGCAGCATCGGCTCCGCGTGGGACGAGCCCATGACGATGGCGTAGTCGTCGGCGACCTGCTTGTTCTTCGGGAAGTGGTTGAAGGCCTTGGTCGAGGGATGCATGCCCGGCCAGAGCGTGTTGGCCTTCAGGCGGAGCAGGAGCTCGCAGACCTTCGCGTAGGTCCTGGGGCCGAGGTCGCCGGTCTCGGGCTCGAAGGTCTTGGCGGCCCACGGCTGCAGGCCCCAGTCCTCGTCGTTGATGAAGATGCCGCGGTATTGGACCGACGGCGGGCCGAAGCGGCGCGTGCCGGCGGCGATGTGCAGCGCGGATTTTTTCGCCGGGGTGACGTCCGCCCACCAATACCACGGCGACACACCGATGGCCTGCGAGAGCTCGTAGATGCCGAAGGCCGTGCCGCGGCGGTCGCTGCCGACGATGACGAGGGCGGAAGCGACGTTGGGGAGCGGATCGGTGACGGTGGTGATGATGAAGCTCTCCCAGGCGCCCGACAGGTCCTTCACGTCGAGCTTGCCGGCCTCGACGAGGCCGTTGATCAGGGGGCTCTGGCCGAGGGTGCCGACCAGGACGGCGGGCCCGGAGACGGAGGGGAACGCGGCGACGGCGGCCTTCACGCCGGTGACGCGCTGGATGTCAGCCGCGAGGTCGCGGGTGGCGAGGTCGACGACCTTGAAGTCCTCCGGCGAGGCGACGATGGTCGCGGCTTTCCCGCCCGCCACGAGGGCGAAGCCGCCCGGCTGGGGCTGGTCGCCAACCCAGGAGGCGGCGAGGGTGGAGGCGGCGAGGGTGGAGGCGGCGAGGGTGGAGGCGGCGAGGAGGAGGAAAAGAAGGCTCCTGCAAAAGGAGGGGAAGCCCGGGCGGATCATTTGGGTTCGTCCTTCAATTCCACCGTGGTGTTCGGCACCAGCTCCGCCCGCGTGAGCGCCACGACGCTGTCGGCGGAGCCAAAGTCCGGCTTCGCCGATTCGGGCAGATAAATGGGTGCATTCTTCTGCAGCGGCAGGATGGCGATGGTCAGTTCGCCGTGCTTCAAGTCGGCGGCGTGGCGGCGCAGGCCGAGGTCGAGGGGCTGGCCGTTGTAGTAATCGTCGTTGATGAACTTGCCGCCGATATAAACGCGGGCGACGTCGCCGGTGTAGTGCAGGCGCAGGATCGGGTCGGCGGACAGGTCGACACCGGCCGGCAGCTTGATGCGCCAGACGGCCGCGGCGGCAAAGTCGGCGTCCACGGGCATGGCGGCAACGGGCTGCTTGGACTTGCCCGGCTCGATTTTCCGCAGCGCGCCGGCGGGGCGGACGAGTTCGGTGGTGACGGCGACCGGGGCGGTGGCCGCGGGGGCCGGCTTGAGGAAGAGTTTCCCGGCATCGGCCTCGCTGATCACGGTGACGGTGAAGCCGTTCACGGTGAGGACGGAACCGGGCTGCAGGTCGACGGCGCGCAGGTAGCCGTCGCCGCGTGTCTCCACGCGGCCGCCGCCCCGGACGATGACGCGCGCGCCGGTGAAGGTCAGCTCCACCGGGATGCCGGCGGTGGGCATGAAATAATGGGTGCGGGTCCCGGCATCGTAGGCGACCGGCTGCGCGGTGGCCCAGGCGAGGTTGGCGCTGCTGCCGAGATCCATGTTGACCGGCCAGAAGAAGTGGGCGCCGGACGGGATGGTCACGGGCACGGAAGGGAAGGTCACGGGGCCGCGCTCGGGGAAGGTGAGCTTGAACTGCACGCCGGCCTTGGCGGGCAGCTCGCGGCCGCGCTCGAAGTTGTTGACGAAGACAAAGCCGCCGCGGCCGTCGGCGCGCGCGGCCCAGCGGAGCGTGGTGACGTCGTCCTTGCCGGCCGGGCGGACGTCGGGCAGCACGGTGCCGAGGCGGGCGAACCGGTCCCCGTAGCTGTGCAGGAAGAGATGGAGCGGGCGCAGGCCGTAGAACTGCGGGCGGACCTGGCCGTATTGGCCGAGGGCGGTCTGGAAATCATAGTTCTTCACCGGCATGTCGTTCCAGTTGGTGATGGCCGTGCCCTGTTCCTCCATGAGGGTCGTCAACTTCCCCTCGGGGTTGGTGCCGCCGTGATACATGTAGTAGCCGGGCGAGATGCTGCCGGAGCCGAGCTTGACCAGGGTGGTCGACGTGATGTCGCGCGGGTCGACGAGGATGCGGCGGTGGTAGGCGCTCATCATGCCGCCGCCGATCTCGCAGGTGAGGTAGGGGTAGCGGGCGACGTCGGGCGCGTCCTGTGCGTTGCGGCGGCCCAGGGCCTCGTTGGCGATGTTGGAGTCGACGCGCAGGGTGGAGAAATGGAAGCCGGCCCAGTAGGTGCCGGGCATGGTCGTGAGCTCCCGGTCCCAGAAGCCCTCGGCGTAGACGCCGTAGAGCGGGACGATCTCGCCGAACGGCATCGGCGTGCGCAGCGCGGGCCAGCCGGTGCGGGTGTAGAGAGGGACGTCGAGGCCGGCGTCGCGGGCGATCTGCTTCAGGGCGAGGAGATACGAGGCCGGGCCGCCGTATTCGTTGTCGAGCTGGATGCCGATGACCGGGCCGCCGTCCTTCCAGAGCAGGCCCTTCACCTGGGCGGCGATCTGCCCGTAGAGGAGTTTCGTGCTCGCGAGGAAGGCCGGGTCCTCGGAGCGCGTCTGGCCGCGGGCGACGAGCCAGTCGGGCAGGCCGCCGTTGCGCACCTCGCCGTGGCACCACGGGCCGCAGCGCACGATGACCTTGAGGCCGGCCTCGCCGGCGACCTCGACGAATTTACGGAGGTTCTTGTCGCCGGCCCAGGCCCACTGACCCTCGATCTCCTCGTGGTGGATCCAGAAGACATAGGTGGCGACGATGTCGATGCCGCCGGCCTTCATCTTGCGCAGCTCGGCGAGCCACTCGTTCTCCGGGTAGCGCGAGTAATGGAACTCGCCCATGACGGGCGTCCAGGGTTTGCCGTCAACGAGCAGGCTGTGGCGGTCGAGCGTGATGCTGGTGCCCGCGGGATTGACCGCCGTGCCCATGTTGAACGTCTCGATGGCACCGTTGCCGACTGCTGTCGGCCCGGTGTTTGTCCCGGGAACTCCGCGCTCCGCCGGATTCCCGGGCAAAGGCACCGTGAGGGTCAGCGGCGCAGCCGCCAGCCACGAGCAAAGCAATAGGAACAAGCAGGACCGGAGGAGGGGTAGTCTCATGGCGGGAATAACCGACGTTAACCCCGCCGGTGCGGCAACCCCAAGCCTTTCTTACAGTCCGGAGAGTGTCTTCGCGCCCGGCAGGCTCCACGAGCGGACGATGCGGCCGGCCCGGACCTCGTAGATCATGACGACCTCGAGCGTGCCCGCGCCCTCGGGGAAGGTGCGGGTGACGAGCTCATGGTCGAAGACAAAGTTCCCCATCACGATGCGGCGCTGCAGGGCGGCGTGGAGATTGGGCTCCGAGAAACGCGCGGTGAAACGTTCGCGCAGGGCGGCCGCGCCGCGGGCGAGCAGCTTGTCCGGATGCTCGAACAGTTCGGCGTCGTCCGCGTAGGTGGCGAGGAGCGCGGCGACGTCCTTCGCGTTGTAGGCGTCCAGCTGGCGCTGGACGACGGATTCGGGGGTGACGGTGCTCACCGCAAAAACGCGGCCGCGGTCCAGAGCATCGGGGCCTGGCCGTGGAGGTCGCCGGACTTGCGCGAGCGGCCCATGTAGAAGTCGTATTGCACCTTCAGGTCGTCGCTCTTGGTCGCGAGCTTGCCCTTGTCGGTGCCGATGCAGACCTCGCGGAGGTTGGCGTCGGGCTCGAGGTTGGCGACGAGGGCGAGCCAGGCCTTGCGGGCCGCGGGGGCGTAGGTCTGCTCGTCGAGCCAGCCGTGCTTCACGCCGGCGACGAAGGCGAAGGTGAACATGCCGGTGGCGGAGGTCTCGGTCCAGGACTCGGGTTTGTCCACGAGCTGGCGCCAGAGGCCGTTGTCGGCCTGGGCGGCAAGGAGGGCGGCCATCATCTTCCGGTAACCCGCGAGGATGCGCGCGTGGTGCGGGTTGGCGGCGGGCAGGTCGCGCAGGAGCTCGGCCATGCCGGCGGCGACCCAGCCGTTGCCGCGGCCCCAGAAGAACGGCGAGTCCGGCGCGTGGAGGAAGAGGCCGTTGGGCTGCTGGAGCTTGTCGAGGTAGGCGGCCATCATCAGCGCGGCGCGGT
>Ga0208512_100262_pt1 | contig 18497 bp, 15 predicted proteins | sample LakWasMet40_LOW7_2_FD_183880 | JGI IMG/M metagenome (GOLD analysis project Ga0208512, IMG submission 183880) | Freshwater sediment methanotrophic microbial communities from Lake Washington under simulated oxygen tension - Sediment Metagenome... | ecosystem: Environmental > Aquatic > Freshwater >...
GTCAAGGGCCGGGCGCAAGCCGTGCCCATCCACGAAGTCGTCGGCCTGAAGGAACATGTGACCGATTCCACCCGCGAGTGCATCGCCCTGTTCGCCCAAGGCCTGGCCCGGTATTATGAGCGGGACTGGGCCGGCGCGGAGGCTTTTTTCCGTCGCAGCCTGGTCTTGGAGCCCAACCAGCCCGGCAAATCCCCGGGCGTATCTTCCAACCCTTCCCTCGTATTTCTCGACATCACCGCACATTACGCCGCGCATCCTCCTCCCGAAGATTGGGATGGCGTGTATGTCATGAAGGAAAAGTGAGCTCGCCCAGCGACTTGTCCGTATCGCAAACCCGTGCCTCTAAATCGTCACGGAATTCTTTACTGAACTGCCAATTACGCTCTTGCAGATGGCCTGCAACCTGCTGAACTACCAGCACGATTCTCAACCAGATACCCGCACCTACACTAATGGCCATGAACACACGCAAACTGACCCTCCTATTCACCGCCCTGGTCGGCCTGGCCGCCTCGGCCTTCGCCCAGAGCACCGCCACCGAGGCCACCGTGGCCCGTGTCACCGGCACCGTGACCGCCACCTTGGCCGACGGCTCCACCGTCGCCGTGACGGAAGGCACCAAGCTCCCGCAGGGCGCCACCATCACCACGGGCGACAAGTCCCAGGTGTTTCTTGTCAGCCACGGTGACTCCACCTCCGTGATCACCGAGAATAGCGTCGTTGAAATCGCCGAGCTGTCGACCACCTCCGCCGGCGGCAAGGTGACCGAGCAGAAGGCCACCCTCGACCTCAAGAGCGGCAATCTCGTCGCCAAGCTCAATCCCGCCAAAAAGAGCGTGAACCAGTATGCCGTCCGCACCCCTAAGGGTGTGGCCGCCGCCCGCGGCACCGTCTTTACCGTCTCCTACAAGGGCGGCACCTATTCTATCGCTGTAGTGAACGGCACGGTAAGGATACTTCCCACCTCTGGTGTTGGAGCAGGGGTTGCAGGCGTTGGAGTCGGTAGGACTATGGAAGAAGCTAGAGCGAGTGTGGATACCACTGTCGGTGTAGAAGTTAAAGCTGGCCAGGCGTTCTTATCTGCAGACGTTGGCGGCCAAGCATTTTCAGTAGGGAACGTTACGAGCCAAGCCGCCGCATCGCAAAGCGCACAGGCCGTTGATGTTCGAGAACTTCTCGCCGTTGCCGTGGCTACCGTCACCTTGGCGGCCCAGAACAACATCGGCGGCACGACCGCTGCCGAGGCTGCGGCGGTCGCACAGGCTGTCTTCACCGCCGTTCCCGCCGCGGCCGAACAGGCCGGTGCCATCATCGCTCAATCCAATGCGGCGAAACCCCCGGCGGATGCCACCGCGGCTGCAGCAGTTATGCAGGCAGTCACCACGGCGACCCCCGCCGCCGCCCAAGCGGCCCTGACCAGCGGTGTGACCACCGGCACGTTTACGCCGAACACCAATACCACGGCCACGAACCCTGGTGCGAACAACAGCAAGGGTGCCGATGCTGCGACCACCCCGCAGCCGATCGATCCCTCGACGGTCAGCCGCTCGAACTAAAAGTTCTGGCAACCCTTTCAAGCCGGCCCGCAGGGGCCGGCTTTTTTTGTGCCTGCATCCGACGGAAGGGGTGCTTTGCTCCACCTCGTGCACCTCACCCACCTCGCCTGCACGGCCTGCGCCAAGGAACACGACGCCTCCGTCCCCCAGAACGTCTGCACGGCCTGCGGCAAGCCGCTCTACCCGCAATACGACCTCGCCGCCGCCGGCCGCACCCTGACCAAGGCCGCCCTCGCCACCCGCGTGAAATCCCTCTGGCGCTACCGGGAGGTGCTGCCGGTGCGCGCCGACGCTGACATCGTCACCCTCGGCGAGGGCCTCACCCCGCTCCTGCCCGCCCCGCGGCTTGCCGCCCGTCACGGCCTGGCGCAGCTCCTTATCAAGGACGAGTCCGTCAACCCGACCCAGAGCTTCAAGGCCCGCGGCATGGCTACCGCTGTCTCGATGGCAAAGCAGTTCGGCCTGAAGAAACTCGCCGCCCCGTCCGCCGGCAACGCCGGCGGCGCCCTCGCCGCCTATGCCGCCCGCGCCGGGATCGAGGCCCATATCTTCATGCCGGTGGACACCCCCAAGGCCAACGTCATCGAATGCCGCGAGCTGGGTGCCCATGTCACCCTCATCAACGGCCTCATCACCGACTGCGGCGCCGAAGTGGCGAAGCGCAAGGCCGCCGAGGGCTGGTTCGACGTCTCCACCCTCAAGGAACCCTACCGCGTCGAGGGCAAGAAAACCCTCGGCTACGAGCTCGCCGAGCAGCTCAACTGGACCCTGCCCGACGTCGTGATCTACCCGACCGGCGGCGGCACCGGCCTCGTCGGCATGTGGAAGGCCTTCGACGAGATGGAACGCCTGGGCTGGATCGACTCCAAGCGCCCGCGCATGTTCACCGTGCAGGCGAGCGGCTGCCAGCCGATCGTCCGCGCCTTCCAGGCCGGCGAGAAGTTCGCCGCCGAGCACCTCGGAGCCGCGACCAAGGCCTCCGGTCTGCGCGTCCCGAAGGCCATCGGCGACTTCATCATGCTCGACATCCTTCGCAAATCCGGCGGCGGTGCCGTGGCCGTCTCCGACGAGGATATGATCGCCAGCGTCCGGGAAGTCGGTTCCGCCGAGGGCCTGTTCGTCGCCCCCGAGGGCGCGGCGACCTACGCCGCGCTCAAGCAGCTGCTCGTCGCGAAGACCGTCCGCCCTGAAGAGTCCGTCGTCCTCTTCAACACCGGAGCCGGGGTGAAATATCTCGAGTGCTTTTGAAAATGGGACAGATAGATCAGCGTTCGTTACGGCTCCTTAAAGCAGTTTTTGATCATCCCTATACTCAAGATCATTGTTTTCTCTGCGCCGCAAGATTGACGGCCAAAAATCGCTCTAAGGAACATGTAATACCTAAATGGGCCCAGGATAAATACGCCCTCTGGAACCAGAAACTGGTCCTACCAAATCAAACGGAAATTCCTTATCGTCAATTGACGATACCTTGCTGCCTCAACTGTAATAATACAAAACTCGCGCGGTTGGAATCGCGCGTCGAAAAACTATCCAATGGCAAATGGTCCACCGCTTCCAGAAGTCCGTCCCTATTGTGGTTTCAATGGCTCGCTAAGATATATCTGGGGCTGCAGTTCCGAGATTTATCCTTACTCTACGACCGAAAAAAACCTTCAGAGGGAAAATTATTAACTCCCGATTTAGTTCGGCGATTTTCGATCTTACATTTTTGGCTTCAACTTGGCTCTGGGCATATTGAGAAATCTGCACTGCCCGCTTCGATTTTCATCTTTCCAACACAATGTCCTTCGGATCCGAGCAAGCAGTTTGATCTTTTAGACGACGTAGCTGGGTCGGCAATTGCCGTCAGAATTTCCAATATAGGAATCATCGCTGATTTTCTTGAAACAGGGGCTCATAGAAGAATGGCCTCTAAGATAGTCAAAAAATACACTCAAAGGCCATTGCACCCTCAACAGTTTCGGGAACTTGCGTGCACGATTTTCTATGCCTCCAGACTCCTCAATATTGAAACCGAACTAGAATTTTTTAGCGCTGAGGAGAAACTTGGCTTCACTTGGAAAGCGAAGGGAACGGGGCCACAGGGTCAGATCAAATTTAACGAATGGAAACAAGCCGACTATGCGGCACTCCTTTCGCACTATATGAATTGGCCATTCGAAAAGACATTTTATCCGCCAAATTTAGTCAGATCAGTTCTCCATGACGAAAATAACAATTATGTCTACTGGAGCTTAGAGGAAGATCATCCCCACAAAACCGCTAAATAGCAGATTTTCTTACCGCACCTGCAGCGTATCCGCCTCGTAGGCGAGGCCGAGCGACGGGATCGTGACAGCCTTGCGGCCGCCCTCTTTCTTGACCGTGCCGGCGACCCAGGCCTCGTGACCCGCGGCCTTGGCGGCGGCAAGCGTGGCCTCGACGGCCGACGGCGGCACATAGGCCGCGAAACCGACGCCCATGTTGAAGGTCGCGTAGGCCTCGCGCAGGTCGATCGGACCGGCCTCCATCAAAAACTTGAACAGCGCCGGGATCGCCCGCGGCTCGGTGATCTCATAGACAAACGGCTCCTCCAGCCGCATCAGCTTGCGCCAGCCGTGACCGGTCACGTGCGCCACGTAGTTCAGCTTCACGCCGGCCTGCTGGCATTTCACGACGAAATCGACGTAGATGGCCGACGCCGCGAGCAACGCCTCGCCGTAGGTGCGGTTGTCACCGTGCCCGATCGGCGTCGCATACTTCTGCGGCAACTTGTCGGCGATGAGCCGGCAGAGGCTGAGGCCGTTGGTCTGCACCCCCGTCGAGGCCAGGAAGATGATGGCGTCTCCGGCCTTCACCTCGCCCGTGATGCGCTGCGACTTCGGCTCGATCTTGCCGATGGCCGAGCCGGCCAGGACGATGGTGTCCGGGTTGACGATGCTCTTGAGCGTCGGCGTCTCGCCGCCGCCCCACACGGCGCCGGCGCGGTGGCAGCCCTCGGCCCAGCCGTCGACCAGCGCCTGCATGCGCGGCGCGTCGGCGAACCAGCCGGAGTCACCCACCGCCGCGTGCATCGCGACGGAGATCGGCCGGGCGCCGCAGGTGATGAGGTCGTTGACGATGGTCGCCACGGTATCGATCGCGATCTCGCGGTAGAAATTTCTCCCGCTGGCGGCGTAAACGGCGTCGGCCACGAGGTTCTTGGTGCCGAGACCCTCCTCGACATGCGCCAGGAAGTGGTCCTTCCCCTCGATCAGGTAGGCGCTCTCGCCGCGGGTCGTCGCCGGCTCGGCGTAGCCGTGGGCCGCGAGTTCGTTGGCCGTGCCCCGCGCCGCCTGCTGGCAGGCCCGCTTGAACGCATCAAGCTGGTCGTAACGGACACCGGAGGATTCGTAGCTGAGAGACATGTCAGTAGCTTCGGCCCTCGGCCTTTTCGAAGTAATTCACGTAGGCCTGGTTCACGACGCGGTAGCCGCCGGGGGTCGGATACTTGCCCGTGAAATACCAGTCGCCGGTGTGGTTGGGCAGCGCGTGGTGCAGGTTCTCGATCGACTGGAAGATGATCTCGATCTCGCCCTGCCAGCCGTTGGGCTTCGGGGACACCAGCTGGGTGATCTTTTTGGAAATCTCATCGGCCGTGAACGGCTCGTAGATCTTCCGCACGTGGTTGACCGGCTCGGGCGACGGGTTGCGCAGCTCCTCACGGCAGAGGTTGTAGACGTCGGCGATGAGGTTCGTCTGCCCGCGCTCCTTGAGCAGCGTGATCGCCGCCTCGAAGGCGATGAACTTGCCGATCTCGGACATGTCGATGCCGTAGCAGTCCGGGTAGCGGATCTGCGGGGCGGTCGAGGCGATGACGATCTTGACCGGGTGCAGCCGCTTCAGGATGCGCAGGATGGAACGGCGCAGCGTGGTGCCGCGCACGATCGAGTCGTCCACGCAGACGAGGGCGTCGCCGGGCTCCACGACACCGTAGGTGACGTCATAGACGTGCGAGGCGAGGTTGTTGCGGGATTTCTCCTGGCTGATGAAAGTGCGCAGCTTGACGTCCTTCGTGACGATCTTCTCGCCGCGGGGCCAGTTGTTGAGGATCAGGTCGTCGACCAGCGCCTCGGTGACCTTGCCGGCCTTGGCGGCGTCGAGCAGGGTCTGCTTCACCTCGGCGCGGCGGCGGAAGCGCATTTCGCTCATCAGGCCGAAGAAGGCGACCTCGGCGGTGTTGGGGATGAAGCTGAAGACGGTCTTGGCCAGGTTGCCGTTGATGGACTTCCAGATCTGGTCGGCGAGGCCGGCGCCGAGGGCCTTGCGCTCGCGGTAGATGTCGGCGTCGTTGCCGCGCGAGAAATAGATGCGCTCGAAGGTGCACTGCGTCTTGGGCAGGGCGGGCTTGATGCGCTCGGTCGAGACCTTGCCCGACTTCTTCATGATCACGGCGCAGCCCGGCTCAAGCTCGCCAACGTCGGCCGCCTCGAGGTCGAACACCGTGCAGAGCGGGGCGCGCTCGGAGGCGAAGGCCACGACCTCGTCGTTCTCGAACCAGTGGCAGGGGCGGATGCCGGACGGGTCGCGCGTCACGAAGGCGTCGCCGTTGCCCAGCACGCCGACGAGCGAGTAGCCGCCGTCCCAGTTGGCCGAGGCGGTGCGGAGCACGCGGGCCGGGTCGATCTCGTCGTTGATGCGCCGCGTGATCTCGCCGCCGGGCAGGCTCTCGCCGCGCAGGGCGCGGTAGAGGCGCTCGTGCTCGTCATCGAGGCAGAAGCCGATGCGCTCGAGGATGGCCTGCGTGTCGGTGGCGAAGATGGGATGCTGCCCGATGGCGATGAGGCTGTCGTTCAGCTCCGCCGTGTTCGTCAGGTTGAAGTTGCCCGCGAGCATCAGGTTGCGGGTCGGCCAGGAGCTGCGCCGGAAGAACGGGTGGCAGGCGCTGAGGTTGTAGCCGCCGGAGGTGCCGTAGCGCAGGTGGCCAAGGTAGAGCTCGCCGCAGAAATCGAACTTGTTCTTCGCCGTTTCCGGGAACTCCGGGTGGATGGCGCCGTCGCCGACGAGGCCGTTGTAGCGGGCCAGCAGGGCCTGGAAGATCTTGTCGAGCGGGTTGGTGTCGACGTTGCGCTCGCGGAACATGTAGGGCTCGCCGGCCGGGACGTCGAACTTCACGCAGGCCACGCCGGCGCCGTCCTGGCCGCGGTTGTGCTGCTTCTCCATCAGCAGGAACAGCTGGTAGAACCCCCACAACGGCGTGCCGTATTTCTCCTGGTAGTAAGCCAGCGGCTTCTTGAGCCGGACCAACGCGATGCCGCACTCGTGGCTGATGAATTCGCTCATGACGCCGTCCTCCGATTGCCGTTCACACTACGCCCGTCCGGTAAATTGGGTCGGGGCGATGGAGGAATCCTGCTCGTCACGGCATTAAAGACGTTCATTGGGGCCAGCTTCACGCTTTCGTCAACGGCTTTCTCCAGCATAGGCCGAAAAGCCCCGGGAATTAACCGCGGAATAAGCGGAAAACCCGGCGGGTAAGAACTTCTTCTGGGTGCGCGGTGCATTCCGCGGTTTCAAATTCCGCGCTATGCCCGTTCCCCCACTTGACGCCCGGGGCATGTTCGCGAGTATCGCGCTTCCAGCCATGCTGATCCTCCGCGGCTCACCTGCCCTCTCCCCCTTCCGCCTCGCGAAACTCCTGCAGGACCTCACCGCGGGCGGTGTCCCGGCGGTGGCCCTCGCCGCCGAGTTTGTCCACGTGGTCGACACGGCCCGGGAACTGACCACCACCGAGCGCAGCCTCCTCGACAAGCTTCTCACCTACGGCCCGAGCCGCGCGGCCGCCAGGATCAACGGCGTCGTCCAGGTCGTCGTCCCCCGCCCGGGCACCATCTCCCCCTGGTCCTCCAAGGCCACCGACATCGCGCACACCTGCGGCCTCGACGCCATCCGGCGCATTGAGCGCGTGATCGCCTACACCGTGGACGTCGGCGTCACGGCCCCGCCCTTCCCGCTCTCCCCTCTCGACGCCTCGCAGCTGACCCTGCTGCAGGCGAAGCTCCACGACCGGATGACGCAGGCCGTGTTCGGCGACCTGAACACCTGCGAGCTCCTCTTCCAGCACGAGCCCCCGCGCCAGCTGGCGACCGTCCCGGTGCACCAGCACGGCCGCGCCGCCCTCGTCGCCGCCAACCGCGACCTCGGCCTCGCCCTCGCCGAGGACGAGATCGACTACCTGCTCGCCGCCTTCACCAGGCTCGGGCGCGACCCGAGCGACGTTGAGCTGATGATGTTCGCGCAGGCCAACTCCGAGCACTGCCGCCACAAGATCTTCAACGCCACCTGGGAAATCGACGGCTCCGCCAAGGCCAAGTCGCTGTTCCAGATGATCAAGAACACCTACGAGCTGCACAGCGACGGCATCCTCTCCGCCTACAAGGACAACGCCGCCGTGCTGGCGGGCACCCGCGGCGGGCGTTTCTACTCCGATCCGCGCACGAACGAATACGCCGCGCACGACGAGGACATCCACCTGCTCTGCAAGGTCGAGACGCACAACCACCCGACCGCCATCTCGCCCTACCCCGGCGCGGCCACCGGCTCCGGCGGCGAGATCCGCGACGAGGGCGCCACCGGCCGCGGCAGCAAGCCCAAGGTCGGCCTGGTCGGCTTCACCGTCTCCAACCTCCGGCTGCCCGGCGCCGTGCAGCCGTGGGAGAAGGACTTCGGCAAACCCAACCGCATCGTCTCCGCCCTCGACATCATGCTCGAGGGCCCGCTCGGCGGCGCCGCCTTCAACAACGAGTTCGGCCGCCCGGCCATCAACGGATACTTCCGCACCTTCGAGCAGCAGGTGCCCGGTGCCCACGGCGCCGAACTCCGCGGTTATCATAAACCGATCATGCTGGCGGGTGGGCTGGGTAACATCAAAGCCGAGCACGTCCAGAAGGGGAAGATCAACCCCGGCGACCGCCTCATCGTCCTCGGCGGCCCGGCCATGCTCATCGGCCTCGGCGGCGGCGCGGCCAGCTCCATGGCCAGCGGCGCCGGCAGCGAGGACCTCGATTTCGCCAGCGTCCAGCGCGACAACGCCGAGATGGAGCGCCGCTGCCAGGAGGTCATCGACCGCTGCTGGGCCCTCGGCGCGGACAACCCCATCTCCTTCATCCACGACGTCGGCGCCGGCGGCGTCTCCAACGCCCTGCCCGAGCTCGTCAACGACGGCGGCCGCGGCGGCAAGTTCGACCTGCGCTCGCTCCCCAACGACGAGCCGAGCATGTCCCCGCTCGAGATCTGGTGCAACGAGTCGCAGGAACGCTACGTCCTCGCCGTCCCCGCCGAGCGCATGGCGATGTTCAGGCAGCTCTGCGAGCGCGAGCGCGCCCCCTTTGCCATCGTCGGCGAGGCCACCGAGGAGAAGAAGCTGGTCGTCAAGGACACCCAGTTCGCCACCACGCCGATCGACATGCCCCTCGACGTCCTGCTCGGCAAGCCGCCGCGCATGCACCGCAAGGAGACCTCGCTGTCGCGTCCGCAATATCCGCTCGACCTGCGCAGCGTCACGATCCTCGAGGCCGCCAAGCGCGTGCTCTCGCATCCCGCCGTCGCCGACAAGACCTTCCTCATCGCCATCGGTGACCGTTCGCTCGGTGGCCTGATCGCCCGCGACCAGATGGTCGGCCCCTGGCAGGTGCCCGTCGCCGACTGTGCCGTGACCGCCGCCAGCTACGACGTCTACACCGGCGAGGCCATGGCCATGGGCGAGCGCACCCCGGTCGCCGTCAACAACGCCGCCGCTTCCGCCCGCCTCGCCGTCGGCGAGGCCCTCACGAATCTCGCCGCCGCCCAGATCGGCGACCTCGGCAAGGTGAACCTCTCCGCCAATTGGATGGCCGCGCCGGCGGTGCCCGGCGACGCCGCCGATCTTTACGCCGCCGTGCAGGCCGTCGGCATGGAACTCTGCCCCGCCCTCGGCATCACGATTCCCGTCGGCAAGGACTCGATGAGCATGTCCACCGTCTGGCACGACGGCCCCGACCAAAAGCGCATCACCGCCCCCATCTCGCTTATCGTCTCGGCCTTCGCCTCCGTTGCCGACATCCGCCTCTCGCTGACCCCGCAGCTCCAGCAGGCCGAGGACACCGTCCTTCTCCTCATCGATCTCGGTCGCGCCAAGAACCGCATGGGCGGTTCGATTCTGGCGCAAACCGTTTTGCAGATGGGCGAGGCCACGCCGGACGTCGACAACGCCACCGACCTCAAGAATTTCTGGAAAGTCATCCAGCAACTCGGCCGTCAGCAAAATATCCTCGCCTATCACGACCGCTCCGACGGTGGCCTCCTGGCCACCGTCACCGAGATGGCCTTTGCCGGCCACACCGGCGTGGATATCGAGATCCCGCACCTGCACGACCCCTTCGCGGCCCTCTTCAACGAGGAGCTCGGTGCTGTGATCCAGATCCGTGAATCCGACTTCGATGACGTCTACCTCGCTCTGCGCGAGAACGGCCTCAAGGCCTGCGTCTCCCGCCTCGGCACGCTGAACCCGCACTTCGCCCTCCGCGTGAAGCAGTCCGGCAGGGAACTCTTCAACGAGAGCCTCGTCACCATGCGCGGCTGGTGGTCCGACGTCACCCACCGCATCGCCGCGATGCGCGACAACCCGAAGGCCGCCGACCAGGAGCACGCCCTGCGTCTCGACAAGGTCGACCCGGGCATGACGCCGAAGATCACGTTCACGACCAAGCCGGCCAAAACGTTCTCCACCCGCCCGGCCGTCGCCATCCTCCGCGAGCAAGGCGTCAACGGCGAGGTCGAGATGGCCGCCGCGTTTACCCGCGCCGGTTTCAAGGCCGTGGACGTCCACATGACCGACATCCTCAGCGGCCGCATCAGCCTGAAGGATTTCCGCGGCTTGGCCGCCTGCGGCGGCTTCAGCTACGGCGACGTGCTCGGCGCCGGCGAGGGCTGGGCCAAGAGCGCCCTCTTCAACGAGCGCGCCCGGGCCGAGTTCAAGGCCTTCTTCGCCCGCGAGGACACCTTCGGCCTCGGCGTGTGCAACGGCTGCCAGATGATGAGCAACCTCAAGTCCATCATCCCCGGCGCCGACCTCTGGCCCCGCTTCGTGCAGAACCAGTCCGAGCGCTACGAGGGCCGCTCCGTCTGCGTGAAGCTCGAAAAAAGCCCCAGCCTGTTCTTCAAGGGCATGGAAGGCTCGGTCATCCCCATCGCCGTCGCACACGGCGAGGGCTACACTGAGTTCCCCGACGCCCACACCGCGCAGGTCTTCAGCGACTCCGGCCTCGTCGCCGGCCGCTTCGTGGACAACCGCCACAACATCACCGAGCACTATCCGCTCAATCCCAACGGTTCTCCCCTTGGCATGACCGCCCTGACGACGACCACCGGCCGCGTCACGATCATGATGCCCCACCCCGAACGCGTTCATCGCTCCGCTTGCATGAGTTGGTCGCCGAAGGACTGGCCCGAGGATTCGCCGTGGATGCAGATGTTCTACAACGCCCGCGCCTGGGTGGGCTGATCCCTCACTTACATGCACCTACCCCGCCGCGACTTCCTGAAGACCACGCTTGCTGCTTCCGCCACCGCCGCGCTGGGCGCGCCGCTGCTGGCCGGCGGCAGCGATTCCTCCGGGGCTGAATACTACGAGCTGCGCTGCTACCGCCTGCAGGCCGGCACGCGCCTGAAGGCCGACGCCAACCCCGCCCTGCTCGACGCCTACCTCGAGCAGGCCCTGCTGCCGGCGCTCGGCCACATCAATCTCCGGAACATCGGCGTCTTCACCGAGCTCGACGTCAACAAGGAAGCGGCCACCTCCACGCCCAAGCCCGGCTCGCCCGTCTGGGTGCTGATCCCGCATCCGTCGCTCACGTCGTTCATGACGGTGACCGCCTCGCTCCGGTTCAACCCGCCCTACCCGCCCGGCACGGCCGATTATTTCAATGCCCCCAAGGCCGCCCCGGCCTTCGAGCGCGTCGACTCGTGGCTGCTGCTCGCCTTCGCCGGCATGCCGAAGCTCGAGTTGCCCGCCTTCTCCCGTGACCGGGTGCCGACCCGCGTGTTCGAGATGCGCGACTACGAGAGCCATAGCGAGCTGAAGGCCCTGAACAAGATGGCCATGTTCGACGACGGCGAGATCCAGCTCATGCGCGACCTCGGCATGAATCCCGTCTTCTTCGGCCAGGCCCTGGCCGGCCCCGACCTGCCGCACCTGCGCTATTTTACCAGCGGACCCGATCTCGCCACCCATCTCGCCGGCTGGAAGAAATTCGGCCCGGCCCCGCGCTGGCAGAAGATGCGCACCGACCCGCGCTACGCCGACAACACCTCGAAAAACACGGCCCGCTTCCTCACGCCCAAGCCGTATTCGCAGATCTGAGGGCGGCCGCCCGTTCAGCAGTGCCGCACAAACTCGCCGATAAACCGGTCGACGTTGCGGCCTGACACGCGGGCCTCGATTTCCCGGTGCAGGCCGTGGATCTTTTCCGTCAGCTCGACCTTGACGCCCAGCTGCTGGGCCAGACGCAGGAGTTCCCGCGGCCGCGCCCGCTCCCAGCGCCAGCAGGTCAACCCGACACAAATCGGCTTGGACGGCTGGCTCGCGGGCGGGGTCGACGGGGTGGAAGACATGCCTCCTTTTGCAGCCTGAATCGGGCCAATCCCGCCGGCTTTTTTCACGCCACCCGTTGGACCTTGGCCTCGCTTCAGACCGGGACAGTCGCCACGCTGCCACCATGTCCCGGCCCCCTGCCAGCGGCTTTGCGGCCCGCGAAATCCTTGTCGTGCTGGCGCTGGTCACCGGCATCCTGACAGTCGTCGCCTACACCGGCTACCGGAAGGTGCGCCAGTCGAGCGAGGACAAGGGCGTGCTCTGCGTCGTCCGCCAGCTCGCCGCCGCGGCCGACCAGTATTACCTCGAAAACGGCGTCTCCACCGTGGAACTGCGGCAGCTGGTCGGCGCCACGAATTATGTGAAGGCCATCAACCCTGTCGCGGGCGAGTCCTACCCCCTCCGCTACACGCGTGGCCTGACCATGACGGTGACCGGCGTCGCCGGCACCCGCACGGTCACCTACGCCCCTTGAAATCGCAGTGGACGGATTGGGAGGCCTGGCGACAACTCCGCCGGCTCAACGGGATTTGCCTCCCCGCGTAACCTTGGTTCGCTGCCCCTCGTCGTTGCTCCAGCTTCACCCTCAACCCACGGAGACCCCATGACCCGCCGCACCGCGAAGGATTTCGACCAGGAACTGCTCGACCTCTACGACTACTACGTCCACGGCCAGATCGACCGCCGCGCCTTCATCGACCGGGCCGCCAAGTTCGCCGTCGGCGGCCTGACCGCCGCCGCCCTGCTGGAGATGCTGAGCCCGCAATACGCCTTCGCCGCCCAGGTGCCCAAGGAGGACGACCGCGTGTTCTCCGAATACCTCAAATATCCCTCGCCCGACGGCAGCGGCGAGATGCGCGGCCTGTTCGCCCGCCCCGCCGGCGCCACCGGCAGGCTGCCCGGCGTCATCGTCGTGCATGAGAACCGCGGCCTGAACCCCTACATCGAGGACGTCGCCCGCCGGCTCGCGCTCGCCGGCTTCGTGGCCTTCGCCCCGGATGCGCTTTATCCGCTCGGCGGCTACCCCGGCAACGACAACGAGGGCCGCGCCATGCAGCAGAAGCTCGACGGCAAGAAGATCACCGAGGATTTCGTCGCCGCCGCCCGGTTCCTGCACGCCCACCCGTCCTGCAACGGCCCGCTCGGCGTGACCGGCTTCTGCTTCGGCGGCGGCATGGCCAACACCCTCGCCTGGCGCCTGCCCGACCTCATCAAGGCCGCGGTCCCCTACTACGGCGGCCAGCCCGCCGCCGAGAACGCCGCCAAGATCAAGGGCGCCCTGCTGCTGCAATACGCCGAGCTCGACACCCGCGTGAACGCCGGCTGGCCCGCCTACGAGGCCGCCCTCAAGGCCGCGGGCATCGAATACGAGGCCCATATCTACCCCGGCGTGAACCACGGCTTCCACAACGACACGACGCCCCGCTACGACCAGGCCGCCGCCGAGCTGTCGTGGACCCGCACGATCGACTTCTTCCGCAAGAAACTCGGCTGAAGTCCGGCTTACCCTGACGGGAGGGCTTTATGCCCGGCAAAACGGTTGCCTTGCCCCGGGCCGCCACCACTTTCACCTCCTTCATGCGCCTCCGATCCACGCCCGGTTCCGCCCTGCTCCTTGCTGCCCTCCTGACCAGCGCCCTCGCCCTGCCCGCCCAGATCCAACGCCCCGGGAAGGTCAATGAGTTCTATGCCACGAACTGCGCCAGCTGCCATGGCGCCCGGATGGAAGGCGGCTCCGCCCCCTCCATGCTCGACGACGTCTGGGTCAACGGCGGCGATGACGAGAGCCTCGCCCGCAGCATCAGCACGGGCAACGTGGAGAAAGGCATGCCGGTCTGGTCGGCCGTGATGTCCCCGAAGGAAATCCGCGCGATGGTCATCTTCATCCGCGAGCAGCGCGCCAAGGCCAACCAGGCCGAGGTCGCCAAGCCCGCCGAATCCATCACCGTCAAGAGCCGGCTGCACGACTACCAGCTCAACACCTGGGTTGCCGGCCTCGACGATCCCTGGTCGCTCGCCTTCCTGCCGGACGGCCGGGCCCTCGTCACCGAGAAACGCGGCCGCCTCACCGTGATCGAGAACGGCAAGCTCGCCGCCCAGCCCGTAGGCGGCGTTCCCGAGGTCGACAGCCGCAGCCAGGCGGGCCTGTTCGACGTCGTCCCGCATCCCGATTACGCCCGCAACGGCTGGATCTACCTCGCCTACAGCGACCCGCGCACCAGCGCCGACGGCAAATCCGTGAGCCTCACCCGCATCATCCGCGGCAAGCTCCGCGACAACACGCTGGCCGAGCAGCAGACCGTCTTCGAGGCCCCGCTCGCCGACTACCCGTCCTCGGGCGGCGTGCATTTCGGCGGCCGCATCGCCTTTGATCGCGCCGGCTATCTCTATTTCACGATCGGCGAGCGCGGCCGGATGGAGAACGCCCAGAACCTCGGCGTCCCGATGGGCAAGGTCCACCGCGTCTTCGACGACGGCCGTGTGCCGCCGGACAATCCCTACGCCAAGGATCCGAAGGCCGACCCCACCATCTGGAGCCACGGCCACCGCAACCCGCAGGGCCTCGCCTTCCACCCGGGCACCGGCGCGCTCTACGACGCCGAGCACGGCCCGCGTGGCGGCGACGAGATCAACCTCGTCCGCCCCGGCTGCAACTACGGCTGGCCCGTCATCTCCTACGGCATGAACTACGATGGCTCGCCGATCGCCGAGGCCACCGCGAAGCCCGGCCTCGAGCAGCCCGTCCACTACTGGGTGCCCTCGATCGCCCCCTGCGGCATCAACTTCTACACCGGCGGCCTGTTCCCGAAGTGGAAGAACCACCTCTTCGTCGCCTCGCTCGCCGTGGAGGAACTGCACCGCCTCGAGCTGGACGGCGACAAGGTCGTCGCCGAGGAAATCATCTTCAAGGGCCTCGGCCGCATCCGGCACGTGATCACCGGGCCCGACGGCGCGCTTTACGTGCTCCTGCCGAAGCGCATCGCCCGGCTCACGCCGGCGGAGTGATTCATTTGGCCGCGGGCAGCCAGCCGTTAGCGCGCATCCAGATCTCGCAGAGCCGCGGCCACTCGGAGATCGGCCCGAGTGCCGGCGACATGCCGTCGCCGTGCGGGCCCTTGGTGTAGAGATGCAGCTCGATCGGCGCCTTCGCCCGGCGCATCGCGGAATAAAACAGGACGCTGTTCTCCACGGGCACCGTCCGGTCCTCGGCCGAGTGGACCAGAAAGGTCGGCGGCGTGTCCGCCGTGACCTGTTCGTCCACCGACAGGCGGTGCTTCAGCTCCTCCGTCAACCATGCCGGCTCGCCGGCGGTCCGTTCCCGCATCGAGATCATCGGAAAGATCAGCACCATGAAGTCGGGCCGGCCGCTGACCTTGTCCAGCTCGGCACCCGTGCGGCCCTCGGGGGCCTCGGCGAGCGTGCCCGTCAGGGCCGTCAGGTGACCGCCGGCCGAGCCACCGAGCATGCCCAGATGCTTGATGCCGAGTTCCGCGGAACGCGACCGCAGCAGCCGCATGGCGCGCAGCGCATCCTGCAGCGACGCCTGGTGGCCATAGGGCGCGTGGCGGTATTTGAGCATGTAGACCGTGATGCCGAGGGAATGCAGCCAGCGCGTGACGATCCCACCGCCGACCCCCGCCGAGACGCGCTGGTAGCCGCCACCCGGAGCGTAGAGGATCGCGGTGCCGTTGGCCGTGCCGGCCGGCGGCGCATAGACGACCAGCGAGGGATAATGGATGTTTGTATAACGGCCCTGGCCGTCGTCGTTTTCGGGCGCGGCGTCGGCACGCAGGCCCGGCACCCCCTCGGGCCAGAGAGGAATGACGGTATCGGCGGCGGTCACACGGACGGCGGCGAGGAGCAGGGCGGCGGCAAAAACGAACAGCGGGGAGATTTTCATGGGCAGGGGTAAAGCGCCACGCCATCCAGCCCTGTTTCCCGGCCGCTGACAAGCTTCCCACAGTCGCACTGTAAGACTGCAGCCGGCTTGGCCTGAGCGGCCGGATGCCGTTGCCTGACGGCCTACCCCAATGATCAAGCAACTCGCCCACCTCTGCCTCAAGACCAGCCAGCTCGACCGGATGACGGTCTTCTACCGCGACGCGCTCGGCGCCACGGTCCGCTTTCGCTACCTGAACAAGGCGGGCGAGCCCATCGGTTGTTATTTCGCCCTCGGGGAAAATACCTTCATCGAGGTCTTCGACCACGCCGACGCCCACCGCCGGAGCAATTCGCCGAAGCCCCTCGAGCCGCTGGAGGAGCCGTGCGACCCGTGGCTGATGCGCTACAATCATTTCTGCCTGCAGGTCGAGGGACTCGACGCCTACGTTGCGCTGCTTGAGTCGCGGGGCGTGACCGTCACCGGCCGCAAGACCGGCAACGACCGCTCCCGGCAGGCCTGGGTCAAGGATCCCGACGGCAACCTGATCGAGTTGCAGGAATACACCACGCAGAGCCGGCAGTTCACCGGCGAGGATTACCGCGAGCCCTGAGGCGCGCCGGTAGGGGCGGTTGCCCTCAACCGCCCTTCGGCCATGGTCTTAATTCCCGGATACCGGCGGTTTCGCCGCGTAGTGCGGCAGCAACTGCTTGACGTGCCCCTGCACGATGGCGGCGATGGTCGCCGCGGGCAGCGTGGCCTTGTGCAGCTCGAAAACGGCCACGAGCAGCGCGAGCTCGATATCCGTCTTCTTCGCGCTCACGGCCTTCATCTCGCGCAGGATTTCCAGCGCCTTGCGCTCGGCCTGCTTGTAGTCGTTGAAATTCTCGTCGGTGGGCGTCGCCATGCGCCCAAGGGGCTGCACCCGACCGCCGGCGTCAAGCGTCCATTGCCGGCCGGCGCTCAGAGCACCTTGACCGCGGCGAGGACGAGCTTCTCGAACGCGCCGGCGCCCTTCGAGGCGTTCTCCAGCGTGTGGGCGTGGGAAAGTTTCTCGTCGGAAAGACCCGCGCCCATGTTGGTAATGCAGGACACACCGGCCACCTTCATGCCGCAATGGCGGGCGATGAGGCAGTCGGGCACGCTCGACATGCCGACGGCATCGCCGCCCCACCCCTGCGCCATGCGGATCTCGGCCGGCGTCTCGAAGGACGGGCCGCGGAACGCCACATAAACGCCCTGGTGCAGCGTGACCCCCTGCTGCTGGGCGACGGCCTTGAGCTTCGCCCCGAGCGCCGGATCCCAGGCGTCGGCCATGGGGAAAAACCGCGGGCCGAAGGTCTCGTCGTTCGGCCCGACCAGCGGGTTGAGGCCGAGGAAATTGATGTGGTCCGTGATCAGCATGAGCTCGCTGACCTTGATGTGTGCCCGGAGGCTGCCCGCGGCGTTGGAGAGGAACAGGGTCTCGACCCCCACGGCCTTCATGGACCGGATCATCACCTTGAGCGGATAGGCGTCGCTCGTCTCGTAGAAATGCTTGCGGCCGTTCAGCACGATCACCGGCACACCGTTGAGCCAGCCGATGATCAGCTGGCCCGCGTGGCCCGCGACCGTCAGCACCGGGAAGCCGGGCAGATCCTTGTAGGCCAGGATCACGGGAGCCTCGACCTTCGCGGCCAGCCCGCCCAGGCCCGAGCCAAGGATGATGGCGATCTTCGGTTTCAGTCCCCCGAGCGCCGCGGTGATCTTGGCGGCGGCCTGGCGGACGTTCTCGGCATGCAGCTGGACTTCGTTCATGGCGCCAAGCCCTAGACGAAAACTTCCCGCGGCTAAAGCATGCAATTGTTACCAGTGAAAAACGTTTGTATCGGACGCCGGAGCGCAAAGTCTGGCCGCATGAGCACACAGCGGATGGGAATGGTAGGCGGCGGCCTGATGGGCGCCGGGATCGCGACGAAATTTGCCCTGGCCGGCTACGAGGCCCTCATCCTCGAAATTACACCCGAGCGCCGCGCCACAATCCCCGCGGTCGTCGAGGGGATCCTGCAGGAACTCCGGGCGGCCGGCGTGATTGACGCGGCAGCAGCGACCGCCGCCTCCGCGCGCATCAGGCTGGTGGACGGGTTGCCGGCGCTGGCCGCCGCCTCGCTGGTCATCGAGGCCATCCCCGAGGTGCTCGCCATGAAGCAGGGTCTCTACCGGGAACTGGAGGCCGTGCTGGCGCCCGGCACGCTGCTGGCCAGCAACACCAGCGGTTTCATGCCTGATGCGCTGAGCGCGGGACTGGCGCGCCCGGAGCGTTTCCTCATCACCCATTTCTGGAATCCCCCGCATGCTATCCCGCTGGTGGAGGTCGTGCCCGGCACGCGCACGGCGCCGGCAACGGTTGACCAAGCGGTCGCCGTGCTGCGCGGCATCGGCGCCGAGCCGGTGGTCTTGCGCAAGGCCGTCCCCGGCTTCATCGGCAACC
>Ga0208512_100265_pt1 | contig 18425 bp, 10 predicted proteins | sample LakWasMet40_LOW7_2_FD_183880 | JGI IMG/M metagenome (GOLD analysis project Ga0208512, IMG submission 183880) | Freshwater sediment methanotrophic microbial communities from Lake Washington under simulated oxygen tension - Sediment Metagenome... | ecosystem: Environmental > Aquatic > Freshwater >...
GCAGGTTCGAGTCCTGCCAAGCGCACCATTCGTAGAAAATCCCATATTATGGTGAGCGTAGCTCAGTTGGTAGAGTCCCGGATTGTGATTCCGGTTGTCGCGGGTTCGAGCCCCGTCGTTCACCCCAATAAAATTAATAGCTTGACATTGTTTATAGGTCGTTTGATTCGCCCCTACTGACAAAGCTACTGACAAATAGTCAATCATTCGCCGGTTTTAAGCTTAACATCTTACACGTTCATCATGGACGCTGTCCGATGTCCTGATGCCTCTTGTTTATCCCCTTTTGTATCGCTGACGCCTTTTCGTTTCAAGTCGTGAAATGTAAACGGTACCCAGATTATTCCGCGTTCTTCAGCTGCTTGTTTTGTGGCTACGGTTACCCGTCCAATTGCTGTTTTTAACGAGCTCAAAACAATTTTATCCCCCGTTCTTTCGCTGATAATAATGCGCCTGTCTTCGGCTCTAATCGGGTGCGGTTGTTTTCGATCGGCCAGTATGCGGTTGCGTGTAGTGATGGTATGATCCCACGCCGCACGAAGCCTGGGATTCCATTCTGTGATGTTATCACGGCTACCCTTTCGGCGTTTGATGAGCAGTCCGGTCGGCAGTTCGTTTGAATCGGTTAGATCCAGCACTTCAGATAGTCGCATGCGGCAAAGATAGGCGATTTCCATCGCTGGCCAGACATACCAGTAATTTGACTGCTTGGCTATTTCAAGCATAAATTCATAATCACTATCTTCGGCATAATGCTGACGTGCCTTGATGCTGAGCTTTCTCCGCGATGATCCTGGTATTTACGTATCAGTCCAACCGTCCATTTAGCTATCGGTAGATCTCCAAGCAATCCTGTATTGCCTTTACGGGTCGTAATGTGCAAATGGCAGTCGAGATAATCCCTTTGCGTACTGAGGGCTAGCTTGCGCCAGATGGGCGTTTGCTGTAAATCGCGTGATAGCGTACTGAACGTTGCTACCATCGGTGCGTTGTGCGATTCGTAGGCCATCCAAATCATCAGCAAGTGATGATTTAGCGCAGCATGGTTTTATCGTCATTGAAGCTTTTTTTTATCTGCTTCTTGCAGGTATCTGATGACGGTTTCCTATCAAATATAAGGTTGTTTTTCACCTCCTTTAAGTTGATCCCAGGTTTTTGCTTTTACTTTATCGGCTATTTCTTGTGCCTTGGCTTTGTCTGTGGTGCCAGTAGATCGGTATATTGTTTTCCACTAATTGTAAATTTGTAATACCAGATTTTGTTACGTTATAGTATCAAGCTAGAAGGCCATGTCTGTAAAACAGCGCACAATATTTACTGCCTTCGGCATTAGTTCTTCTAGTTGGTTAGTTAAATAGCCATTAAAAACAATATGATATTGATTGTAAGTGATCAATTATGACGCTATTTACTGGCAAATATTAGGCGCTAATTTACTGGTTTTGGCTTACAATTTGATTATAAAATGCCATTGAGCCTTTATTCCTGAAAGCTCAAATTGTCAGAATGATGTCGATGATGATAAAAATCCAATCAAACAAACTTAACATCGCCCATGTTCGAACATCAGACAAGTCCATTCAAGAGTTAGAAACTCATTTACTTGAAGTTGCAGAAATCACCAAAAAATTAGCCGCCAAAATCAACGCAGCTGAAGCAGGAGAACTGATAGGGCTTTTGCATGATTTCGGTAAATACAGCACGTCTTTTCAGAACTACATACAATCCGGCACCGGCTTGCTAAATGCCGATATTGACGATGATTATGTTGATGCGATTGCGTTAAAAGGCAAAATAGACCATTCCACAGCAGGTGCACAGTGGGTATGGGCAGCGCTGAGTAAATACGGCAAAAACGGCGAGGGCAAATTATGCGGTCAATTATTGGCGCTTTGTATTGCCTCACATCACAGCGGATTGATCGATTGTTTAAAACCGGATGGAGTCAACGGCTTTAAAGAAAGGGTAAATAAGGATGACTGTCGATCTCACCTAGCCGAATGCAAACAAAATGCAAATACTTTTATTTCGGACAGGATGCTTAACCTAGCCGGTAAGCCTTTGCTTACAGCTATGCTCGACCAATTAAAATTATTAACTCGGCAAGAGCAGCATGGGCAAGCAATATCAGAAGTCATTCAACACTTTTATATCGGCTTTTGGACGCGGTTTTTATTCAGCTGCTTGATAGATGCAGATCGTATTAACAGCGCCGATTTTGAAAATCCACATCAAGCAGTTTGCCGTAATAAAGTCCTGTCGTGGGACATTGCGATTAATCGTATGGAGTTGTTTTTAACCGAGCAACTAACAAATAAAGACCAAGATCTTAACATCAACACTATACGCAGCACGATTTCCGAAGTTTGTAAAAACAGGGCGCAGGATGCACAAGGCATTTATACCCTGACCGTACCTACCGGCGGCGGCAAGACCTATGCCAGCCTTCGTTATGCATTGCATCATGCAAAAAAACATAGCTTGGAACGGATTATCTACATCATCCCCTACACCTCGATTATCGAGCAAAACGCTTCAGCCATTCGCAAGGTTATCGAACAGGAAGGCGATCAATATCCCTGGGTGCTTGAACACCACTCGAATTTAGAACCCGAAAATCAAACCTGGCACAGCAAGTTGGCGGCTGAAAACTGGGATGCTCCGATAGTGCTGACCACTATGGTGCAGTTTTTGGAAACACTGTTTAGCGGCGGTACGCGCGGCGTCCGACGCCTGCATCAACTGGCTAACAGCGTCATTATCTTTGATGAGATTCAAACCTTGCCCATTAACTGTACCCATCTGTTTTGTAACGCGCTTAACTTTTTAAGCGCTTATGCCAACACAACGGCAGTGTTATGCACGGCGACTCAACCGTTGCTGGATCAATTGAGGTCGCCCGAAAAGGGACAATTACTGATACCCAAAGAAAACGAATTAATCGACGATAAACGCCAGTTGTTCGAGCAACTAAAACGCGTTGAAATCAGCAATAAAACCAAACCGGAAGGCTGGTCGGAAGACGAAATAGCTGCACTGGCCTTGTCCGAACTGGACAGCAAAGGCAGTTGCCTGGTTATCGTCAACACCAAAGCCTGGGCGCAAGCCCTGTATATGCAATGCTCGGAAACCGTCGATAAAGACAGCCTATTCCACTTAAGCACCAACCAATGTTCTGCACACCGCAGCGAGATTTTCAACAGAATGCGTTTGCGTTTGGATGCTCAGCTGCCGGTCTTATGTTTCAGCACCCAATTGATCGAAGCCGGTGTTGACATAGATTTTGCCAGTGTTATCCGCTTTTTGGCGGGGCTGGACTCGATAGCCCAAGCGGCCGGGCGTTGCAATAGGAATGGCCGTTTGGAAACCGCTACCGTGCATGTCGTTAACCCGGCACAGGAAACCATTAATCAGCTGATCAACATTAAAGTTGGGCAAGAAAAAACCAAGCGCGTATTAAGCGAGTTTAAGGATAAGGCTTTATTAGACCCGGAAGTCATGGCTCAGTATTTTAACTATTATTTTTATGAGCGAGCGGCAGAAATGGTTTATCCGTTGACTGCAAAACAGGCAGGAAGGGAAGACTCATTGTTGAATTTACTTAGTGAAAATAAAACCAACATCGGGGCAGGAGCGCCGCTTCATTTAAAGCAATCGTTTATGACCGCCGGTGATGCATTTAAAGCCATAGACGCGCCGACCCAGTCAGTCATTGTGCCGTATGAACAGGGAAAAGAATTGATTACCGAACTCTGTGGCATTGCCAAAAAGTTTGATGCCGCCAGTTACTACACCTATTTAAAACAGGCGCAAAAATTCAGCGTCAACGTCTTTCCGAATGTGTGGAAACAATTGCTTGAACAAAATGCAGTGTACGAAATTCATTCTGGCGAAGGCGTGTATTGCCTGGATGAGCGCTATTACAGCAAAGAATTCGGCTTGTCATCAAAGCCCGTCAGCAAAGCCGAAGCGGATATTTTATAAGGACAAACAACTATGAAAAACAGCATCAGTTTTTCGCTGGTTCCCAAGCTCCGGCTTGGGAACCCAGTTATGCTAAGCTCTAGCTTCGCGAGACTGGATAGGAAGCTGGAGCTTCCAAGACTGCATTCCCAAGCTGGAGCTTGGGAACGAGTGCAAGAAAAAATTGAAAGCCCCAATAAACCAAACCCAAAGGAGCGCAAGTGAAAAACAGCATCAGTTTTCGATTATGGGGCCGGTACGCGTTATTTACCGATCCTATCACCAAAGTGGGCGGCGAAAAATGTTCGTACCACCTGCCGACTTACGAGGCGATAAAGGGCGTACTCAAGTCCATCTACTGGAAGCCGACGCTGATTTGGCACGTAGATAAAGTCAGGGTAATGAAGCTGTTACGCACCCAGACCAAAGGCACCAAACCGTTAGTGTGGGGCGGCGGCAATAGTCTGGCGATTTATACTTTTTTACGGGACGTCGAATATCAAGTTGAAGCGCATTTTGAATGGAACAAGCATCGCCCAGAATTGGCAGGCGACCGCATCGACGGCAAGCATTACAGCATTCTAAAACGCACCCTGGAAAAAGGCGGCAGGCAGGATATTTTTCTAGGGACGCGCGATTGTCAGGCCTATGTCGAGCCTTGTGAGTTCGGTGCAGGCGAGGGCGCTTACGACAAACTTGAAGAGTTGGCTTTTGGCTTGATGTTTCATAGCTTTGCCTACCCGGACGAAACCGGCACTGAAGAGCTGCATAGCCAGTTTTGGCAGGCAACGCTTAAGGAGGGGATTTTAGAATTCCCCCGCCCCGAAGATTGCTTGGTGCGCCGCTTTGTCCGTCCGATGAGTGTAAAAGAATTCGGTGTCGGCACAAACCTGCTGGCCGTTGAGGATGAAGAGGCACAATTATGAGCTGGATGGAAAAGCTTTATCAGACTTATGAAGCAGGTGTATTGCTGGATTTGCCCCAGGCGCAACTGCCGATGCCGACCAGCCATACCTTGCAAAATGCACATATCAATATCGTGCTTGATGGCGTAGGTAATTTCAAACGCGCGTCTGTTTTGGAAAAAACACAGATTGTTTTACCGGCTACGGAAAGCTCTGCCAGCCGCAGTAGCGGCGAAGCGCCGCATCCGCTTGCCGATAAATTGCAATATGTCGCCAAAGATTATCAAGCCTATGGCGGACAGAAAAAAGCCTATTTCGAAAGTTACAAGAAACAATTGCAATCATGGTGCGAATCAGCCCAAGCGCATGACAAAGTCAGGGCCGTGTATCGCTACATCGAAAAAGGCACGGTAATCCAGGATTTGCTGGCGCATAACATTGTCTTTGTCGGCCCGGACGATAAGCTTTTAAGCCAATGGAACAGCGATGCGGGCGAAACGCCGTCCCTGTTTAAAGTTCTACCCAAAGAAAAAGGCCTGTTGGATCAAGGTTCGGCCTTAGTTTGTTGGACGGTGGAAAAAGCCTCCGATCCCAACGCAGACACTTGGAAAGACGCATCCATCCAGGCCAGCTGGATAGCCTACGATACTTCGGATGGCAGCAATACGGGCTTATGCTTTATCACCGGAAACGAGCAGACCTTATCCATCAAGCATCCGGCCAAAATACGCCATTCCGGCGATAAGGCCAAGTTGATCTCATCAAACGACAGCGGCGGTTATACCTACCGGGGCAGATTTATCGACGATGCCGAAGCCTGCGGCATCGGCTTCGATGTTTCGCAAAAAGCGCACAATGCATTAAGTTGGCTTATTGCAAGGCAAGGTTTTAGAAACGGCGATCAAGCCTATGTGTCCTGGGCCGTATCGGGCAAACCGATACCCGAACCTTTACAGGATACGTGGTCGATGCTGCCCAATAGCGACGAATACGATCTTAATGAAATAGACGAAAACTCAGAGCCCGAACAAGAAACTGCGCAAGATCATAGCCGCGATTTAGGCCAGTCATTTGCACTGCAACTGAAAAACTACATGGCTGGCTATGCCGCAAAGTTAAGCGCCACTGAGCAAATCATCATCATGGGTATTGATTCGGCAACGCCTGGACGGATGGGCGTTATCTATTATCGGGAGCTGTTAAGGGATGACTTTCTTAACCGGCTTGAAACTTGGCATACCGAGTTTGCTTGGCCGCAACGTCATACCCGTGAAATAGCCGATAAGCCCGGCAAAAAACCTAGAACCAAAGTCATTTGGCCGGTCAGTTCGCCGGTGCCTATGGCGATAGCAAAGGCCGCTTACGGCGAAAACGTGCCGGACAATCTGAAGAAAAAAGTCATTGAACGTCTTATTCCCTGCATCATCGACGGTCAAACCTTTCCCAGGGATTTGCTCGATAGTTGTGTACGAAAAGCGAGTAACCGGATCGGCTACGCCAGCGATATGCAGTGGCTATGGGAAAAAAATTTAGGGGTAGCTTGCGGATTATTCAAAGGCTACCACCGTCGACACCCTGATTTAAACCAACGGAGAAACTATGCCATGGCACTAGAAGAAAACTACCATTCGCGCGATTACCTGTACGGACGGCTGTTAGCCACTGCCGAACGCATAGAAGACGTGGCGTTAAGTGTAAGCGGTGAAAATCGTTCGACGACCGCAGCGCGGCTAATGCAACGCTTTGCCGACCGCCCTTATGCCACTTGGCGAACTATTGAATTGGCTTTACAGCCTTACATGCAGCGTTTGCGAGTCTCAAGAGCAGGATTTTTAACGAATCAATTAAAGGAAATAGACTTGATCTTGGCGCTGTTTAAGCACGAGGAATTTAGCAGCAAAGAAGCATTATCCGGCGAATTTTTATTGGGCTACCACTGCCAACGCCAAAAACAACGAACCAAAACCGAAACCACCGACGAAACCCCATCACAAGGAGACACAGAATGAGTGCATTAAGCCATAAAGTAGATTTTGCGATTATCTTCAGCGTTAAGCATGCCAATCCCAACGGCGACCCGCTGAACGGCAATCGTCCGCGCACCGATTACGACGGTTTTGGTGAAATTACCGATGTTTGCTTAAAGCGTAAAATCCGTGATCGCCTGCAAACAGAAGGGCATGCCATTTTTGTGCAATCCGACGAGAAAAAGACCGACGGTCTACCCAGCCTTAAAGCAAGAGCCGATTCTGATACGGTAGGCCTCGGTAAAGACGCTTTTAATCCAAAGAAAAACAGCAAAGATCAAACTGCGGCGTTGGCCTGTGCTAAATGGCTGGATGTCCGCGCCTTCGGTCAAGTCTTCGCATTCGGCAAGGAAGCCGATGCGGCCGGTGTTTCCATTGCCATTAGAGGCCCGGTGACCATTCAATCGGCGTTTAGCGTCGAACCCGTCAGCATCACCAGCACCCAGATTACCAAAAGCGTAAATGGCGAAGGCGACGGCAGTAAAAAAGGCTCGGACACCATGGGCATGAAACACCGTGTGGACAGCGCAGTTTACGTGGCTTACGGTGCGATGACCCCGCAACTGGCCTACAAAACCGGCTTTAGCGATGGCGACGCCGACAGCATCAAGGCTATTCTGCCCAAATTATTCGAAGGCGACGCTTCATCAGCCAGACCGGAAGGCTCGATGGCGGTAAAAAAAGTCATTTGGTGGCAGCATAACTCGAAAGCGGGGCAGTACTCGTCGGCTAATGTGCATGGTTTATTGGTAAATTTAATAGACTCATGGAAAAAGAAAGCGACGGAAGGCGATGCTACCGTGTTAAGTCAATTAGAAAATTTGAAATCCGAGAATGCTAGCCTTTTGGAGCTTAAAGATTTGAAGCCTGATATTATTGACGGGTTTTAAAAGCGGACGATGCGATCGTGCAGTGTAGTTTTCGTCTTTCGCTCGCTTACGCAAGACATGAGGCTTTCACGCAAATTGTACTATCGTCATCCCGGCAGGGAATGCCGGGATCCAGACGCCATGGATGGCAACAAGCCTTATAACGTGGAATAACGCTAAATCGAGCATTCACATCCATGTGACTGGATACTGGCATCCATGCCAGTATGACGGTGCTAAGTTGCGCTCTTTCTCCAGCTCGAGAAAGAGCGGTGAGCGGAACGTCCCGCCTATTCAGGATGTTGCGAGTTAGACCTTCCAGGTTTTAAAAACCTGGAAGGTCTTCCTAACGCCAGGCAAGTGACTGCCGGAATGACGACACTTCGTTTACTCTGAGCCTGGTCGAAGGCTGGCGGTTAGACAAGCTCACCGCGAACGATAACCGGTTTGCCGGGCGCAGAACGATAGGTTCACTAGTAGTGCGCCAAGGAACTTTTGACGAATAGAGTCATAGTGTAGGGCGATTTCAATCGCCCAGGGCGGATAAATCAGCCCCTACATTCTAACCGTCATTCTATCTTTGGCGCACTACTAGCTTTGGATCGTTTAAAGTCGTTAATAAGGTGCGAGTAACTATCCTAAAACATCACTGCTTTGTCTAATTCCAATACTTAACGATGACACGGCCTAGCTTAACAACAACCATGCAAACCCAAGAACCCATCTACCTCTCTCGCCTGCAACATTACCTGTTTTGCCCTCGGCAGTTCGCTTTAATCGAACTGGAAGACATCTGGACAGAAAACCAGTTCACCGCCGAGGGCCAAGTATTGCATCAACGGGTGAATCAGGCCGACCAACAAAAACGCAAAGCAGTGCGCACCGTATGGGCGCTACGCTTGTCCAACGAAGAACTGGGCATAGAAGGTGTTGCCGATGTGGTGGAATACCATAAACAACCCGATGGCGCGGAAATACCTTACCCAATTGAATACAAACGCGGCAAGCCAAAAAAGCACAGTGCCGACGAAGTGCAGCTTTGCGCCCAAGCGCTGTGCCTGGAAGAGATGCACGGCGTTGCAGTGCCGGAGGGCGCGCTGTTTTACGGCGAAGTGCGCCGTCGGCATCCCGTGGTTTTCGATGAGGCATTGCGCGATTTAACCCGGCAAACCATCTTGGCCTGCCGCGCTATTGTGCAAACTAAAATTACCCCCAAAGCAAAGTACCAAGCTAAAAAATGCCGGGGTTGCTCGTTAATCGATCAATGCCATCCCAAAGATTTCGGCAAATCCGCCGCCGCATGGCTGGCACAACAACTGACTAAGGATTAATCATGCGCCCTTTACGCAACGTCATTTATATTCAAACGCAAAATTCCTGGCTGCATAAAGACAATGACAATCTGGTGTTAAAAGTTGAAAAGGAAACCAAGGCGCGGGTGCCGATACACAAACTGCAAGGTTTAGTCTGTTTCGGGCAAGTGACGGTTTCGCCCTACCTGATGGCGCATTGTGCGGAAAACGGCATCACCATTACCTTTTTAAACATGTTCGGCAAATATCTGGCGCGTGTTGAAGGGCCGGTTAGTGGCAATGTGTTGTTACGCCGCACCCAACATTTAACCGGGCATGATGTGGGAAAAAGCGTTGCCATTGCCCAAACCATGCTGTCAGGCAAGCTTTATAACCAGCGCTACGTACTCAGGCGGTATTTGCGCGATCATGGCGATAACATCAGCGACGATGCCGTACACGCCCAATTGCAAACCGCAGAAAAACGCCTGACCCGCTGTATGGCGCAACTAGCCGATTGCAAAGGCATCGACACGTTGATGGGACGCGAAGGGGAAGCGGCGCAAGTATACTTCGGCGTATTTAACCATTTGATACGACAAGCCGACTTTGAGTTCGACACCCGCAGGCGCAGGCCGCCGACTGATCCGGTCAATGCTTTATTATCGTTTTGTTACACCTTACTGACCCATGATTGCCGATCCGCGCTGGAAACCACCGGGCTTGATCCGGCCAGCGGTTTTTTGCATCAATTACGTAGCGGCAGGCCCTCATTAGCGCTGGATTTGGCGGAAGAACTCAGACCTATGGTTGACCGGTTTGTATTGTCGTTAATCAACAAGCGGCAACTGGTTGGTAAAGATTTCGAATCCTGGCCGAACGGATCGATCACCTTAAAAGATGATGCACGCAAAATATTGTTGGCCGCATGGCAAGACCGCAAACAGGATACTTTGATGCATCCGTGGTTTGAAGAAACCGTGCCGGTCGGCTTGCTGCCCTGGCTGCAAGCGCAAGTGTTGGCGCGATTTTTACGCGGCGACTGCGACAGTTATGTGCCGTTTTTGTGGAAATAGAGAAGGGGAGCCAACATGCTGATTTTAGTGACCTACGATGTGAGTTTTCAAAACGAATCCGGGCCGAAACGCCTGCGTAGAATGTCCAAACTATGCCAAGTATACGGACAGCGGGTACAGTATTCGGTATTTGAAATCGAGGTTGATATGGCGCAATGGACGAAATTAAAAAACGATTTGATAGCCGTGATGGATGAGTCGTTAGATAGCTTACGGTTTTACTACTTGGGCAATAATTGGGAGCGTCGAATTGAACATATCGGTGCCAAAGCTGCATTGGATTTAAACGGCTTGTTATTATTGTAATGCGAACCTGAAGCTCGCATAAAAAGCCAATGTTTCGCAGTAGCTTTAGTGCATTGATTGGTAAATGTTTTTTGTTAGGGGTTAAATGATTTAAAATGCTTTTGGCAGATGTTTTAATTGGTTCGCAAATAATAGGCTTTTGGGCTATTAGATTCAGTCAGTTAAGCAAATGCCGTCGCGCCCCGCGTGGGCGCGTGGATTGAAACCTGTATCTGTAAGCTAGCATACCGGCATCTCTGTCGCGCCCCGCGTGGGCGCGTGGATTGAAACAGGTCATCCAGTGAAATACCCATTAATCCTTTGTCGCGCCCCGCGTGGGCGCGTGGATTGAAACAGCTGTTCCGGCCGCTTTGGCTGCTGCTGGTCGCGCCCCGCGTGGGCGCGTGGATTGAAACTTTACATCATTACTGCTATTTTTGTTTATCAAGTCGCGCCCCGCGTGGGCGCGTGGATTGAAACGAAAAATCAGGACTTAACGAAAACAGAAAACTGGTCGCGCCCCGCGTGGGCGCGTGGATTGAAACTGATATGTCCGTCTATTTCATTACCGGAAAATTGTCGCGCCCCGCGTGGGCGCGTGGATTGAAACCTACATGATCGGCGCTTTTGCGATTGGTTGGGGGTCGCGCCCCGCGTGGGCGCGTGGATTGAAACAACCGCTTATGACTGTAATAACGGTGATGGAACGTCGCGCCCCGCGTGGGCGCGTGGATTGAAACAAAAAAAAACGGGCCGGGCGACGATTCGCGTGTCGCGCCCCGCGTGGGCGCGTGGATTGAAACTGCATGAGTTTGAAATCAGTGTTACAAGAACTCGTCGCGCCCCGCGTGGGCGCGTGGATTGAAACAGGGTATCCCAGACACCACCGTTTTTGCTGTCCGGTCGCGCCCCGCGTGGGCGCGTGGATTGAAACGTCGCCAGCGTCGGAAACGCACAGTTTTTGCTGTCGCGCCCCGCGTGGGCGCGTGGATTGAAACACATGAAACTTACTAGAGGGTTACACCATGAAGTCGCGCCCCGCGTGGGCGCGTGGATTGAAACGGTGAAAGAACAATTCGCGAGCCAATTCCGACGTCGCGCCCCGCGTGGGCGCGTGGATTGAAACGCCCGTTACTCATTACGGGAATGCGAAACCACGTCGCGCCCCGCGTGGGCGCGTGGATTGAAACAGGACACCTTCACGGTGCCCCGATACCTCCACGTCGCGCCCCGCGTGGGCGCGTGGATTGAAACCACGACAGTTACACCGGCTGATACAAGCAAGCTGTCGCGCCCCGCGTGGGCGCGTGGATTGAAACAATGAGCAATTCCCCGCCTTTGCGAAAAAAGCGTCGCGCCCCGCGTGGGCGCGTGGATTGAAACCATCCGTGGAAAGTTAATGGCTGCGCGGTACTGTCGCGCCCCGCGTGGGCGCGTGGATTGAAACACGTAGCGCTCATGGTAGGCGTATTCACCGTCGTCGCGCCCCGCGTGGGCGCGTGGATTGAAACCATGCCCATAAAGTAATCACGTACCGATTGTGTGTCGCGCCCCGCGTGGGCGCGTGGATTGAAACAAGGGTACTCAGCCAGTCGCACCGCGCAAGAGCGTCGCGCCCCGCGTGGGCGCGTGGATTGAAACAACAAGCGTGAAACGAAGCAGCAGTCTTGGGAGTCGCGCCCCGCGTGGGCGCGTGGATTGAAACCCATATATTAAAGACAGCGAAGTTTGGGGGATGTCGCGCCCCGCGTGGGCGCGTGGATTGAAACCGGAATTCCGCGGCAATATCCAGCGGCGTCCGGCGTCGCGCCCCGCGTGGGCGCGTGGATTGAAACTGTTGATCGTGCAGGACATCGAATCTCTTGATGTCGCGCCCCGCGTGGGCGCGTGGATTGAAACATCTAACATTTCCAATCCATTACCGGTTGGCTCGTCGCGCCCCGCGTGGGCGCGTGGATTGAAACGCGCAATTGGCGGGATAAGGACCGTTTGCCGGTGTCGCGCCCCGCGTGGGCGCGTGGATTGAAACACACGCACATAAACGCCCCCAATCACGGCGGCGTCGCGCCCCGCGTGGGCGCGTGGATTGAAACTGTAACTCCGGTTCAAAAATAAGATGCAAGCCGTCGCGCCCCGCGTGGGCGCGTGGATTGAAACAAAACGTCCAGTTTGCCGTTGAAATTTAAAAAGTCGCGCCCCGCGTGGGCGCGTGGATTGAAACTACCGACGGCCTTGCTTTGATCGATCTTGTTTGGTCGCGCCCCGCGTGGGCGCGTGGATTGAAACACTCTGCCCAGTCGTCCGATGCTGTGGGGCAGGGTCGCGCCCCGCGTGGGCGCGTGGATTGAAACTTTGCCCCCGGTTTTTCTTTTAGAGCTTTGAGGTCGCGCCCCGCGTGGGCGCGTGGATTGAAACTCTAAAGACGGTGGTTGCGAAGCTGCCAATCCGGTCGCGCCCCGCGTGGGCGCGTGGATTGAAACTCTGTAACGTACTTATTTACGTAGGATCAAAAGTCGCGCCCCGCGTGGGCGCGTGGATTGAAACAAAGCGGCTTGCTGCCCATAATGACAAAGTTAGTCGCGCCCCGCGTGGGCGCGTGGATTGAAACCGGTGTTTCAGTTACCGACGCTCTTATTGTTAGTCGCGCCCCGCGTGGGCGCGTGGATTGAAACAATGCAACAAGGGAAACACGAGTAACAAAAGCGTCGCGCCCCGCGTGGGCGCGTGGATTGAAACTAGCTCAGCTTAACCGTCAAGCATCTAGTAGAAGTCGCGCCCCGCGTGGGCGCGTGGATTGAAACACAGGACGCTATCAAGACGACCGAATGGCGGCGTCGCGCCCCGCGTGGGCGCGTGGATTGAAACTGGCTATAACGGGACGTTCCTAGCCACGTTTCCGGGTCGCGCCCCGCGTGGGCGCGTGGATTGAAACCGCGAGTGCTACGATAAGGGTTTAGGATGGGGGTCGCGCCCCGCGTGGGCGCGTGGATTGAAACGCTGGAAGATTTGATTGCTAACCAATTAACAGCAAGTCGCGCCCCGCGTGGGCGCGTGGATTGAAACAACAAGCATTGAAAAAACGCTTATTGAAGGGCGTCGCGCCCCGCGTGGGCGCGTGGATTGAAACCATTTTAAAGGATATAAATGAACGCAGAAATAGTCGCGCCCCGCGTGGGCGCGTGGATTGAAACCGGTAACCCGGGGCTATATGGTGATGGCAAAAGTCGCGCCCCGCGTGGGCGCGTGGATTGAAACGTTGCTGATGTACTGCCCGGCAAACTCGGATTAGTCGCGCCCCGCGTGGGCGCGTGGATTGAAACACGCCAGCTTATGATGTAACAGCGACGGCGCAGTCGCGCCCCGCGTGGGCGCGTGGATTGAAACATTAACGGCGACTATGTGCAGTTATCCGTAGTGTCGCGCCCCGCGTGGGCGCGTGGATTGAAACATCTGAAGTCGCCGCAAGACGCCTTGCGCAAGGTCGCGCCCCGCGTGGGCGCGTGGATTGAAACCTGCCGGCGCAAACTCCCCTTATGATACAGTCGTCGCGCCCCGCGTGGGCGCGTGGATTGAAACGGCCCGTCTGGCTCGCCCTATTCGACAGAAATAGTCGCGCCCCGCGTGGGCGCGTGGATTGAAACGGGTATGGCTGGCAAGGATAAATTTGATGGTTGTCGCGCCCCGCGTGGGCGCGTGGATTGAAACTTTGCCGTCTTCGACGACGAATAAATTGACGTCGCGCCCCGCGTGGGCGCGTGGATTGAAACCTTTGCTATCGGTATAAGGGATCTGCTCATTGGTCGCGCCCCGCGTGGGCGCGTGGATTGAAACAATGAACGCGAAACGTCAGAACACAGGGAGCAGCGTCGCGCCCCGCGTGGGCGCGTGGATTGAAACAATTATACACTGTTCAATTAAAAATCAAGCAAGTCGCGCCCCGCGTGGGCGCGTGGATTGAAACACTATCGGGTGCTGAACACGCAACATCTAAAACGTCGCGCCCCGCGTGGGCGCGTGGATTGAAACCGGTGCAGCCAACGAATGGAACATCTATGCCAGGTCGCGCCCCGCGTGGGCGCGTGGATTGAAACTTCGTGGTGGCGATGATGCTGTGTTTGGCAAAAGTCGCGCCCCGCGTGGGCGCGTGGATTGAAACTTGATCACGCAAATGTCTCGACGTAATACCGATGTCGCGCTCCGCGTGGGCGCGTGGATTGAAACCATCTTGCCAATCCGGGTTGTGGTCAAAACAGGGTCGCGCCCCGCGTGGGCGCGTGGATTGAAACGCGCAGTGCCGTGCGACTGAACCTAATTTTAACGTCGCGCCCCGCGTGGGCGCGTGGATTGAAACCGCTGAATGTTGAATCGATCCAACCGGCTAGCGTCGCGCCCCGCGTGGGCGCGTGGATTGAAACTGGTTGCGCTGTGCCGACCCGGCCATATTTAGGTCGCGCCCCGCGTGGGCGCGTGGATTGAAACTAGCTCCTAACATTACGACTCCGCCATCAATACCGTCGCGCCCCGCGTGGGCGCGTGGATTGAAACATCCCGCGCGGCGTGGTCGTTATTTACAATCGGTCGCGCCCCGCGTGGGCGCGTGGATTGAAACTTTGCTATAGAATTAATCGTCCCCGCAGACTGCGTCGCGCCCCGCGTGGGCGCGTGGATTGAAACATCTTACAGAAGCGTATGCCTAACGCGATAATAAGTCGCGCCCCGCGTGGGCGCGTGGATTGAAACACCAAAGGTTGACTTGCAAACCAATTGATAATGGTCGCGCCCCGCGTGGGCGCGTGGATTGAAACCAATTCGCTGGCTGGCAGGATAGCCCAGGCTTCGTCGCGCCCCGCGTGGGCGCGTGGATTGAAACATGTGGACTTGTCCGGTAAAAATGGTATCGGCGTCGCGCCCCGCGTGGGCGCGTGGATTGAAACCCCTAACTCTGGTATCTCAATGGAGGCTATGCGTCGCGCCCCGCGTGGGCGCGTGGATTGAAACATTGTGTCTGAAACGGCAAATATAGGTGATACGGTCGCGCCCCGCGTGGGCGCGTGGATTGAAACGATAAGATAAGGGATGCCGCGACAAATGTATCGTCGCGCCCCGCGTGGGCGCGTGGATTGAAACAGCGAAGAAGGCTCACGGGTTGTGACACTGGGTCGCGCCCCGCGTGGGCGCGTGGATTGAAACTGCGGTTAGTGGTTCAGGCAGCCGCTATCAATGTCGCGCCCCGCGTGGGCGCGTGGATTGAAACAAATCAGAAAGCTTTAAGTACTGACGTTGAATGTCGCGCCCCGCGTGGGCGCGTGGATTGAAACGAGCCGGGAGATGGGAAAGCGAAGTCTACGATGTCGCGCCCCGCGTGGGCGCGTGGATTGAAACTCAGGATGCCTTACTGTCGGCCAGTGGTTATGTCGCGCCCCGCGTGGGCGCGTGGATTGAAACACGCGAATGGAAAGCGCATAGACGAAACACACAGTCGCGCCCCGCGTGGGCGCGTGGATTGAAACGTATTCGAGAAACGCCAACAATCCTGCCCCAAAGTCGCGCCCCGCGTGGGCGCGTGGATTGAAACGTCCAGCCATCCAAATCAGACCAATTCTCAAGGTCGCGCCCCGCGTGGGCGCGTGGATTGAAACACCCCAAGGCGTAAGCGTATCCGGTAGACGGGCGTCGCGCCCCGCGTGGGCGCGTGGATTGAAACATTGATATTCCGCGCTGATATTCAGCAGGGAAGTCGCGCCCCGCGTGGGCGCGTGGATTGAAACCTTAATGTAATCGTTGACCAAATGGCTGCGGAAGTCGCGCCCCGCGTGGGCGCGTGGATTGAAACATTCCAAAAGGCACAGTGCCGGAAGTTGTAAAGGGTCGCGCCCCGCGTGGGCGCGTGGATTGAAACCTGAAATGACACGTCGTAAGTTAATAATGACGGTCGCGCCCCGCGTGGGCGCGTGGATTGAAACAAAGCTATCATGCGCAAATCTAATGCAATCACCGTCGCGCCCCGCGTGGGCGCGTGGATTGAAACTCGGAAGCGTGGGCAGATGCGCACGAAGTTATGGTCGCGCCCCGCGTGGGCGCGTGGATTGAAACTGGATCATGGCGGCATCGGGCGACAGACCAATAGTCGCGCCCCGCGTGGGCGCGTGGATTGAAACAAACTTATGACCACACCCCGGACAAACATTAGCGTCGCGCCCCGCGTGGGCGCGTGGATTGAAACTTTACGTACTTTTCTATAGTGACCTGAAGATTGTCGCGCCCCGCGTGGGCGCGTGGATTGAAACTTCAACGGTACGACATTGCAAATCTTCGGCACGTCGCGCCCCGCGTGGGCGCGTGGATTGAAACATCAGCACACCAGGTCGAAGCGCCGGGATCGATAGTCGCGCCCCACGTGGGCGCGTGGATTGAAACATCGACTGCAGGGGGTGGTGTTTGTGCCATGTCGCGCCCCACGTGGGCGCGTGGATTGAAACAGGTGAGGGTGCTACATAAGCGGGATGATTAAAGTCGCGCCCCGCGTGGACTCACAATTATTGTAAATGGTCGGAATTAGGTTTGACTAGTGCAACGATTTTGCAACTGTGCGTAATATCGTAATGGCTTTATTAGGCTTATTTACCTGGGTTATTAATTGTGGAAAACGAATAACTAATTGGTTTTAATAATATTATTTATTGTAGGTGGGGTTGTGATTCCGGTTGTCGCGGGTTCGAGCCCCACAGTTCACCCCATTAAATTTATAGCTTACCTTAAAGCTATAACTGTTCTTAAGATTAGTTCCTAATTAACCGATTTGGACTAATAGTCAATTCGCCTATCTACATAAGAAAAGTCATGTGGATTTTTGAGCGAGATTTCCTCTCATAAGTATGTGCTTCATTTATTGGTCATTTGCCTTTTTGCAGGCTTTGTGTGACTAAAAATGCCTTTATTTCCGCGTGTTGATAACGCTTCAAGTTCTTGAATGAAGTTTTGCAAATTGAGTGCAACTTCTGCAATAGTGGCGACTTGAGCAAAACCTCCTGCCATCATGACATTTGTAGCTTTGCCTGTCTTGGCTGCGGTAAGTCAGGGCAAGATACCAATGCAGCTACCTAAACCGAGTACTCTAGCGCCGGGAAAGACAAGCGGTTTTGGGTGCGCCCATTCGGTATTCATCCTTCAGTATGTGGTGATGGTGTTCTCAAGGGGCGAATTAGCTCAGATAACAGTGTTCTTCGGTTTGTGTTATTGCATTTATGTAATCGTCTTCGAGTTGAGTCGCGCTCATCCTTCAGAAATAAAAATCAAATAGCCTGAATATATGTAGCTTCGTTTGGATATGCAATATCGAATACAATCAGCATGTTCTTTTTAAAGTTGGGTTGCCGTCGTTATAAATACAGTGGATCAATGCTGTAAAAATGCATATTAACCATAAGCTTAAATTAAATTTTATAAAATACATTAAACAGAAGGTTATCAGTGCAAACCGTTTACGCAGCCAAAAAACGCTATCAACATCTGTATTTCCAAGTCCTGACCGCCATTGCCATCGGCATTGCGCTCGGCCACTTCTACCCTGAATCCGGTGTCGCGATGAAGCCGCTCGGTGATGGTTTTATCAAGCTGATTAAAATGATTATTGCGCCGATCATTTTCTGCACCGTGGTGACGGGGATTGCCGGTATGCAGGAACAGGACAAGGTGGGCCGCGTCGGCATTAAGGCGCTGCTCTATTTTGAGGTTGTGAGTACGCTGGCACTGGTTATCGGGCTGGTCGTGGTGCATGCCATCCAACCCGGCGCAGGCATGAATATCGATGCAAGCACTCTGGATACCAAAGGCCTCGCCGCTTATACCTCTGCGGCAAAAACGCAAAGTACGGTCGATTTCCTGCTTAACATCATCCCTACCAGCGTAATTGATGCTTTTGCCAAGGGCGATATATTGCAGGTCTTGCTGTTTTCATTATTGTTCGGATTTTCACTGGCCGCCATGAAAGAGACGGGGGCGGAAGTGG
>Ga0208512_100269_pt1 | contig 18215 bp, 9 predicted proteins | sample LakWasMet40_LOW7_2_FD_183880 | JGI IMG/M metagenome (GOLD analysis project Ga0208512, IMG submission 183880) | Freshwater sediment methanotrophic microbial communities from Lake Washington under simulated oxygen tension - Sediment Metagenome... | ecosystem: Environmental > Aquatic > Freshwater >...
GGGTGAGCAGGTGGTTGCCGAGCTTGTAGGAGCCGCGACCCACGAAGTTGGTGTTCTTGACCGGCTGCTGGAGGACGGCGGCGCGGCCGGTGTCCCAGGCGGCGCCGTATTTGCCGCTGCCGGTGGCGGCGGTCGCGCCCCAGAGGATCTCCTCGTAGGGGCCCATGCCATCGAGGCCGGTGTAGCCGGCGGTGTTCGTCGGGAGATCGAAGATGTTGATGCCGTTGACGCGGACGGCCGCATTGGCGGGATCAACCGGATTCGCGGTGCTCAGGCCGAGGGCGGTGGGCAGGTTGGCCACGGTGAAGAGCGTGGCGATCGGCGTGCCGCGGGTGTCGGGCGAGATGCCGCGGTTGGGCTGGAAGGTGTTGACGAAATCGCGATCGGCGCCGTCGAGGCGTTTGCTGTCGGAGAAGGCGAGCGAGGCCATGACGTTCCACCCGTCCTTGTTCAGGTCGCCCCAGCCGCCGACGACGGAGTAGCGGAAGAGGTTGCCGCCGCCGTCCTGGGTGACATCGGACGAGGCGTTGGCCACCAGGCCCTGGAAATCACTCTTCGTGATGAAGTTGATGACGCCGCCGACGGCGTCGGTGCCGTAGATGGCGGAGGCACCGTCCTTGAGCACCTCGACGCGCTCGATGGCGGCGAAGGGGATGGAGTTCAGGTCGACCACGCCGCCGTTGAGGCCGTGCGAGGCGACGCGGCGGCCGTTGAGGAGGATGAGGGTGGCGTTGGCGCCCTGGCCGCGGAGGTTGGCGGAGGAGGCGCCGTTGTTGCCGCGCTGCGCGCCAGCGACGACGTCGGCGTTCGACGCGAGGTTGTCGAGGCCGTTGCCGTTGATGTTCAGGTTCATGATCAGCTGCTCGGCGCTCGCGATGCCCTCCTGCTCCAGGTCGAGCTTGGTGAACACGGAGAGCGGCAGCGCGCCCTCGTCGGCGATGCGCTTGATCATCGAGCCGGTGACGACGAACTTCTCCAGTTTGACGGGGGTCTGCTCGGTCGGAGCGGTGGCGGTCTGGGCCCCCGCGTTGAGGCTGAGGCTCGCGACAGCGATAACCATAAGCCAGGTGGATCGGTTCCACAGATAGCGTGCGTTCATACGGATTGGTGTGTGTTTTTGCCCTGCCAAACCTGCGCAGGGGCGGTGTGTGGTGAGCCGGATCGGCTGAACTGTCCACCCGGCTGTGGCCGAGTTGTTTAAAGCAACCGGCGCGCCGTCCAAGCAGAATCCTTATAGTTCCCCGCCCGCGGGTGATATTTTTGGGTATCAGCCGCCCGACAATGGCAGATTCGTCAAAAAAACAGTCGTTTCTGCCAACCCGGCTTCGCGCATTAAAAAGGGCGGCCCTGACGGACCGCCCCGGAACCAAGGATGATGATCGGCAGTTAGAACGAGCCACTGACGCCCAGGATGAGCGACCGGGCCGACCGGATGTGCTCGCGCGGGCGATTTTCGAAGGCCAGGTAGCGGTCCGGGCCTTCCGCGGCGAGGTTGTTGACGTTGAAGTAGAGCGTCGCGTTCGGCCGCACGCGGTAGGTGAAGCCGAGGTTCATCGTCACCAAGTCCTTGCGGTAGGCGATCAGCTGGGTGAACTGCGGGGTGTTGATGCCGAGGGTCGCAACCGTGACGACCGGGTATTTCCCCGTGTAGTTCAGGTCAAACGACCCGCCGAACTTGCCGCGGTTGTAGGTCAGGCCGAAGTTGCCGGCCTTGGGCGCCGTGCCGGGGATTTCCATGGTGCTGCGGTGCACCGGCGCCGTCTGGGTGGCCGCGAAGAAGAAATCCGCCTCGGCCGAGATCAGCGTGTAGTTGGCGCGGACCGCGAGCCCCTTCAGCGCGCCGGGCAGGAAAGTCAGGCGCTGGTTGTAGTCGATCTCGACGCCGGTCATCGTCTCATCGCCCAGGTTGCGGGCGCTGATGATGCTGTAACCGGCATACAGGCCGTCAAAGCCGTTGTCATTGCCCTGGGCCACCGTGCCGTTGGTGAAGTTATTGCCCGAGAGCACGTCCTTGATGTCCTTGCGGAAGACGCCGACCGACAGGACGCCGTTGTTCTTGAAGTAATAATCCAGCTTCAGCTCGATCTGCTTGGCCATCTGCGGCTTCAGGTCGGGGTTGCCGATGGTGACGGTCTGGGCAGTGTCGCTGACCGAGGCGGCGGGGACCAGCTGGATCACGTCGGGGCGGCCGTAGGTGGTGGACCAGCTGGCGCGGGCCTTCAGGTCGGGCGTGATGTCGTAGACCGCGTGGATGCTCGGGAAGAAGTTGGTGTAATTGGAGCGCGTCACCGTGTAGACGGCGTTCGCGCGGGCGCGGCGGTAGGGATCGGCTTCCATCAGCGTTGTGACGTAACCGGTGTTGGCGGCGGCCCTGTTGATGTAGGTCGCGGTCTCGAGGTCGAGGTGCTCCCAGCGGCCGCCGCCGAGCAGGAGCAGCTTCTTGATCGGCCGGAAGTCGGCCTGGATGTAGCCGGAGTCCACGGATTCCTGCATGTAACGCTTGCTGGTGAGCTGCTGGACCGCGTTGAAATAAACGTCCTCATACCACTTCGAGGAATCGCTCAGGGTCCGGGTCACATCCCGGGGGTCGTATACCGGCAGGCGCTGGCCGCCGTGGTTCTTCTCGAACTCCGTGAGCGCCATCAGCGGGAGGCCGGTGAGCGTGGTGCCGGAGACCATATACCAGCGGCGCGGGTTGATCTGGCGGTTGTCGACGACGCGGTTGACCGTGTCGAGGCCCGCCTTGAGGTTGATCGGCATCGCCGTGTTCAGCGCATAGGATGCGTTGATGTAGCCGCTCCATTCCTGCGTATCCAGGTAGGTGCTGCGGTGCGTAAACGTGTTCGAGGTCTGGGCGACCGGGGCCGTCGTGGTGTTGGCCGCGGTCACGACAAAGGCCTGGTAACTGGCCGGGTTGTAGACGTCGTCGGTGGCGGTGGAGGCGGCCGTCTGGGTGAAGATGCGTCCGTCGAGGTTCGAATTGTCGAGGATGAAGGCGATGGGATTGCGGGTGCGCAGGTTGAGCTGGCCGCCCTCCTGTTCCCGTCCGGCCTTGGAGTCCGCGTGCGTCTTGCTGTAGCGCCAGGCATGGTCGATCTTCAACCGGCCGAACTTGTGCTCGAAGAAGAGCGAGTTGGTCGCATTGTTGCTGACGAAGGAGAAGCGGCGGGGCGAGAGCAGCATCTGCGCGTTGCCCGTGGCCCGGATCTCGGTGCGGGTTTGGTTGGAGCCGGCGATGATGCCGCCGGTCGGGGCGGTGACCGGGTCGAAGATGGTGCCGTTCGTGCTGAAGAAGGGATTGATGTGCGTGTAGTGGAAGAACGGCTCGCTGCCCTCGTTGTAGATCATCCGGTAGGAGACCGTGGTATTTTCATTGAAGCGGTAGTCGAGGCGCAGGTTGACCGCATCCAGGAAACGGTGGTTGATGCCGCTGGCCTTGTCGTGGTCGCGGAAGAAGACCAGCGCCGGGTCGGCGACGTTGGAATACTGGTTGAGGTCGAAGTTGAACTGCCGGACGACCATCTGGTGCGCGAGGTTGAGCTGGACACCCAGGTTGCGCTTGCCCCCGAGCACGTCGAAGACCTCCGTGTAGCCCAGGCTGGCGGAGTAGCTGTGCGGGTGGTCCTTCAGCGCATCGATCCGCTCCTTGGCGGGCGGGGTCAGGGTGCCGGAGACGTTGTAGGTGACGCGGCGCTTGCCCTGCATCGCGAGGGGCGAGCGGGTCTTCAGGTTGATCTGGCCGCCCAGCGCGTCGGCCCGCTTGTCCGGGGTTTGCGCGGAGATGACCTCGATCTGCTCATACCCGGAGGCGGAGAAGGAGTGCAGCGTGGCGGTGCGGCCGTTGCCGCCGACGCCCGTGGCCGACATGCCGTCAACGTTGAGGCGGGTGAAGCTCTGGCCGTTGGGGCTGATCAGGCCGCGCACCGTGATGTTGTTGATGAGGTTGTCCTCGTCCGTGGTGAACGAGATGCCGGGCAGCCGGGTGAAGAGCTCGCCGACGTTCTCGGTCGGGAGCACGCCCCACTCGTCGAGGGCCACCACGTTCTTGGCGTTGGGGGAGTTCTTTTGCTCGGTGATGGAAAGGGCCTGGCCCTCCTTCATCGAGGAGACCGTAAATTTTTCCAGGGTGACGACGTCCGACGAATTGAGCACGAGGGCCACCTCGGTGGCACCCTCCGCGCCCACGGTGACGGTGGTGCTGCCCTCGTCGAAGCTCGAATAGGAGGCGACGACATTCACTTCGCCGGCGGGCACGTCGAAGAAATCGAAGTGACCGGCGCTGTCAGTCAGCGTGCTCTTGCCGAGGGCGGGCAGTGCGACCCGCGCACCCTGCAGCGAATTGCCGGTGGCGCGGCTGGTCACCGTGCCGCTGACGCGGCCGGCGGTGGCCGTCTGGGCCGGCAGGGACGGCGCCAGGGCAAGGAGAACGGCGGACAGGGACAAGAGGCTCGTTGCGGTGCGCAACAGCCGGGCGGACATACGACTCACGTTTTGGCAGCTCATCGGTGGGGGAGGTTCGCGCGGCCCGGGGATGGTGGGGTTGGGCCGCGCAGGTGTGGGTTTGAGTCGAGCCATAGAATGAGCGCCCGGCCCATCCAAGAAAAATTCCCGGCGCCCCGGGCGCGTTCAACCCGTATCAGAGCGGGCGCGGCGAACGACTGGCAATATCGTTAAAAAGTTCATCATTCATGCCAATGCACATTTCCCCGGGTGGAACCCGCCAGCGGATTATTTCCGGCCGCGCGGGCGCTTGCCCGGCGCCGCCCGGCCGCTGTGCCGGTAGGCCAGCGGGGACACGCCGTAGGCCAGGCGAAACGCGCGGCTGAAGCTGTAGATGGAGCTGAAACCGCATTGTTCGGCCACCTCGGACACGCGCTGCGGCCCGAGTCGCAGCAGCCCGCAGGCTTGCTCGAGCCGCAGGTGCCGCAGGTGCCGGCCGATGCTCACGCCGCACGAGGCCCGGAAACGCGCCCGCAGGTGGCTGGGGCTGATGCCGAGGGCGCGGGCGATCTCCTTGAGGTTCGGGTGCTCACCCTGGCGCTGGGCGATCTGGTTGACCCGCAGGATCAGCCCGGGCACCGGGGGATTGGCCGTGGCCGCCGCCTGGCCGGCCGGCTTGATCCGCCGCAGGCGCGCCAAAAAGAGCGCCAGCAGCAGCACCGGCATGTCCGCCGCGCGCTCGGTCTCGTAGGATTCCACCAGCTCGGCGGCGAGCGCCTGCAGCGGCGGCGTCAGCTCAAAGGGCCGGTAGCGCAGCGCCGCCAGCCCCTCCGCCTCGGCCAGCTCGAAGGTCACAAACAGCCAGGACAGCTTCTCGCGCTGCGGCTCGGTGTAGTGGTGGAACTGGAAGGGGAACACCAGCAGGCCGTGCCCGGCCTCCAGGCGGATGTTCTGGTCGTCGACGCAGACGGTGACCTCCGTTCGCAGCGCGCAGATGAGCACAAAGCGGTGGTGCAGCGCGCGTCCGCGCCGGGGCTTGTTGAGATCCGTCGCCGACTGCCGCTGGAAGCACACGATGTTGTCGGGCAGGGTGACATTGCCCGCCGGGCGGCCCAGCAGCTGGTGCAGGGGCTGCGGGAGCCGCGCGACAAGTTTGGTGAGATCGGGCGTGGAGGTAGTTGGCATTTTCGTCAAAAACATCGTCATTTCTGCTATTTATGCGGAAGGACGCCAGCCTTATCCTCTGGCGCCCTTTTCCTTTATCCCCTTCCCTTCCCTCCATGCCGATCAACATCCTCGAGCGTTGTCACCAAGAGCAGGTCGCGCTGGCCGTGTATGGCCACAGCCAGGAGGCCGCCCGGGCCGTGGCCGGCGAGATCGCCGCGCTCATCCGCTCGCGGCAGGCCGAGAGGAAGGGCGTCGTGCTAGGCCTGGCCACCGGCTCCACGCCGATCAGCCTCTACGCCGAGCTGGTGCGCCTGCACCGCGAGGAGAGGCTCAGCTTCGCCAACGTCACCACGTTCAACCTCGACGAATATTACCCGCTGCCGCCGGAGCACGCGCAGAGCTACCGGCGCTTCATGCGCACCCACCTCTTCGACCACGTGGACATCGACCCGGCCCGCACCCATCTGCCCTCGGGCACCGTGCCCAAGGCCGAGGTTGACGCGCACTGCGCCGCCTACGAAGCGATGATCGCGGCCGCGGGCGGCATCGACTTCCAGGTCCTCGGCATCGGCCGCACCGGCCACATCGGCTTCAACGAGCCCGGCAGCGCGCGCCACTCGCTCACGCGCCTGGTCACGCTCGATCCGTTGACGCGGCGCGACGCCGCCGGCGACTTCGGCGGCGACGCCGGCACGCCCCGGCACGCGCTGACCATGGGCGTCCGCTCGATCATGAACGCCCGCCGCGTCGTCCTGATGGCCTGGGGCCAGCACAAGGCCGACATCGTCCGGACGGCCGTCGAGGGCGAGGTCAACAACCACGTCACCGCATCGTTCCTCCAGGAGCACCCCGCCGCCCTCTTCGTGCTCGATGCCGCCGCCGCCGGCTCGCTCACCCGTTACCGCACGCCATGGCTCGTCGGCCCGCTCTCCGAGCAGGGCCTCGCGTGGGACGAGCGCATGACGCGCCGCGCCATCCTCTGGCTCTCCCAGCTCCGCCAGAAGCCCATCCTCAAGCTCACGGATGACGACTACAACGAGACCGGCCTGCAGGACCTGCTCCGTGCCCACGGCTCGGCCTACGACGCGAACCTGATCGGGTTCTACCAGGTGCAGCATACCATCACCGGCTGGCCGGGTGGACGCGACCCGAGGAAGACCAAGCCCGGCGACGCCCCGGTGCGGCCGCTCCGCGCGCCCTCGGCGACCACTTTCCCGAAGCGCGTGCTCGTGCTTTCCCCGCACCCCGACGATGACGTTATCTCGATGGGCGGCACGCTCTGCCGCCTGGTCGACCAGGGCCACGAGGTTCATATCGCCTACGAGGTCTCGGGCGCCGGCGCCGTCTCCGACGAGTCGCTGTGGCACCTGCTGGCCTTTGTGCGCGACAGCGGGCTGGTTGACTCCGGCAAGCGCGCGCCGCTCGACCAGGTCTGCGCCGGCCTCGGCAACGGCACGACCCTGCCCGCCACGCCGGAGCTGTTGTCCTGGAAGGGCCTCATCCGCCGCCACGAGGCCATCGCCGCCGCCCGCGTCTGCGGCGTGCCGGAAGCGCGCCTGCATTTCCTCGACCTGCCGCTCTACAACGCCGCCCCCCGCGCCCGCTCCTACGGCAAGGACGACGTCGCCCGCATGAGCACCCTGCTCGAGCAGTTCAAGCCGCACCTCATCTACGCCGCCGGCGACCTCGACGACCCGCACGGCACCCACCGCCTCTGTTTGCAGGTGCTGCGCGACGCCCTCGCCGCGGCCGCCGCCGCCAAGGCCTCCTGGCTGGCCGACACCGAGCTGTGGCTCTACCGCGGAGCCTGGGCCGAGTGGCCGCTGGACGAGATCGACCTCGCCGTGCCGCTCAGCCCGCAGGAGGTGCTGCGCCGCCGCCGCGCCATCTTCCGCCACGAGACGCAGAAGGACCAGGCACTCTTCCTCGGCGAGGACCGCCGCGAATTCTGGCAGCGCACGGAAGACCGCAGCCGCCGTCTGGCCCAGGCCTACAACGCCCTCGGCCTCGCCGAATACGAGGCCATCGAGGCCTTCAAGGGCTACTCGCCGGCCGAGTTCCTGAAGTCAGCGGCGTTCTGAGGCAGGTTTAACGTTCAGATCTTCAGGAACCACTTCTTCCGCCACAGCGCCCAGGCGATGGCGAGGAAGACGAGCACAAACGCCAGCGCGAACAGCAACGACGCGTTGACCGGGCTGGCCAGCGGCACGAAGCAGCCTTGGTAGATCCAGGTCTTAAGCGTCACGGTCTTGCCGTCTGCGCCGGTCCACTTGACGAGGAAGAGCAGTTTGCCCACCAGCCCGGCCAGCACGAACATCGCGAGCGCATTGGAGCCGTAGATGACGAGCGGCGTCGCCCAGCGCCGCCAGCCGCGCACGTCGATCAGCCAGTGGAACCCGCCGAGCAGCACCATGGCCCAGCCGGCCATGAACACCGCATAAGAACTCGTCCACAGGTTCTTGTTGATTGGGAACACCAGGCCCCAGGCGGCACCGGCCGCGAGCAGCAGCGCGCCGTCGCGCACCAGCCGCAGTGAAAGCACCGGGCCGCTGCCTGTCCGCACGAGGTGTCCTGCCATCGCGCCCAGCAGCGTCGTGGCGATGGCCGGGATCGTGGACAATATCCCCTCGGGATCGAAACCCGGCGCGGGCGCGCCGCTCCACGTGTGGCCCGCGAGCAGGTGCGAATCGATCCACCACGCCAGGTTGCCCGTGGGCTCGAGGACCCCGGCGCCGTAACCCGGCACCGGCACGAGCGCGAGCAGCGCCCAATAGCCGAGGAGCAGGCCCGTGGCCCAGCCGAGCTGCCCTTTCCAGGTCGTGCGGAGGAAGATCGCGCCCGCGGCGAGGTAGCAGAGCCCGATGCGTTGCAGCACGCCGGGGATCCGGAGCTTCTCGAGCGAGAAATTGTGCGCCGGCAGCAGGCCGAAAGGAAAGGCCGCGAGGAACAGGCCGAGACCAAAGATGATGGCTGAGCGAACCAGCACGTGCCGGAAGAGCGCCCCGCGGTCCGCCCCCTGCTCCACCCGTCGCGCGAACGAAAGCGCCATGGCTACTCCGACAATCCACAGGAAAAACGGGAAGATCATGTCCGTCGGCGTCCACCCGTGCCACGGCGCGTGGGCCAGCGGCGGGTAAAGGTCGCTCCACGAGCCCGGGTTGTTCACCAGCAGCATGCCGGCGATCGTCGCGCCGCGAAAGGCGTCGAGGGAGAGGAGACGCGGCGCGGTCATGCGACAGTCCGCCCTTATTTCCCGCCGGGATACCCCGCGATCAGCACCGCGAGTTCGTCGAGCGGGTCGCCGGACTTGGCGTTGGCCGGCACGGGATAGCGGTTCAGCATCAGGCTGAACACGAGTTTCTCGCCGGCGGCCGTGGTCGCGTAGCCCGAGAGCGAGCTCGCGTAGCGCAGGGTGCCGGTCTTCGCGAGGACCTTGCCCTCGGCCGCCGTGCCCTTCATGCGCCGGCGCAGCGAGCCGTCCACGCCGGCGACGGGCAGCGAGGCCACAAACGCATCGCGCTCCTTGTGCGTGGCCATGAACTGCAGCAGGCGCGCGGTGTTGGCGGCCGTGGTGAGGTTGTTGCGCGACAGGCCCGAGCCTTCCTCGAAGATCGTGCCGCCGGGTGCAATGCCCGCCGACCGGAGAAACCTGCCCAGCGCCGCCACCGCCAGCTCCTCGGATTGCCGCCAGGCCGGCGTGTCCGCCTGACGATCCAGCTCGCCGAGATGGCCGAAGACCAGGTCGGTCTTCAGGTTCTGCGACGGCTTGTTGATGGTCGCGACGATGTCACGCAGCGGCGCGGACTTGATCTCGCCGAGCTTTGCCACGCCGGTCCGCGGCGCCTCGGGCCAACGGACGCCGACCGCCTTGCCCTCGACCGTGATGCCGGCGCGCTTGAGCGCCTCCTGCAACGTCCGGGCAAACCACTCGGCCGGCCGCTCCATGGTGGCCTCGCTCTCCTCCACCTTGCCGTCCACGGGCAGCTCGCCCTGCAGCAGCACGCGGTTCTCGCCGGGGAGGCGCAGCACCTGGAGGCGGCGCGGGCCGCCGGCGGCGGTCGTGACGGTGCGGTTTTCGATCACCAAACCGCTCAAGGGCTGCTGGAACTCCGCCACGCAGGGCTGGCCGACGACCTTCGCCGGGGTGATGTGCAGATCGACGTAGTTTTCCTCGAGCGAGATCGCCGAGATCTCCGCGCCGTAATAGTCCTGCAGGTCGCCTACCGCCCAACCGGCACCCTGCGGCGGCTGGCGCAGCCAGGTGGCGTCGGCCACGAGATCGCCGGTGATGCGCTTCACGCCGGCCTGCTTCAGGACCGCGATGAACGGCTCGAAGGCCGTCCAGAAATCCTTCTTTTCCGAACGCGGGTTCCAGCCCGGGTCGCCGCGGCCGCTGATGATCAGGTCGCCCTTGATCGTGCCGGCCGCGTCCGCCGGCGCCGTCGCGAGGATCGGGGTCACGATGCGGTAATCGCCGCCGAGCCGGTCGAGCGCCAGCGCCGTGGCGTAGAGCTTGGCGTTCGAGGCCGGACTGAGGCGCAGGTCGGGCTCGTGCTCGAAGAGCGTGCGGCCCGTGTCGAGCGAGACGACCTTCGCGCCCCACATCGCCCCGGCGAAACGCGGCTGGTTGATCACCGCCTCCAGCTGCGCCGCCAGCGCCACCTGGGCGCCGGCAAAGCGGCAGGCCGCACCCGGTTTCTCCGCCGTGCGCTCGCCGTTGGCGATGACCGGCACGCCGTTGACGAGCACCCAGGGCAGGCCGACGGCATAATGATGCGGGTCCCGGAAGGTCGCGGGATCGCCAATTTTCTCCGGATCAAAGATTGTGATGTCGGCCCAGTAACCCTCGCGCAGCTCGCCGCGCCGGTCGAACCGGAAGGTCCGGGCCGGCAGGCTGGTCATCTTGCGGACGGCATCCTCGAGCGTCAGCACCTTCAGCTCGCGCACATAGCGGCCCAGCACGCGGGCGTTGTTGCCGTAGCCGCGCGGGTGCGGGACGTCCTTGCCGAAATCGCGCAGGCCGCTGTCGGACGCGACCATGGTGTTCGGGTGGCGCATGAACTTCTTCAAGTCCTCCTCATTCATGCCGTGGAACACGCCCTTGGCGCCGCCGTTCTGCTCGATGTCGAGGATCACCTCGATCTGGGCGTCGAGCGAATCGGAACCCTTCAGCTTCTGCGCCGCCTCCAGGATGTTCATGCCATTGATCGAGGTGTCGTGACGGAAGGAGGCGACGACGGCGTAGGCGTAGTCCTGCCGGCCGCGGGTCATGATGTTCTGCTTCATGCGCGCGACCAAGTCCGCCTTCTTCACCGGGTCGGCGAGGAGGGCCAGGAAGTGCGCGTGGCCGCCGCCGACCGCATCGTCGGGGATCAGCTGCCCCATATCCGTGCTCGAAGCGGTGTAGGCATACTGGTCCTGCGTGATGTCGAGGCCGCCGGCCCGCGCCGCCTCGATATAGGCGAGAATATCGTCGGCCCGGCCCCACGCGTTTTCACCCGAAAGCTTGATGTGCGAGACCTCGGCGCGCACCCGGGCCTCGCGCGCGACCCGGAAAAGCTCGTCCAGCGCGTCCTTGATCCGGGCGTTCTCATAGCGCATGTGGCTGGCGTAGATACCGCCGTAGGGCGTGACCGCCTTGGCCAGCTCCACGATCTCGTCCGTCTTCGCGAAGACGCCGGGGAGGTAGATCAATCCGGTGGACAGGCCCACGGCGCCGTCCTGCATCGCGCGGTCGACCAGGCCCTTCATCTTCGCCATCTCCTCGGCAGTCGGCACGCGGTCGAAGCTGCCGCCCATGGCGGCGGAGCGCACGGTGTTGTGGCCGATGAGGGTGGTGACGTTGACTGATACCCCGTTCTTCTCGGACTCGCGGTAAAACTTCCCGACATCCAGCTCCGAGGCGCCGCAATTGCCGACGACGATGCTGGTGACGCCCATGCGGATGAAGTTTTCCGGCTGCGGCTGGCCGGGGATCTCGTCGGCATGGGTGTGGACGTCGACAAACCCCGGCGCGACGACGAGCCCGGTGGCGTCGATCTCCTTCGCGCCCTTCCCCTCCACCCGCCCGAGCCGGACGATGCGGCCGTCCTTCACCGCCACGTCGGCGTGAAAGGCGGGGTTGCCGGTGCCGTCAACGACCCGCCCGTGGCGGATGACGACGTCGTATTCCTGGGCAAATGAGAACGAGGTCAGGACCAGCAGTCCCGCCAGGCTGGGGAAAAATCTCATGCGCAATTCTTCACCGAGGTCGCGGACGGTGTCGAGCCGGGACGTTCCTGCCGGGAGCAGCCAGGCCGCGAAGAAATACCCTTGGCGGCTTTGCGGCTTGGTGTTCGTCTTTTGCACCCCGATGAACGGCTACCTCAACCCCGGCGACTGGCTCGTGATTGTCGCCTACCTCGGCGGCATCATCGGGCTCGGCGTCTGGTTCGGGCGCGACCAGCGCAACACCCGCGACTACTTCCTCGGCAGTCGCAACATCCCGTGGTGGGGCATCGGCCTCTCGATCGTCGCCGCGGAAACGAGCGCCCTCACCGTCATCGGCGTGCCGGCCATCGCCTATGGCTCGAACCTCATGTTCATCCAGATGATCGTGGGCTACGTCATCGCCCGCGTCCTGCTCGCGATCTTCATGGTGCCGCACTACCTGAAGGGCGAGATCTACTCGCCCTACCAGCTGCTGGAACAGCATCTCGGCCGCGGGCCGCGCCGCCTCGCGGGGGCGTTTTTCCTCTTCCTGGAAACCCTCGCCGCCGGCGTCCGCGTTTATGTCGCCTGCATCCCCATCCGCCTGATGCTCGGCGAAGGAGTCTGCAGCCTCGGCGGCCTGGTCGACCCGATCCTCGGCGCCATCCTGATCTTCGTCAGCCTGTCGCTCCTCTACACCTACATCGGCGGCGTGAAGGCCGTCATCTGGACCGACGCCGTGCAATTCGGCCTGTTCCTCGGCGGCGGGCTGTTCGCCCTGTTCTTCATCCCGACGCTCGTGGATGGCGGCTGGAGCGCGGCGCTGGCCCAGGCCGGCGAGGCCGGCAAACTCGCATGGCTCAACACGAGCTTCACCTTCTCCGCGCCCTTCAACATCTGGATGGGTGTCCTCGGCGGCACGGTGCTCGTGCTGTCCACGCACGGCGCCGAGCAACTGATCGTGCAGCGCGTCCTCGCCTGCGGCACCGTGGCGGACGGCCGGAAGGCGCTCATCCTGAGCGGCGTCCTCATCTTCCCGCTCTTCCTGATCTTCCTGCTCGTGGGCGTGATGCTGTGGGTCTTCTACCAGGGCCACCCGTTCCAGATCCCGCTCCCGGAGGCGCGGCCGGGCATCAAGTCCGTCGATTTCATCTTCCCGATCTTCATGCTGACGGAGGTGCCGCACCTCCTGAAGGGCTTCCTCATCGTCGCGATCCTGGCCGCGGCGATGTCGTCCATCAGCTCCGCCATCACCTCGCTCGCGTCGGTCTCGACGATGGATTTCATCAAGCCGCTCGTGCGGGACCGCAGCGAGGAATACTACCTGCGCTTCAGCAAATACTCGACTGTCGCCTGGGCCGGCGCCCTCGTGTTCACCGCGTGGCTCACCCGCGAGGTCACCTTCGTCCTCAACGCCGCGTTCTCCCTGCGCGGCCTCACCGCCGGCGCCCTGCTCGGCTCGCTGCTCATCGCGCTCTTCTGGCGCCGCCTCGGGGCGCGCGCCGCCATGGCGGGCATGATCGCCTCCCTCGTCGTGATGAATCTCATCTACTGGCCGCCCAACATCCCGGCGCTGCGCGAGCCGTGGCTGAAGCTCTTCGGCGCGGAGGTCTTCTGGCCTTGGTTCACGCTGATCGGGACGCTCGTCACGCTCGGCGTGGCGTGGCTGGTGCGGACGGTGTGGCCGGAGAAAACGGAAATCCGGTAGGGGCACTTGCCCTCAAGCGCCCGGGCCGTTGAGGGCAACGGCCCCTACCTCGGGATCGTGCCGTGCCCGGCCTTAATATGGGCCACCGAGATCGTCCCGCCATCCAGCGCGAACCCACCCTCGAACGGGTTTGTCGCCATGAAGAGCGGCGTGTCGAGGTCCGCGAAGGTGAACCCACCCTGTCCCGCGGCAAAACACGCCGACGTGGTCATCGCGAGCAGCGACTCGACGTTGCCGCCGATCATGAGGCCGAGGCCCGTGCGCTTGGCGACGGCCGCGATGTCCAAGGCGACGGAGAGACCGGCCTTCATCAGCTTGATGTTCAGGAACTGCGCCGCCCGGGCGTCGGCGATCTTCTGGGCATCGGCGCCGGAGCAGACGCTTTCGTCCGCCGCCACCGGCCAGCCGCTTTCCTCGCCGAGGGCCTTCATGCCGGCGAGGTCATCCTTGGGCAGCCACTGTTCCAGCAGCGCCGGCTTGATGCCCAGCTTGCGCAGGCCTTGCACCAGCGCGGTCGCGTCGGTCCGGGAGACGCCCGCATTGCCGTCCAGAATCAGCGGCGAGTCCGGCGCCACGCCGTGGATCGCCGCCAGCCGCGCGAGGTCGTAGGCCGGACCCTTGGGGCCGCCGACCTTGACCTTGATCATGCGGATGCGACGGTCGCGGATCGCCCGCGCATCAGTCGCGGCCTGCTCCGGCGAGCCGGTCGTCACGGTCATGTCGGTCTCGAGCGTCGTGCCCGCGCCGCCGAAATATTTCCACATCGGGATGCCGTCGCGCCGGTTCAGGGCGTCGAGCAAAGCCATCTCAAAGGCACACTGGGCCGAGCCGCAGTCCGCCCCGCCCCTCGCCCGGAATTCCGTGGCCAGCGCACGCCAGTCGTCCGCCGGCCGGCCGACCAGCCAGCCCCTCGCCGCCGCGAGCGCCGCCAGCGCCTGCGCCTGGGTCTCGCCGTTGTAAGGCGGCAGCGGCGCCGCCTCGCCGTAGCCGGTGAAGCCGCCGTCGAGTTCGACGGTGACGAGCACGTTGTTCGCCATGGCCTGCGCCCCGCCGGAGATCCCGAACGGCGTATGCAGGGCGATGTCGAGCGGCTTGAAATCAAACCGGCGGATGAAGGAGCGGGCGGTCACAGGGGGAAGAAGTTGAGCGCTGAGAGTTGAGGGCGAAGGGCGTGGTGGAAAGGCGAATTCCTCCCCCCGACCTAGCCGATCGGTCATCCGCCGTTGACCCACGTTCATGGGCCGGGCAAGTTGCCCGCCATGAAAATCCTGCGGTCCGTCCTTGGCCTGGTCATTGTCACCCTGCTGCCGGCCGTCACCCGGGCAGCCACCCCTGTCGAACTGAAGGCGCAGGCTTTGCAAAACATCGAGGGCATGAAGAAGCAGATCCAAGTGATGAACGACATGGTCTTCAGCTTCTCCGAGCTGGGTTTCCAGGAATACGAAACCTCGAAATACCTGACCGGCATCCTCGAGCGGGAGGGATTCAAGGTAGAGCGCGGCGTCGCCGGCATGCCGACCGCGTGGGTCGCGTCGTGGGGTTCCGGCCGGCCGGTGATCTCGCTCGGTTCCGACATCGACGGCATTCCGCAGGCCTCTCAGAAACCCGGCGTGGCCTACCGCGACCCGCTGGTCGAGGGTGCGCCCGGTCACGGCGAGGGCCACAATTCCGGCGTCCCCCTCAACATCGCCGCCGCCCTCGTCGTGAAACGCCTCATGGAGCGCGAGAAGCTCCCCGGCACGATCCGGCTCTGGCCCGGCGTCGCCGAGGAGCTGGTCGCCGGCAAGGCGTTCATGGTCCGTGCGGGCTATTTCAAAGACGTCGACATCGCGCTCTTCACCCATGTCGACAGCAACCTGCGCACGTTGTGGGGCACGGGCGAAGGCACGGGCCTGGTGTCCGTCGAATATACCTTCAAGGGCGAGAGCGCGCATGCGGCCGGCAGCCCGTGGAAGGGCCGCAGCGCCCTCGACGCGGTCGAGCTCATGAACGTCGGCTGGAACTACCGCCGCGAGCACCTGCGCCTTTTCCAGCGCTCGCACTACGTCATCACCAACGGCGGCGACCAGCCCAACGTCGTGCCTTCCAACGCCAGCGTGTGGTATTACTTCCGCGAGCTCGACTACGAGCACATCAAGGAGCTCCGCGGGATCGGCGACACCATGGCGCAGGGCGCCGCGCTGATGAGCAACACCACCTTCACCGCCCGCGTCCTCGGGTCGGCCTGGCCGCAGCACTTCAGCAAGCCCGTCGCCACGGCCATGGACGCCAACATCCAGGCCGTCGGCCTGCCCGAGTGGAGCGACGCCGACCAGAAGCTCGCCAAGTCGCTGCAGGGCGAGCTGCGCGCGCCGATCACCGGCCTGGACATCGCCCTCAAGCCCCTGAAGGGCCCCACCGCCGACGAGGCGCGCACCGGCGGGTCCGACGACATCGGCGACATCTCCTGGAACGTCCCGACCGTCACGCTGCGCTACCCCTCGAACATCCCCAACCTGCCCGGCCACAACTGGGCCAACGCGATCGCGATGGCCACGCCGATCGCCCACAAGGGCGTCACTGCCGGCGCCAAGGTGATGGCGATGACGATGATCGACCTGCTCACGACGCCCGCGCTGGTGGACGAGGCCTGGAAATACTTTCGCGAGGAGCAGACCAAGACCGTCAAATACGAACCGCTCATCGCCCCGGCCGACCAGCCCCAGACTTCCCTGAACGCGAAGCGCCAGGGCGAATACCGCGAGCAGTTGAAGAAATTCTATTACGACCCTGCGAAATACGACACCTACCTCGAACAGCTTGGCATCACCTACCCGACGGTGCGCACGCCGGCCGAACCAAAGAAACCATAGATTCCACACTAGGGAGCAAAGGCACAAAGAGAGACCCTTGGCTTCCTGTCTTCTTTGTGTTTAATTCCTCGCAGCCCTCCCGCGCATGAAATCCAAGCCCACTGTCCTGTTCATCGACGATGACGCCACAACCCGGAGAGTCTATCTGGCCGGCATGGCCATGGCCGGTCTCCCCACCCACATCGTCGGGTCGGCCGAGGAGGCCGGGAAGGTCCTGGAGGAGAAGAAGGTCGATGTGATCGTGACCGACCTGATGATGCCGAATTTCAACGGCGTGGACCTGATCCAGGCGGTGCGGGCGGCCGACTACACGAAGCACATCCCGATCATTGTTTTCACCTCCGGCGGCAACCAGGACCTGGTCGAGCAGGCCGCCCTGTCCGGGGCCAACGAGATCATGCAGAAGCACACCACCCCGCCCGCCAAGCTGGTCGAGAAGATCCTGCAACTGCACGAGGCCTCGGGCAAGTAGGCGCGAGGCTTCAAGCCTGCCCCGATGGAGGCCTACTTCACCTGCTCGTCCACGGCCTCCAGGAGCAGCTTCCGGGCGGCGCGGTAGGCGGTGACGTCCTTGCGGTAGTCGTCGAAACCTTGCACGACCCGGGCAATGACCGCCTGGGCCCGGACGGGATCGTGCTGCTTGAGCTGCGCGAGAAGCTCGAAATCCTCCAGGCCGATGCGGTGCGCCTCGAACCGGTGGCTGGAGAGCGGGCCAGCCGGCAGCGGATACCAGACATGCGAGTCACCCGCAGGCAGATACTGGCCGACCATATGGAAACGCACGAGTTCCTCAAAGGGCTTGGGCGTGTGGTGATTTCCACCCCAGTGCAGGTAACCCTGGATGCCGAATTTTGAAAGAGCCCAACCCATGTAAACCTGCCGCAACCGCTCCTGGTCGAGGAGCCGGTTCAGCCAAGGGCCGCCCGGGGAGAGGCACGTGTAAACCCAGACCTGGTCGCCGGCCGCCTGGCGCTGCGCGTAGAAATCCTGGTGCGCCTGGAACTCATGCACCTGCGGGCACCAGATGTTCACGAGGCCGGTGGCGTTCAGGGTCAGCGTTGCTTCCAGTATTCGGATGTCGGGCTTGATCCCCCGCATGACCGTGATGAGCGTCCGGTAGCGGTCGATAAACGGATCCTCGGGCTCGTCAAACACGCCCTGCACCCACGCTGCGTCCCAGTTGTTCTCCTTCATCATGGCGGCCACCCGTTGCGTCATCTGGACCAGCATGCGCTTGCTCTTGTCGGAGACGGCATCGATCTCCTTCCCATCGGCGCTGGGGACGTAGAGCAGCATGTCGGTGTGCTCCCAGTCGCGGCGCCCATACATCGGCGCGCCGTGGATGATCGTCAGGCCGGCATCCAGGAAGACCCGGATGTAGCGCTCGAGCCGCTCCCGCTTGAAGTCAGTGACATTCCCCTCCGCATCGATGGTGAAATAGTCGCCCCAGCTGAACCAGAAGGCGTTCTGCCGCCCGCGCGCCATGAGCTTCGCGTATTGCGCCACCATCGCCCAGAAGGGCTCGCTCCATTTTTCGACCCCGTGGGCGCTGCAGATGTTGTCGATGCTGTGCCAGTTGATGTAGGCGGCGGCGGCCTGGTTGACCGGCGGCACCAGCGCCCGGTGGACCGTCACGACAAATTCGAGCGACTCCTGGTGATCGCCGAAGTCGACGGTCAGGTGGTGGACGCGCTCGCCCGCTTCCGCGGTCGCCCCGACGGGCAGCTCCAACCGCAAGGCCAGTGACGGGGACTCAACCCTGAGCGGCGAATTCACCGGCTGCAGCGGATCATAGACGCGGAACGGCGCCCGGCGGACGACGAACGGGTTGATCTTCCCGCTGTATTTCTCGGTGTTGC
>Ga0208512_100275_pt1 | contig 18006 bp, 12 predicted proteins | sample LakWasMet40_LOW7_2_FD_183880 | JGI IMG/M metagenome (GOLD analysis project Ga0208512, IMG submission 183880) | Freshwater sediment methanotrophic microbial communities from Lake Washington under simulated oxygen tension - Sediment Metagenome... | ecosystem: Environmental > Aquatic > Freshwater >...
GTTGGTTCGCCGGCTTTGCCCGGACTGCGCCCGCCCCCAGCCCTGCGATCAGACGGAGCTGCGCGCCACGCTTGGGTCACTGCAGATCCCACCGGAGGAAGCCGAAGGCGTAAGTGAACTGAAACTGCCTGTCGGATGCCGCAGTTGCCGGCAAACCGGCTTCCGGGGACGCATCGGTCTCTTTGAGATCCTTCAGCCCAAGCCGCTGCACGACCTCATCATCCGCCGTGAATCCAGCAAGGCTCTCGGCGTTCGTGCCCGGGCCTTGGGCATGCGCACGCTCGCGCAGTCGGGCTGGGAGCGGGTGAAGGCCGGCCACACCTCGCTGCCGGAGCTGCTGCGCACCATCAGCGCCAGCGGGGAGTAAACCGATGCCGCGCTACGCCTTCAGTGCCCGCGCCACCGGCGCCGCGACCCTGACAGAGGACACGCTCGAGGCCTTCTCCCGTCGCGAGGCGCTGCAGTTGCTGCAAGCCCGCGGCCTCCAAGTCACCCGCCTTGAGGAGGCCGGCACAGGCAAGCCCGTCCCCGTGGCCACCAGCCCGGCCCGACCCAAACCGCTTTCGCGACGACAGCAGCTGCCCTTCCTTGAGTCGCTGGCCGACCTCGTGAATGCCGGGATGTCGGCCGGCGAAGCCGTGCGGTTGCTGGCAATGCGCCTGCAGGAGCCCCGGCTGAAGTCCCTCTGCTCAGCGCTCTGGACCCGGATCAGCGAAGGCGCGGCACTCTCGCAGGCGATGGCGGAGCACCCAACCGTGTTCGATCGGCAGACCGTCAACCTTGTCGCGGCCGGCGAGGCCACAGGCAACCTGGCGGAGGTGCTCGCCCGGCTCATCCATCACTTCACTGAGCAACGCGACCTGCGGCAGCAGTTCCTCGCCACCCTCGCCTACCCGGCTTTCGTCTGCCTGCTCGGCGGCGGCGTGACGCTGTTCCTGGTCCTCTTCCTTGTGCCGCGCCTGCAAACGCTGCTTTCGTCACTCGGCGGCCGGCTGCCCTTTGCCACCCAGCTGCTGGTTGACGGTTCCCATGCCCTGATCCGCTTTGGCCCGGTCGCGCTTGTCGTCCTTGTGGTTGCCGCCGGGTTCGCGTTGCGCTGGCGGCTGACTCCGGACGGGCGTCGACGGTCCGACGCGTGGCTGCTTCGTCTGCCGGTCGTGCGCGAGTTCGTCGTGCAAGCCGCGGTCCTCAACTTCGCCCACACGCTGGCGGTGCTGATCGAAAACGGCGTGACCACCGCCGAGGCGCTGCGTCTCACCGAACGGGCGGTGGAAAACACCCGCGTGCAGGAGCTGCTCCGGGAATCCACCGGGCGGGTGCTCGAGGGCGGCAGCCTGTGCGCCTCGCTCGCGCGCACCGGCCTGATGCCACCGCTCTTCCTCGACCGCTTGGCCGTGGGTGAGCAGACCGGAGCCCTCGCCCCCAGTCTGCGGCAGATCGCCCGATCCTACCAGGCCGGCCTCACTCGGCGGCTGCAGCTGGCAACCCGCCTCGTGTCCGGCGTCGTGCTGTTCCTGACCTTCAGCTTCGTTGCCTTCCTGGCCTACGCGATCGTCACGGCCCTGTTCCAGGTCAGCGCCGGTTTCCGTCTCTGAGCTTGTCTCCATCGTTCACGGCGTCGCCGTCTCGATCTGGGTCGCGGAGATCAACAGGGTGACGCTCAGCGTGTCTGCCGCTGCCCGGTCGGCCTGCAGCGCGATCTGCTCCAGGCTGAGATAGGGCGCCTGCCGCGCCAGCTCGTCGGAGAATTTCAGCAGCGCCCCCAGGCTGGCCCGTTGGAAGCTGACCCGGATCTGGTGATAGGCGAACTGCGACGTGCGTTGGGTCACCGGCGGATCGATCGCCGGCGCCAGGCCCGCAGCCCCGGCCAGGGAGGTGACCGTCGTCACAAGCCGGGTTGCATCATAGGTGCGTGCTGGCTCCAGGTTACGCACCGCCGTGGCCGCCTGCGTGGTGATGGCCTGCTGCCGGTCCAACCAGAGCTGCTGGGCCGTGAGTTCGCTGTCCGACGCCCGCCAGTCACTGAGCTGTGCGCGCAACCGGCCGTTCGCCACGGACAGCCAGATCAAGGCGCCGAGCACGGCGAACACTACGACCAACCCCTGTTCACGGGGCAGCCGCCGCTGAAACCAGCGCTTCATGGTGCGCCTCCATTGCCGGCGACTGCGCCGGCCTTGAAGGCCACCTGCAGGCCGAAGACGGTCTGCCCATCGCGGGCTCGCAGGCCCTTGATCTCGACTCGTTCGAGGGCGGGCAGATTGCGCAACGCCGTCTCATAAACCGGGACGTCCCCCGCTTGATCCGTGCGTGCCTCGATCTCGAGCAGGTTGAGCCCGTTCGCTCCGGTCCGGGTGAACACGATGGATTTGGGCCGGGACTGGTTGACCAGCGCGAGCATTTCGAAAAAACGCAGCTGGCGGTGCGCCAGGTCGTCGACCCGTGCGGTCAGCCCGTGGGCCGCTTCCAGCTTCTCCACCACGGGCAGTTGCCGCGCTATCTGCTCATGCTGTAACCGGTCACGCCAGTGCAGCGCGAGCGCCCCGACATCGAGCAGGCCCGCCACCGCCGCTGCCACGCCGCCCGCCAGCAGCAACCGCCACAGCAGTTCCCCACGCTTCAGCTCACGGTGGCGACCGGCCATGAACGCCCGGTCACGCACGTCCAGCATGTTCTGATCGGCGGATAGGAGGCGCGTGGTCGCAACCGCCGCACCACCCGGCTCGCGCAAAGCCAGGACCAGCTGGTCGGCTTCCCGGTGCACCTGTGGTTCGCCTTCGACGAAAAGCACCGGACTGTCGGCCGGGACATCGGCGCGGGCCCTCAGCTCGCGGACAAAACAATCCTGCAGTTCCCCGGTCATGGGCCCCGCATACTCCCGGGCCATAACGGCAACAGGCCAAGTCGACTGGCCATCCCAAGCAGCTCCACGCAGGCCGTTTTTACCGGTCAGCACCCGCAGACCCGGCTCTGTTGGCGCCGTCCCCATCAGCAACAGCGCATCCGGCGCGACCAGATCGGCTGACTCCCAGATACCTGTCTCCTCCGCGTCGAAGCGGCGCCGATAGGCCGCATAAACCAAGGCCCGGTCGCGCGTGGGAGCCACGCAACACCCCCAATAAAGCTGGGCCAGCGGGAACGGGGCGAGGCCTTCGAGCGCCAGCCCGGCCTGCTCAAGCGCGGACACACCTTCCACCAATGGCACGATCCGCAGGAAAAATCGGTTCGAGGGGACCAACACCGCTTTTACGGGCGAACCGGTTGGAAATTTAGACGGCGGGTTCATGTTCATCCGGGGAGACCGGCAGCGCGCTTTCGGAGAGTTCGAGGATCGTGAAGGGATAGCGAAAATCCGTCGCTTTGGTCCCAGCCGGCTCCTGCTGGGACGCTGCCGGCGCCTGTTTTTTCCGGGAGTCGGCAGCCAGATCGGACTCCCGCACCACGGGCAGAGGCAGGACTGCCTGACCGTCCCAAGTCACCAGGGCCGACAGCCGCAACCGGGCCGCGCCCTGCTTGGCCGTCACGTTAATCCGCAGCAGTTGAATGCTCGCCCCCAAGCTGCCGCCCGGGCCACCCGCTTCCTGCACGGTGCGGAAATACGGTTTTCTCCTCCGGACGTCCTGGGCGGACCGCTGTCTCTGAAAGTCGTCGGCCTGGTCTTTGTTCCAACCGGATGCGACCAACACCGCCGGTGGCGCCGCATTGAGATTGGTCGCCGCGAACCGATAGAGTGAAACGAGCCGCCGGAATCTCGCCAAGAGCGGCGTGGGCCTGCCAGCGGCTACGTAGAAAAATTCCCCCGCCACAGCAATGTCCGCCAATTCCTCGAAGGATCTCGGCGAGCGGAGGGGTGGCGCCAGCGGGCGCGGGCGCCATGCGTAGGACTCGACCCTTGCCGCGTTATCGGCCGTCAGGTGGCCCGGGCGCATCCACGCGAACATCGCATCGGCCACCCGCGCGGCATCCGCCGGGGTCAGCCCTTCTTCGGCCAACAGCGCCTTCAGGCCCTCCAAGGAAACCACCGGCAGCGAGATCTTGCCGCTTTCATCCTCAAAGCCTACCTCGATCGTAACTCCCTCTCTCGGCGTGTAGCCAGCATAGCCAAGCGGGTCGTCCCACCCTTGGACGGGAGAATACAGGCCGCCATCCAAGGTTCGGAAATCCATCAGCACGGCCAGCGTCGTCTCCAATGCGCCGTGCACATCGGCACGCAGGCGGTCGCGATCGGCCTGCCGCATCGCGATCAACAGATCGGTGCTGCCGCTTTCGATCATGCGCGTGAGGAGCAACACCGCCAGGCTGATCATCACCAGCACGACCACGAGAACCGAGCCTCGGATGGAATAGCGTCTTCTCATGGTCAGTAAGCCGGCACTCCTTCGCCCCGGCCGGGCAGCGCGATGCACATTTCCTGCTCCCTTCCGTCGCGGATGAAGCGCAACCGCAGCCGGCGCGGTGCCGGCCACTCGCCCCGGCCGTCTTTCTGCAACACCTCCACCTCGCTCCATTGCCTGGTCGTGGCGTCAAAACAGTCGTAGGCTAGGCGGGTCACCAACGGTGACACCACCGTCTTGTGCAGCGGCGCGTCGTCAAAATCGGCCTCAAGACGTGATTTCCAATAGAGCACGAGCCCCTCGTCCTTTCGCCAGGCCAGGGCACAACTCACCTCGCACGACGGCATATCGGGCCCCGCCAGCAGCCGGTCTCCGGCGGGCAATTCGAAGCTCAGCAGGACCGACTGCTCGCCGCCCGGCAGTCGCACCTCCTGGGCCCGCGGCTCGCCTTGTCCGGCCTCGCTCGCGTGCGCCGCGCCGGCGGCCGTCTGCAACAGCGTCTCGACATGGTGCGTCACCGCCCGGGCGTGCCGGGCAAAGACAAACTGCGCCTGGTTCTTGGTCCAGACTTCGGCGAGTGAATAGATCACCTGGCTCATGGCTGTCATGAGCCCGGCCAGCAGCGTGAGCGACAGCAGCACCTCCACCAGCGTGAAGCCCTGCTTCTGGCTCTGTTCGGCGCGCTTCATGGCAGGTTTCTCCGGGCAATTTTCTGTCGGGCCTCGGCCAGTCGGGCATCCCTCTCCTCTCCCTTCGACCAGGTCGGGCGCAACAACCGCGTTGTTTCCATTGGCTGGGTCACTGGGCGGTTGTCTTCGGCCGGCAGCTCCATTTCCAACGACACGTCGAAAAGGTCGGCCACGGGCGCTGGGGTGATTGCCGCCCGCCAGCGGGCGGTCCGGTTGCCGGGCAGGACCAGATCGTTCCAGCCTTCCGCCTTGTCCCGGGATGGCTCGGCCCATAGCGCCTGTCGCACGAGTTGGCGGTCACCGGCTTGGTCGTCACGCCGGAACGCAGCTTGCTGGGCTCCCAGGAAATTGGCGCAGGCAGCGGTCAGCGCGATGCCTGCGACCGCGAAAATGGCGAGCGCTACCAACACCTCGACAAAGGTGAAACCTGATGTCGTGTCCGATTTGTTCATCTCAGGGCGAGGCCGGCATTGCGGGGGTGATAACCGTGCAGGTCCACGGATCGATGGTCAGGATGCGGCGCGATCCGCCGCCGGTAAGTTCCACCCGGAAAGGATCGCAGGTCCCGTCGGCGTAGAAGCGCACACTCGGGAGAGCCTCTTCGTGCAGCTGTCCGCCAACGAGCGAAGCTGCTTCCATCGCCAAGGGCAGAAATCGCACTGCCCGCTCAATGGCCGCTGTTTTGTCCGCGTCTTTCGACGCTCCTCCGATTTCCTCCGCACGGAGGTCGACGATACGTCCGGTCGAGACGGCCCCCTGTCGGGCCTGAACGATCGCACCGAGTGCCATGTCCTCTGGATTGTCACGCTTGGATTCAAGCAGTCGGCCAGTGCCTCCAATCAGCACCATGCTCATCAGCCCCAGCAAGGCGATCACCACGAGAATTTCCAGCAAGGTAAATCCCCTGAGTGATCGTCGCAGGCGTTCACCAGTTGCCGATATCATCGGCGGTGCCGGCGGCCTTGTCCGGACCTTTGGAATAGAGATCATAGCCACCGGAGTTTTTGACCCCGGGATATTTATACTCGTAAGGCTGGCCCCAAGGATCTACGGGCGCCTTGCCGCCCGCCGCCTCGAGGTAAGGCCCCCGCCATTTGCCCTCCTGGCTGCCGGAGGTCACCATTAACGCGGCCAGTCCCTCGCTCGTCGACGGGTAGTCGCCCAGGTCGATGCGATAGCGGATGAGCGGGGTCTTGAGGGAATCGCGGACAAAAATGCGCGCCACGGCCTCCTGGCTCTGGCCGAAGATCTTGTCGGTGTTGCTGACGACCAGCCCGACCAGTAGGCCGATAATGGCCAGCACGACGAGGATCTCGAGGAGGGTGAAAGCTCGTTGGTGTTGCGCCCGGCGCCGCCGGGACTGGATCGTCAGGCTCATGCCATGATGCTGCAGTTGCATCATGTCTACCCGAGCCCGAGGAATCCCCAAATTTTGGGAGACGCCAGAATCGAGATCTTGTCGGAGGCTACACAGTCTGCCGCCAACATAGCTTGGGCAGTCGCATCCCTACTTTAGTTTGACGCGGGCACATCGCCGATGAAAGAGGCGGCGGGCGCTCCCGGGGTTGACCGAGGATAAGCGCCACGAGGAGGGCAAGGCGTTGGGATGTTCAGTCAGACGTAGGCCATCTTCACTCCTGAAACAATGGAGGGTTCGTAACCGAGAAGCTGCTCAGTGACGATTATTCAAAAAAGGCCGCGCGTGTTGGCATACGGCACGCGCCCCGCTATGGTTGGCGCGTGGGTTCACTTTGCTTTGGTTGCATGTGGGGTCACATGTTGAGAAGTTTTATTATTAACAAAATTGCGATAAAGCCATATAAGATGAATTTGAAACTTGGGTCTTGATAGAAACTTTCAAGTTTCGCTTTTGGCCAATTGGGTATGTTCGATTCCACTTGCTCTGCAATTTGGATAGCATCGTTCCCGGAGACAATTGATTCATAAAGTTTAACCAGGTCTTGATGTTGGCGTAACTTCGGGTTGAGACGAACGGCCCGAAGAATCGCTTTTCGCGCTGCCTCGTAATCGCGAATTTTCACGAAACCAATGGCTCTATGAACCCATTCCATCGCATGCAATGACGTTATACCCAATGCGAAAAAAATCGCGCCTCCCAACGCGCTTGCAAAAAATAATATCAACAAGAATAGAGACATACTCACGAGCGGGCGGTAGAATTCATCTTCGTCCAATTTTGAGCTGATGCCTTTTCGGCGGCTCGTTTAGATCAAGGCGTAAGTAGCTAACTAATATGAGGGCGCATCAGCAAGTTTGTTATGATTCAGGCTATTGATAAACTCAGCGCTCATTTCCATTGATTATATCCCTTACCGATGACTGCGTGGCCCCATCGGGCGCAAACCCCAATCCGGAGAGGGCGTTCGCAATTTCATCGGGAGTTACGAGAAGAGTAGCACCCGCAATCGGTCTGCCGCTTGAAATGACATTTCCACGAGCGTCGACCCGTCCAACTCTCCCATGTGGCAACCATTCAACGCGGGTTTCAGTATTTTGCGCCGCCTGAACTTTAGGAAGATCCGTTATCGTTTCTTTTTTATCTGATGCTGCTGAATTGGCTTTCTTGCCTGAAGGTAATATCATGGGGAAAGGGGCAATTGCTGGGAATGCATTTATTTCAGCCATGAGGTCAACGGCCGCCTGTCCAGTCCCAACTAATGCGAGATACTCCGCTGCATCTCCAGCAAAGAAGCCGGTAGATTTTGTCGAATACCCTGAGAAAACAAACGGTATACCACCTAACATATTAGCCGTAAAATCCGTTGCCGAATAATACACGGAGCCTGCGTTGAGAGGCTGATCGGTAACTGCATTAGCAAAGCCATTAAAGGTGCCTGCAATGCCTGTATTAGGGAAAAGATCGCCCGCGCTAGCACCGCCGTGCAAGGCAATCAAATTTGCTGAGCCGGCAGCAGCCTGCGTAAGCCCTTGTGTCCCTAAAAAGACAGCCAGTGGAACAAACTCCACATTCCCCGTGGCAACTGCTGCGAGCATCAATAGTCCCGATACAGTCGCACCGCCATTGGAAACATATGGGTTTGTTGAAGCTTGAACCATTGCGTTTAGCTCGGTCCCGCCAGGCGGCGGCGCAATAAATCCCCCAGACGTTATTGGACCTGGTCCCATGCTTACGTCGGCCATTCGCCGGTCCCACCAACTACTAAACCTGTCAATCCAATCTGGGTCTAGCCCGAGGTAATCTAATCGGTTAATGCCATTGTTCAGGCAGAAGCCATATAAATTCAGGCCACCTTGTTCCTCGATGGGATCCTTATTTATGAACCTCCCCAGGGTGGGACTGTAATATCTTAGGCCGTAGTAGACCAGGCCGGTCTCGGTGTCGGTGTATTTGGTCGAGAAGCGGAAGGGATTGCTGGCGGCATAAGCACCCTCGTTGCGCAGGAGATTGCCAAAGGGATCGTATTCATAGGCGGCCTCGAGCGTGAGGGTGCTGCCGGTCTCGGCGTTGAGGAGGGAAACCACGTTGCCGTTGCCATCGTAGGTCGGCAGCAGCGTCTTGCTGGCAATTGAATCGTATATTTGGATCAGGCCTCCAACGCCGCCGGAAGCGGTCGGCGAGCCAGTCAGGTCCAGACCCCAGGTATAAATCTTCGTCAGGGTCAGCGTGGAAATGGCATTGAACTCCGCAACTAGGTTCCAGCCATCATAGAGATACTTGGTGTCAGTAAGGGCGGTGCCGGAATACGTCGCGCCATTCCAGCCGCCGTAGGTGATCTTCCGCACGCGACGACCCTGGTAATCATACTTGAATTCCAACCGCCGGGCATTTGCCGAGGAGATCATGCCCGTGCCAATGACCTCGCTGCGATTCTGCATGGCGGTGAGGCGGTTCTCGGCGTCATAGGTGTAGTCCCACACACTGTCCTGCGTGAGGTTGCCATCATCGTCGTAGGTGAAGGTCTGCAGTCCCTTGGGGATGAAGAAGGCCTTGTTCTCGCTCTTCACCAGGTCCCCTCCCCCGGAGCCGCCTCCGACCACGGCGGCAAAGATATTGGCCGTGCCAGCGACGGCGGTGCTGGCATTAGTGGGCACAAAGTCCGCGCCCCAAGCGCGGTCCTTCTTGCCTGTGCTGGGCGCGCCCGTGACCCCCACCGTGGCCGTGGCCGCCGCCGTGCCGAGCACGCGCACGGTGTTGTTTTCCTTCGTGGTGTATTGGTTCAGGGCATTGGTGGTATAGCCATCATCGACATTGGCGGCATCGCCGGTCGGGCCGTCGGTCTTGCGGTTGCCGATGGAGTCGAAGCGGTATTCGAAGCGGCGGCCGGGCAGCTCGTCCGCGGACGAGGGCGTCGTGCTGGGGGTGTCGCCGCGATACATGGCGGCGGTCTCCAGCTCGCTGCGCGCGTTATAGGTGTAGTGGTTGAAAACGGCGCTGTAGCCGGTGTGGTAATAGTCGGCAAAGGCCGAGCCGCTCTGCTTGGCCGTGGTGCGCTGGCTCAGGGCATTGTGTGCGTAGTCGTAGCGCGTGACCGTCGTCGCCCCCCACTTGCCCTCGATACTCGCGAGCAGGTTGCGGTTGGACTCGTAGCTGCGCGTCAACGTGAAGTTGTGCCCGCCGGTGATCGCCAGCGCCGATACAAACGGCGTGTTCGTCAGATAGGAATAGTCGAAGGTGCGGGTGACACTGTTGCTGCTGCGCTTGCTGGTCAGCGTGTCGAAGCGACCGTCGGCGGAATAGGCATACACCTGCTCGAGGTCCGCGCTGGAGCCGACGCTGGAGCCGATCTGGAAGCCAAGGTAGCGGCCGATCATCGTGCCGCCGCCGCTCTCATAGAGCGCGGTGTAATGGCGGGTGCCGTAGAACGACGGCAGCGTGGTGGATGCCTGCCGCCAGGGCTTGGAGCCATCATAGACAAAATCCCACGTGCCAGTGTGATCCACGACCGAGTCGGCCTGGCCGGAGCGAGTGTAGGTATAGGTAACCGTCGGCGTGCCGTCGGAATAGGTCTGCGTGAGCAATTCGCCGGTCGCGGCATCATAGCCATAGTCCGTATAAACGCCGCGCGCGAGGGTGCGGCGGGAGGTCTTGCCGGCCTGATTGTAATTCATCGCCACATACTCGCCGGCAGCGTCCGTCTTCTTCCAGAGCAGACCGGAAGGTGTGTCGTAGGTCCACGTGGTGGTGTCGGCGGTGCCGACAGACGGCCAGGAAGTGGAATCGGCTGCGGAAGCGCTCCGATATGTGCTCATGCCGGTGCGATCGCCGTAGGTAGCATCGTAGGTGTAGGCCACCGGGTAGGTGGCATCGCCCCACTGCTGCGTGACCTGTCCCCGCTGGTTGTAGGCGAAGCGGGTGTATTTCGAGGCGGCATCCCTGGACCAAGACGTGCGCCCCTGGGTGTCGTAGGCGATGGTGCTGACGACATTGCTGGCCGAGTCGGTGGTCGTATACGGCAGCGCCGTGCCGGTGTAATAGGCCATCGTTGTCACAAGGCTGCGCGCATCAGTGGCGCTCGATTGCCGCCCGAGGTTGTCATAGACGATCTTGGTCGTGAGACCATCGTGCCCGGTGGAGGCCGAGGATCGACCATTGTAGGAGTAGGCGTAGCTATCGGTCGTCAGGCTGGGCACCGTGGTCTGGGTGGTGGCGAGGATACCGCTGACACTCGTGATCGAGGTGACCGTGTTACCCTCGGCGTCGGTTGACTGCGACTCGGCGCGGACTCCACTGCTGAAGCCATTCAGCTTTTGCTTGGAAACCGATATGGTCACACCCGTGGCGGAGCTGGCCGCGGGATAAGCCGTCGTCGTCGTTTTCACCCACCAGGTGGTGGAGACCAATTCAAAGACGGTCTCCGCGTCCGCAATGCGATCCATGGACGCCAGCACCAGCGCCCCGCCGCTGTCGACGTCGAGACCTGAGCGTTTGACCTGGCCGAGGGCGTTGTATTCGTAGCGCGTCGGCGCGACGCCAGTGCGCGTGGAGTGTGTCAGCTGGCCGGTGGTCGTGCTGTAGAACTGCTCCTCGACATAGGCCGACTGGCTGCTTTGGGAAAAGCCCGGCTTCTCGAGCTTGATCGGCTGTCCGGCCCAGTTGGTCCAGGTCTTCTGCAAGCGTGTGGAAGACGACGTGCCGCTGTTTACCTGCACGACTTTCCGGCCGTCGCTTTCGGTGCTGTAAGTGTAGTAGGTCGGCACCGTCGCGGTGCCGGTCGTGCTCTTGAGGCTGCCGTCGCGATAAGTCTCCTGGATGGAGGTGCCACCGTCGGGTGCCGTGGTGGTCTGGGTGCGGGCGGAGACGTTATAACCGACCGTGGTCGCGGAGAGGCCCGGGGGCGTAACCTTCACCACCCGCCCGGCGCGGTCGAAAACCTGAACACTGACGATCGTCTCACTGGTGCCGGTGGCACTGAGAATTTCCTTGGTCGCATAGTTGGAGCCGTCGACCTCGTCGTAATCGTAGGTGGTGGTGATGTCGGCCTGGGCCGCATGGATGCCGGAGGCGGACGCACCAATTTTTTTCGTGGTGAGCGTCCGGCCCAAGGCGTCGTAGGTAAACTGCGTCTCCAACCCGTCGGCCACGGTGCTAGTCAAGCGGCCATTGGTGTAGGTGTAGGCAGTAGCGGCCCCGTTGCCGGCGGTCACACCGGTCAGGCGGTTGGTGCGGGTAAAATCGTAAGCCGAATCATTTGTGGCAAGTGCCGCCGACCAGTTGCCGGAGCCTGTGTAGACGCGCGTCTCGGTGCGCAACGGGAGGCCGGCGTAGTCGAGGATCACGGCCTCAAGGGTGGACTTGTAAGGCACGAGGTAGAGCGCATCAAAGCCCTGCCCGTCGAAACTGTTCCGCGTGGAGGACTCGGCACCGTTGGCAGTGCCGGCCACGGAGGTGCCCGTGACCTTCAGGATGCGCCAGTAGATGCCGGAGCCGCCGGCGTTGGAGAACACGCGCGTCGACAGGTCGAAGTCGCCGTTGGTCCGGCTCCATGAGGTCTGCGTGCCGTCCGGGTTCTTCACCACGACCGGCTCGCCGGCTTGGTCGAGGTCGGTGGCCTGGATGGGATCGAGGATCTCGGAGCGGCTGCGGACGTAGCTGGAGCCACCGGTGGCGTAGAATGTGTCGACGTCGGCTTTCACGCGCGCCGGCGAACTCGAGCTCCCATCATAGGTCCAGACCGTCTTGCCCGTGATGACATTGTTGATCTTCTCCTGCCGCAGCGTGGGGAGACGATAGCGACCGGAGGAGTCGGCGCCGTATTCCGAATAGGAGACGCGACCAAGGGTGGGATCGAGGCTGACCGAAGAGGGCGAATCCTGGAAGGGTTGGTAGACGTATTTCGTCTGACCGCGCTTCTCCCACTCGTCGTAGTATTCGTAGGCCGTCCAACCGCCGCTCGTGTTCGAAACGGATTTCACGCGCCGGTAGTTGCCCCGGTGCGTCTCGCTGCCCGAGCTCGGGGCCGTCGTATAATAATCGTAGGTCGTGGTGGCCACTGTGCCGGAGCCGCCGTTGGGATTGGCAATGACCTGATAGACGTCCTCGCCCCACGCGTAGTCGGTTTTGTAGACGTATTTGGTTTCGGACACAATCGTGCCGCTGGTCCCGCCCTCGCGCACAGTCACGACGTTCTCGCGGGTTGAGCCGCTCACGGTGCTCGCATGGGTAGTGGTGCGCAGCCAGGCCCCGCCTGAGCCGCCTTCCTGCAGGGTCCACACATAGGTGCCCGAGGAGATGCTGCCACTCGTGAGCGTCAGGTGGGAGACACGCATAGTTGTCGTCTCCTCCTTCTCGGTAATCCGAAGCTGATTGGTCGTGCCGCTCGGCGCCTCGACGAAAACCGTGTGCCATGGCGTTTTGCCACTGTTGATGGTGTAAAGCGCGGGGTAGCCGTTGTAGGTGGTATCGTCGTAGTTGTAGTAGCGGATCTCGTAGCCGTTGGTGACGTCGACGAGGTCGATCATCGTGCGCGGCGATACGACCTGGCGGATGCGTGTGCTTGAGGGGCCGTCCCAGCGGATGTTCACACCTTCGCTATCGTAACGCGGGGTGAAGAATAGCCGCTCGCGGGTCGCGGGGCTGGTGCTCAGGTCCAGTTCGCGGAATCCGATCCGACCGACGGTCTTGCCGGCCTGGGTAGTGCCGAGGCCCAGTTCCCAACTCACCGACTGCCCAATGTCGATGCCGGTGAAATCGCCGGCACGCATGACGCCCTCCCCACTCTGTGGGCGGAGCTGGATTTCATAGTAATCCGTGTAACTCGTGGTGCCGTGGGTGACCGCAATGAAGTCCTTGGGCTTGCCGTCGACGTAGAACTGATAGCCGCTCGGCGCGGTCAGGCTGATCGTGTAATTCGTGGTCCCGCTGGCCGTGAACACCACGGTGTAACCCTGGCCGGGCTTGAGCGTGGCGGTGCCGGCGGGGGACTCGGACAGCGTGCCGTAAGTATAACTGACGTTTGCCGAAGAGCCGTCGAGGACGTCCATCGAGCCGGAGCCACCCGAGCCGACCTTGAAGGAGAATCCGACCGGCAACTTGAACGGCTCATCGTCGACGGCAGGTAGCCGCAGCCCGGCGACGAGTGCGACGAGCGCCACGCTGAAACGAAGGAAGTGTCGATGGAGGTTCATGGTGTCTCCTCAACCCCGCGGTTTGACTTGAAAGGGCTTTTCCTGGTTGCGGGTAAGGGCCCCGCGCTGCTCGGCCAGCGCCTTGTCTTGCGGCTGCAACCGGATGGCTTCGTCGATGTCCGCCGCCGCCTGCTGCACTTTCCCGAGGTAGCGCGCCCGGACCGTCGCGAGCTTGACGAGGTGCTGAGCTTTCTCCGCTGCCCGGCCGTTCGCACGCGTCGCGGCGAGCACAAAGTTCGTCTCTGCCGCCTCGAAGAACGGTTCGGCGGCATCAGGCCGACCTAGTGCCATCAGCCTGAGACCGATGTCCATCGCGCCATGGGCCAAGTCGGCCTCGGAGGTGAAACCGAGACCGTTGAGATCCTTCTCTTTGACCAGGCGTTCGAGCGCTCCCGCAGTGGTCTCGGCGCCACTGGCCACGCTCGCCGCAATTTCGACCCGGAGCTGGCGGGCGGCCTGCATCGATTCCAAGGCCGTGGATCCCGCGGCCACGCCGGCGGTCAGCACGACCGCGGCGAGGAGTCCGGCGATTCGAAAGAAGAAGGATTTCATAGGAGGAGGGATTCGGCGGGATTAGTTCGGCTTGTGAATCTTCAGGGCTGTCGTGCTGCTAGTGTCGGTCGTGTTGCCGACCGTGCTGCGCGGGTTCGTGCCGAGCTGGTATTCGGTCTGGTTGGGGATGCCGTCACTGTCGGCATCGGCGGCCGCGTCGTTGGCGAGGAGATTGAGGTTGTGCGTGCTCTCCCAGCTGTTTGGCATGTTATCGCCGTCCACGTCCGGGCCCACCTTGGCGCGGAAAACCGCCCCGACGGAAACCCTGAAACCGGCGTTGAGCGTGACACGGGTGTCGGAAACAAAGGAGACGTCGGCTGTCCCGCTGAACACGACCGCGCCCGAGGTTAGCACCTGCGTCGCGTTGTAGACGACCTGCGTGCCCGAGCTGGCGCCGGTGGTGACCGTGGTCTGGGCGTGGGCTGACACAGGGCAAAGCGCGGCGAAGAGCCCGACCAAGCCCAGTATGACCGGGCTACGAGAGGCGCGTCCGATGGCTGCGCCCAAGACGCAGTGGAATTTCGTTTTCATGGATAATGGTGCAATTTTTATTCGGCGCGAGAAAACGCCCGGGCTCAGCGAGAAAGCATGGCTTCGAGCTTCGCTACCCGCGCTTCCAGCGCATCATTTCTGGCGGCCAGCTCTTTGGCGGAATTGATCAGGGCCGCTATGAGCGCCCGGTCACTGACAGAATAATAGGTGGCATCCACTTTTCTGGTCACCGTTTCGCCAGTCGCCGTTTTCTTGGGTCGCGTGACCCGGATATTTTTGGCGGTGAGCTTTGCGCGGTTACTGGGAGCGGAGGCCTGCTTCGGATCCACTTCCCGCCCCTCCTCGTCCACCATCACGGTGATATCCACCGTCTCCATTTCGTCCTCCGTGCGCTGGGTGGCAACCGCTTCCGGGATGCCGGCGGCGATGAGATCTTGCGCATAGACCGAGACGTTGAGGTCGTCCGTATTCAGCCCGGTGGACTTTTTCCAGTGGTATTTCTTGGGTTGGAGCTGACGAATCGCCGCCAGGCCGGTGGTGAAATCGCCCACCGTATCCTTGGCCCGGGCATCGGAGGTGGCGGTGATGTTGCCGCTGGAATCCGTAGTCAGGCTGCCGGCGCCATAGGCGTTGAACCGAAGCGCCCGCGCCGCGGAAATAGTGATCGCGTCATTGCCATTGCCGATCTGCACCACCATCGGGGCGGCGGCGCCGCCGTTGTCGGCCACGCTGCGGATGTAGCCCCCACCGCTCGTGAATCCCATGTAGAGCCCGCCGCTGGAGGAGTCATATTCCGCCAGGGGCCCGGTGCCGAGGAAGTAGGAGGCCCGCGCGACGGAACTTCCGTTGATCTTCCCGATGACATCCAGCTTGTAGGCCGGGCCCGTCGTGCCGACGCCGACGTTGCCTGCGTTGTCGATCCTCATCCGTTCGGTCCCATTGACCGTGAAAAAACTCATGAAGCGTGAGTTCCCGTCAAACTTAATGCCCGCGCTGGCCCCATCGAGCGGGGTGTGGTGATAAATGTAAGCAGCATTGGCCGTCGGGGTCGAAAGCAGCACCCCCGTATTGCCGGAACTATCGGCCCGGATCTGGCCGGTGTAATACGGACTCAGCGAGCCCGGGTTGCCATTGTAGAGGTGCAACTGGCTGCTCGGGGTCGTAATACCTATGCCCACGTTGCCGCCGTAATTCTGCAAGGCGAGGTGGGCCGAATTAGCATCGGCAGTGGTGCGCGCCTGGATCGTCGAGCCCAGGTAACCAATCAGCAACCCGCCATTGGTGCTATCCATGGTGTGGATCGCTTTGCTGCCGGTGGTATTCACAGCCAACGCGGCATATGAGGCGGGACTGGACGTGCCGATGCCGACGTTGCCACCGCTGACGACTTCAATCTGAGCCGAGAGATATCCGGCGAGCAGAACATACCCGGCCAACACACCATAGATTTTATTTTTCATGATAGAATCACGCTTCATTAGTATTTGCTTGGTTCCGTGCGGGGCCCGACCAGAATTTTTCCTATCAGGCTGCTAGTGGGAAAAGCGCAGTTATGCGCCGCCACCAAGCAAGTCGCCACTCGACCCAATTGGGAAGGTGCCAAAATCCCCAAATTTAGGGACATAGCGGAATTCAAGTCCGCCGGTCGGCCAAGCAGTCTGCCGTCAACATAGCTTGGGCAGTCGCATCCCTACTTTAGTTTGACGCGGGCGCATCGCCGATGAAAGAGGCGGCGGGCGCTCCCGAGGTTGACCGAGGACAAGCGCCACGAGGAGGGCAAGGCGTTGGGATGTTCAGTCAGACGTAGGCCATCTTCACTCCTGAAACAATGGAGGGTTCGTAACCGAGAAGCTGCTCAGTGACGATTATCTCAAAAGGCCGCGCGTGTTGGCATACGGCTCGCGCCACGCTATGGTTGGCGCGTGGGGTTCACTCATGGCACGCGCAGGTTGGCGCGTGGGCTCATTTTTTTCAGCGCCTGGACACCGTTAAAACCACGGTGATAACCAAAGATACGATCAGACAGATGTCCCGCACCATACGGAGTTTTTTCCCGAAAGGAGTTAAGTATTTACTCGGAAACCAAATGCTTCCGAAAAATGGGCTGAAATTAACTTCCCTTCCCATAACGCTTCCGTCGATAAAGAACCGTTGAGCATATGAAAGGACCACCGTCATTATTGCGGCTACAAAGAGCACATTGTCCCATGAATGTAGTGTTAGTATCATAGTCTGGCCTAAAATTCACTTCTCGGGTCCACCACGCACTGGTCCAGATTTTTTCCCGAATTTCTTTTTGATGATTTCTCCATTTTTGTCGACTTCGACACCAATTAAATTTGTGGAACCTTCAGCTTCCACTTTACCAATACCTCCAGCTCCGACGCCGACAAATATACTCCATCCTGTCAATGTTGCATCAATGGTCGGACTGCCTGTTTCGCTCGAACTCGATTGAAGATCAAAATCCAAGGTTACGCCGCCCACTACAAACGCACCACCTCGAATCGTCGTGCTCAAATCAGGATCGGGCGCCCCTGGTATAGCGTGAGTGAATTCAAGTCCAACATTAGCCGTAGCACCGGCGCCAGCAATTGCATCCACATTCAGTTCGCCGCCTGGCTCATTCGTAGGCGTGGAACCGTTAGCACTCAGACCTACTCCGTCAGCGACATCAATACTACCAGCAATGCTAACGTCAAAAAACGGAGGTGGCGTTGGAGGACGAACATAAGGCTCCCACTTGGCCGTATTGATATTAAAAACATGCCAAGTCGTTTCCCATTTTTTATTAACCATAACGGACATTCCTGAAATCCATTGACCCGTGGGAAGCTTATATGCGTTCGGATCAAGTCGCGCCCCATCTGGACCCTTAGTGGGTTTCCCGTTGATCGCAGCGACCCCGATGTAAGGAAACAATCCGTTGTATCCCTTCCCTGCAGGAGTTTGACTCCAAGCATACCATTCACTGGTCCAGCTAGGTGGCGAAGTGTGTATATTCCCTGCTGGGATGAGATGGTTCTCGTTCTTTAGAGCCGCTATCACATTAGGTTCGAGCATTCCTAAGTAATCCCAGCGATTTATACTGTTGTTGCGAACGAACGCATAGAGGTTCAACCCGCCCTGCTCCTCAATCGGATCCTTGTTTATGAACCTCCCCAAGGTGGGACTGTAATATCTTAGGCCGTAGTAGACCAAGCCGGTCTCCACATCGGCGAACTTCGTGCTGAAACGAAAGGTGTTGCTGGCAGCATACGCACCTTCGCTGCGCAGGAGATTGCCAAAGGGATCGTATTCATAGGCGGCCTCGAGCGTGAGGGTGCTGCCGGTCT
>Ga0208512_100284_pt1 | contig 17695 bp, 26 predicted proteins | sample LakWasMet40_LOW7_2_FD_183880 | JGI IMG/M metagenome (GOLD analysis project Ga0208512, IMG submission 183880) | Freshwater sediment methanotrophic microbial communities from Lake Washington under simulated oxygen tension - Sediment Metagenome... | ecosystem: Environmental > Aquatic > Freshwater >...
AATCGAACCCGCGACCGGCTGATTACAAATCACACTGCATACATTCCTGCTATATACCGTAATGCCCTATAGCTCCTGTAAATACAGGCTTACCATGTTTTTTAATTACTATTAAATACTGCTTTTTACTGTGTCTCGTGGTAACTTATTGGTAACTTGAGAAAAGGAGGCCACATGAAGCTGACTAAAAAATTTATCGATGCGCAAATCTACAACGGGAAAGCGCAACATATCATTTGGGATGACGAAGTTCCTGGTTTTGGTGTTAGGCTCTACCCAACGGGCAAAAAATCTTTTGTTCTGTCCTATCGGGATAACAAACGAAAAAGCATCATGACCATCGGTAGCTGCTCCGTTTTAACACTAGACCAAGCGCGTAATAAAGCAAAGGCGGACTTGGTCGGACTTCATAATGGCATTAATCCATTAGAGCAACGGCAAAAAGAGCGTCAAGGTCAATTGGTTAAAGACTTGTGCAGCGCATATGTAACTCAACATGCAGTACAAAAGAAATCCGGCAGTGACGACATATCAAGAATTGAACGCTTTATTATTCCTGAATGGGGCAATCTGTTAGTAACCAATATAAAGCGGGCTGATGTTGCCGCACTCCATGTCAAGCTTGGCAAACAGGGTCATTACCAGGCAAATCGGGTCTACTCGTTATTGTCAAAAATGTTCAATTTGGCACGGGTATGGGGCTTCGTTCCTGAGACACATGTTAATCCTTGCTTTGGGATCGAAAAATTTAGAGAAGAAAAACGAGATCGGTTCGTAACACATGAAGAGTTCCCGAAACTTGCCGATGCTATTAATAAAGAATTGAATCAGTACGTGGTCGCTGCAATTTGGCTTTACTTATTAACCGGCGTTCGTAAGGATGAACTATTAACGCTTAAATGGGAAGATATTGACCTGGGGCGCAAAGAATTAAAGTTAATGGATACTAAAAATGGAAAGCCACATTATTTGCCGTTAAGTATGGCTGCCATTGATATTTTGAATCAGATTCAACGAGTTCAAGATAATCCCTATGTAATCGTCGGCAATAATCTCGGCTGCCATTTAGTGAATATCGATAAACCCTGGCAACGAATCAGAAAGACGGCAGGTATTGAAGATGTTCGTCTCCATGATTTGCGGCGCACGGTGGGTAGTTGGCTTGCACAATCCGGTAACAGTTTGCACCTGATCGGTAAAGTTCTGAACCATTCCAACCAAAGTACAACATCCATTTACGCGAGGTTTGGTCAAGACAACGTAAGAGATGCACTCGAACAACACGGCCAAACAATCAGCAAATTGGCAGGGTTATAATGCAATTTAACCGGATAGCTCGACGAAAAAAACAAGCTGGAGTCGTTACCTGTTTCTGGTTTTGTTCTTGACGCGCTATCACTCTAACGAGGTGTTTATGATCAATGTTTTTTTTCATGGCTATGGATGTTGGCGTACGCAAGGATATTATTATGAGGCTGGAGGTGAAGAACCTGGCCGCATCCTAACAGGAGATTATTGTGCGCGTGGTGTTTTCCGTCTATCCACCGAAGATGAAATGGTATACAAATACACAAAAAGTCTCGAGGGCATCAATCGTCTTCTACCCAGCCTTACACATTATGATTGTGAATTTTCAAGGTATGACTTTACTCCTATTTACGGGGATGTGAGCCAATCCGCTTTTTTTGATTTAAAAGATCATATCGATCAAAAGTCGACAATGGTTATTGTGGAGCCTGAATCTGAAGTTTTGGCAAATGATAGCAAAGCATATACTGATCTCGATAGAAACGAAATAGATCACCAGTTGGAATCACAAACCTGTCTAGTGGATGATACGGCACAGCTAAAAGATGGAGCTACATACATCACAGCCGAAGCCATTCCGGGAATCTCTTTAGACTCACCCTCCGTAATAACGGAAGGTATAGCAAAAATCAGGCTAGACAATCTGAAAGATTTTTTTTGCCTTGTTGAGGAAGCGGCTAAAGCAAAAGGCATTCACTTTGACAGGCTTGATGTACCTTTTACCAAGGAGCAGTTACTTGTCGAATTGAAGATGCGCTATCCAAAAAATTTTAAAATAGGAGAGGAAAGGTTTAATGCTGTTTGGAGAGAGGCTAAGGCGGCAGGCATTTGTGCCAGTACACGCGCCACCAAAAAAAAAGGCGAAACTTTTTTTAAAAAAACTTTAAGCTAATAATCATAAGCTTAACCCCTAAATTACCCAGGCTTATCCCCCAAGATTACCACTCTTACCCAGTCGTTTTAATTGTTTCGCGACGCTAGACTTTAGCCATCATTTACCGCTTAAGGAGCGAAAACGATGGCTACTATCACCAAACCCTCATTAACCGAAAACCAACTCGCAAAACGCTGGGGACTTTCTGTCAAGACATTGCAGGACTGGCGCAGGAAAGGAACTGGGCCTGCTTATTTGAAGCTAGGCAAAGCAATCCGCTACCCGCAAGAAATTGTTGAGAAGCACGAAGCTGAACACCTGAGTAATACAGGAGCTTAATCATGGATAGATTGGGCACCATCCCGGCAGCGAACCGGGACAGCAAAAACAACGATATACAGCATAAAAGTTATGCTCATGGCAAGGTTATTGGGCAATATCATTCAAATAGCGCCCAATCGCAGTGTCAACATATACTCGGCTGGTTACACTATTGTTCACTCACAACGTTTCAAGCATATGTTCAAGTGCTAAGCGAACTAGGACTTAGCATTGCCATTCATTTGACAATTGACGCCGGGAACAAATTGGCTCGTTATGTCTTGCTTGCAGGTGAACAACTATGAGTTCATTAAGCATTGTATTTGCTCCTCTATTAGAATTTCACCAGTTCATTGTTTATCGTGCGGTTCCCAGTAAAACTAGGTCTGGTAAAACTGATAAGTTCCCTATCAACTACCGCACCGGCAACAAATGCGATGCGCACAATTCGACCAATTGGGCAGACTTTAATACAGCTAACTCTATGGCTACGTTGTTCGGTCCAGAGCATGGTACCGGGTTCGTCTTAACCACGAACGACCCATTTTTCTGTCTTGATCTGGATGCCTGCCTGATGCCTGACGGTAACTGGTCGCCTTTCGCGATTCAAATGCTGAATCAGTTCCCGGATGCAGCGGTGGAAATATCTCTATCCGGCAAAGGTTTGCATATTTGGGGCCGGTATTCTGGCCCGGCTATGCCTCACAGTTGTAAAAACCTTGTGCATAATGCAGAACTCTACACCGAGCGCCGGTTTATCGCCTTGGGCCATCAAGAGGGCGCCAGAGGGAACGTTGGCGTTGATTGCACAGATGCGCTTAACTTCGTGATTACGGAATACTTCCCTGTATCCATTAGTCCATTAATCAATACTGATGAGGCTTGGAGAGATAGTGGAGCCGATCCAGCCGAAGATCTTGTATTAATTAAGCGGATGCTTAAGTCAAAATCTAGCATCAAGGCTATGTTCGGCGATGGCGTGACCTTTGCGGAACTCTGGAACGGAGATCCCGAAGCACTTGGTAAAGCTTATCCTGATAAGGGCGGAAACCGGCCCTATGATGAAAGCAGTGCAGACTTTGCACTTGCATTACGTTTGGCCTTTTGGACGCAAAAAGACCATGTGCGCATAGAACGACTGATGATGCAGTCTAAACTCAAGCGGGATAAATGGAATCGCTCCGATTATCTGCATAGAACAATTTCCAAGGCAGTTACCTGTCAAGTTGAAACAATAATGCAGCCTCATGAATGCGCACAGAATGCAATCGATTTAGTTAGTGTAGGTGGAGCTGGTCGATCTGTTGACAACAATTTGATGGAACCTGATCCGCTCCGCGCACCATTGCCACCTTCAACGCCTTATCCTGTCGAAGCATTGGGAGGCATTTTAGGATCGGCAGCGATGGCGTTGCATGAGTCAGTTAAAGCGCCTTTAGCACTTTGCTGTCAGAGTGTTCTGGCAAGTGCGTCACTGGCAGTGCAAACACACTTTGATATTGAATTGCCTTGGGGTGAAAAAAAGCCGCTATCGTTATTCTTACTCACCGTTGCCGAATCCGGGGAACGCAAATCAGGTATCGATGATTGTGTTTTAGGCGCCGCTAAATTCCAGGAGAAGCTGGATATGGAGCGTTACCATGACAACCTTGAACAGTACGAGAACGACTTGGCACGTTGGAAATCAGCCAATGAACAGCAAAACAAAAAAGCCGCGAAAGCAAAGAACTCTGAGCCGACCCCAAGCTATTTACCAGAAGCCGCACTCCAAGGTACATCAAAACCGGAGGCACCGATTATGCCATTGCGGTTTATTAGTGATCCAACTGTTGAAGGCTTATTTAAGTTGTTACTCATTGGGCAGCCGAGTGTGGGGTTATTTAGTGATGAAGCCGGTTTGTTGATCGGTGGTCATGCCCTAAATAATGACAATGCATTGAAAACGCTGGCACGCTGGTGCAAATTATGGGATGGCTCACCCTTTGACCGGGTGCGTGCGGGAGACGGTAGTGGATGTTTGTATGGCCGTCGGATGGCCATGCACCAATTAGCACAGCCTGATGTAATGGCAAAATTACTCGCTGACCGCATGGCGAATGGACAAGGCTTCCTTGCTCGCTGTTTAGTCGCGTGGCCTGAATCGACCATTGGTAGTCGTCATATCGATGATTTTGAATGGGCGGGGGATCGCAACGAATTAAAACGTTTATTTGCGGTACTCAAAGGGCTTATTGAAGCGACACCAAGAACGGCCAAATCAGCACAAGAACTTTACCCGTTAGATTTGCCGCTAGATAAAGAGGCTAAACAATTGGCGATCACTGCATCGAACCAGTTCGAGACGTCAATGCAAAACGGTAACGATCTTTCTGAACTTAAAGACCGCACAGCCAAAGCGATGGAAAATGCCTGTCGTATTGCGGGTGTAATGGCTGTGATTGAGGGTGGCATGGGGACAAGGTCAATCACAGGGGAGCATCTTGAGCGAGGCTTGATACTTATTCGATGGTATTTGTCGGAGGCCTTGCGTATCCGCAGTGCGGCGATTATTCCACAAGCTGTAAGTGATGCAGAGCTATTATCTCGATGGCTCCAAGATCGCAATATGACTGAGTTCAGAACTACCCCTGTTTTAACTCACGGACCAAGTCAATTACGTAACAAATCGCGTCTCATGGCGGCTATAGCCGAGCTTGTCAATCACGGTTATCTTGCTGTCAATGAACCGGGATCCATTGTGGATGGCGTAAAAGCAAGATCATCATGGAGGGTTTTACATTATGTGGTTTAACCCGGCTCAATTATTAAAAGAGCAACGCAATCGCCTTGCTCATTCTGCTAATTACCCATCCGATATGAACAAGTTAACCGCTAGGATTAGCACAATTAGCAAAATTAGCAGTCTTCTAGGAGTAAAAAATACTGATGACATAAAACTGGTTAGCATAACCCGTGGCATAGCTATTGAAATAAAGATACGGGTAAGCGACCTTGCTAATTGTGCTAATCCTGCTAATTACCAGCGTGATTGCTTACGCATCAACTGTATATTCATAGATGTTGAGGCAACCAGCGCTACGCATACAGAATTTCTGATCCAAATAAATCCCCAATCACCAAACATCATAAGGACTAACTCATGAGTAAATTCTCAAGAAGCAACCGTCAAACGATACAAACCCAACTCGATGGCTTTAACCATGATCCGCTTTCCCATACAAACGGCGGTGTTAACAGACTCGAACGAAGAATCATTGCCAAGAAAAGGCGGCTTAGGAAAATCAACCCTGTAGCAGGTGGTAAATATGAACAATAAAATCTATTGCCGGGAAAATGGCAAAGCACTGCCGCTAAGAATCGGACTTGTCTTGAGACGTGGGCGCTCCTTCTCATTACTGATAAAAACAGAAATGGAACAGTATTATGGCAACTCCAAAATTTAAACCGGGACAATCCGGCAACCCCAACGGCAGGCCGAAAAATAAAACCCCGGCTACCCTGCTTAGACAATCCATCGTGAGCGACATGCCCGAGATCATCAGTACCTTAGTGAAATTAGCCAAGAGCGGTGATGTCCCCGCAGCAAAGATTTTAATAGATCGAGTCTGTCCCGCATTAAAACCCCAAGCACTGCCGATTAATTTACCGATTAATGGTTCACTGGCTGAACAGGGGAATGAAATTATCAAAGCGACTATGAGCGGGCAAGTACCCCCCGACATAGGCAGTCAGTTAATAGTCGCATTGGCAAATCAGGGAAAACTGGTTGAATTGCAAGAATTGACCGAACGCCTACAGCATATAGAAAAACAATTGGAGAACAGATCATGAAAACCGCGCAACTTGATAAACTGTACAGCAAACTAACACCGTATGAGCAGGCGGGGCTGTTTTTTGAAGCTGCCGTCAGGCAAGATAACGCTGAGCTAGAAGTTATTGTAAATAGCCTGGAACGCCGCCCGTACAGAGCATTAAGGCCTGAATTCACGAAGAGGAAGGAAGGACTTTTTATGCTGGCTTGGACTTACGGCATCGAATACTGGAGAAACCGGGAAATGATGATTCGGGCCATCGCCGTTTATCACAAGACGGGGAGCGAGGCGGCTCTTTACGTTGGCTTAAACGCCGCTGATGAACTGACGGGCATGGAGGCTGCCCTGGTTGATGTTTGCAAGCGTACCAGCATTAATATTGATGCAGTAAAGACGGTGGCTCAGTGTAAAGACGAGATTATCTTTGACAATGAAGAATTCGTTAACCCAGAGATAGTAAAACAATATACTGAATTGTTTATGTCTATGGTGAGTTAAGCATTTATCAATATAGCTCGGCAGCAGGTCATATCGCTAAGTACATTTCAAGATACAGAGATGGCTTTAGGATTGGTGAAGATCCAATCAGCGTTCACGGGAGCGGATTATCCTTGGGGCGTTGATTGCGATTATGTCTCGTGTGGACATGGGGTAAAACAGATTCCAATATTTACCAGTAAAGAGAGCCCAAATTTAAAGGGTGTAAAAATTTCAGGACGTGTTTTACAAAATCAATGCCGACTTCAGCAAAGTAGAGTTTAAGCCGGGTGAGGTGATCCACATCAAAGAGCCCGACCTTAAGCAAAATATTTACGGCATGCCGCAATACCTGGGCGGCATCCAATCGGTATTGCTCAGCGAAGATGCGACGTTATTTCGGCGCAAATATTACGTTAACGGTGCGCACATGGGTTATATCCTGGTCACCACCGACGCCAATCTGGACGATAAAACCGCCGAAGCGATCGAGAACCAAGTTAAAAACTCAAAAGGTCCGGGCAACTTTCGCAGCCTGTACCTGAACATCTCACGCAGCAATAACAAAGAGCCGGTTAAGGTTATTCCGGTCGGTAATATCGGCAGCAAAGACGAGTTTCAGGCGGTCAAAGAAATAGCCGAAATGGATATGCTGGCGATGCACCGGGTCTATCCGGGATTAGTGGCTATCTTGCCGGCGAATATCGGCGGATTCGGCGATCTGCAAAAGAGTATGCAGGTGTATCACGAGCTGGAAGTGACGGCGATGCAGCAGGTGTTTTTGGAGTTGAATGAGTTGATACGGGGAAACCCGGTGGTGTTTAAAGATCCGGTTTGGTCGAGTTTGCCTTAAAAAAAGAAAATGCCCTCGCATCGGGTTGTCCGCTGCGTTAATAATTTTTTTGAGGAAAACTGTAATGAATAAAGATTTTGTAAGAGAAGAAATTAACCGCCGCCTGGAACACGTAAGCGAGTGCATTAACGCGCTAAAATGCGCCAAAGAGGCGATTCCGCGCGAAGGGGAGGGGTCTGTTGTCGGCGTGCAGATCTACTGCATGGTTCACGTTCTGACCGAATCATTGTCCAGCGCCGTGGATGTGGCTACCGAGGATTTGATTGAGTATATGAGTTCTTGGCAGGATTAAGGTTTCGCCGGTTGGGTTACGGCTAGTTATGGTCGGGCATGCTGTTTATGCCCGACATTCATATTCATCAAATGTTGGGCAACGAAAAGATGTTGCCCAACCTGTCAGGGCTGTAGTCGAAATGTCTGGCGGCAAAGAGATGTCGCCGGACCTACTGGGCTTGCAGTCCAGGGTTAGGATCTTGCGGAAGCCCAAATTGGCTACGAACAGAATCCAAAGACGCCAATGCGTTTTTCCTGGTAAGTTCTGCGTCAATAGTGGAATATTCGCGCCGCGCAGTCTCGAAATATTCTTTCGCCTTTTCCATAGAATGTGCAAAGTTCAGCTCCTGAACTGCCCACAATTGATATGTTAGGCCGTTTGTGAAGCGAACAAGATTGTCCTCCCCCTTTAATGTATCAATAGCTTGGCGAAATAATTGCCGCCCTTCCTGAATCCTCGCTTGAGGATAGAGGAACGCTGCATAGCTCCGCAAAGCCATCGATTTATATAAGTTTGTAGGTGCAATTTCTGCCGCTCTTTTGTAGTACTTTTCGGCCACCAGAAAATTGCCTGCGTTGGCATTAGCCAAGGCAATAGTATTCAATTCGTAGGTTGTGGTTAGGCTTGGAATTTGATCGGACAAGAAAACTGCTTGATCAATCAGAAAGCCATTCTGTTGACCAAGCACTTCTTTAATTTGCTGGAGATGCTGATCGTCACCTTTTGCTTCGCGTTGCAGCTTTATAGCATCAAGTTGAAGTATTGATAGCTTACCTAATACGTCAGTCAATTGGCTGCGTACTGTGCGTTTTCGTTCATCGGTTGAATTCATTTGGCCGGAAACAGTGGAAAAAACCGAAATGCAAAATGCGGCTATGCTTATCCCTGTAACCAATTTTTCTTTAAATTCCATACATAAACTTCTTAGGCTGGTAAAAAGGAGTTTCTTAAATGAGGGTAATGAACAAACAAACACGAATAATGCACACAGAAAATCTACTTTACAGTTTTAGTTTGCACAAGCCATTAATTGATCTTGACCGCCAAACTGATCCAATACCTTGTTTCCAATTATTTTAATTTCCTCTTGCCATTTTACAGCATCAGTACTGGGATGAGTTGTTGTTCCTGGGAAAACGACTGTAATTACGGAGTCGTCAATACTGACCTTTGCACGCTTGATGCCGTTCTTTGTGATTATTGGGCTATTGCCAATATCATTATGCAACTTGACCGATGCTTCGCCTAATTTTCCACTGTCTGCGTAAACGCCAAATGCGTATTTCTTGGTTTTGATGCGATATACAATAGCAATATCGCCGGGCTTCACGTTGTATTTGGAGATGAAGGATGATGGTAGTACAACATAAGGAATTGCCGTTGCATCTACTTCGTGTTTTTGAGTACCTTCTTTGGTTTCCGGAATATGGACGGACGTTGTAGTTATATAAGCAAGACCTGGTAGTGGGTCTCCTTCTCCTTGCACTATCGGGTTATTTTTCTTGTCGGTAAGAAATCCAAATATTGCAACGCCGCTGTAGTCGTTTGAGTTTTTTGCTTTTAACCAAGCTTCATTGCATTTCGTTTGCCATTCTTTTGGATTGTTTTCTGGTGTTACTCGTTGCCCATTCTCTATTGCAACCACACCATCACATGTATAAGACAGCCCTTTTCCATCTAACAAATATGAGTTTGGAGCACCATCGGCATCTACATTTAAATGTGGTGTGCTAAAAACTACTGCGTTACCAGAAGTCCATGTATTAAAACCATTAATCTTCGTTCCGTTATTTTTATCACCGCAGCCAGAAGCGGCATCTGCATTTAATACGATGGATGCAAGTACTGCGGTGGCGATTATTGTGACCGGTATTTTCATGATTTTACCTTGTGTTGAGTTTTAAGTAACGAACCAGAACAGCCAACATAAAGCTAATGGTTAAGTTAGCAGCTGGAGCGTGCTTGTGACACGCCGTTATTCTTTGAGTCTCGTTATGTTAGCGATTGGGTAACCCAACATTTTGCGCGAGTTTGTTGGGTTGCGGCTAACGCCTAACCCAACCTACAGCACTACGGGACTTGAATTTTCAAGGATTGTTATAGCAAGCAGTTGCATTTTGTACTCGAGTTGGCCCGTCCGGGTGTCCAGGATCGGCGTTGAAATTATATAATACCTGCATAGCAGCATAGAATTGCTGTGGGGGAAGCCATCCATAATTCCTCGTTGATTTTGCGGCAATACAATCCGCTGCCAATTCGTGTGGAGGATTCGGAAAATAACTGGGTTGTATTATGTGACCAAGGTAATGGTGAGCACATTCATGTGCATACGTGAATACGGCAAATGCCCAGGGCGCATTCACAAGAGCACCAGTATTTAAGACGATGGCTGGACCCCCAGTGACTATTGTGGCGACTGCAAGTTGACCGGTTGGGTCTGAGTAGTTCATCACTTGATTGCCCAACGGGTCGATGCAAAAGGCGGATAACGCCCCTATATTAACAGATTGCCCGATGGGCATGGGTTGCGCGTTACAGAGCGACGTAAACATCACACATGCAATTGCACAGACAATCAAAACGGTAGATTTCATTTTCACTCCAAGATAAATTAAAAGGGTTGCTCCCTACTTTTTGTTTTTATTTTTTATCTTAAACGGCCATTCCCTTGTATCACCAAAAAACACATCTGTATAGTCAGCTAAAGCTTACTCAATTGTAAGCAAAAACATATGCTTGTAAGCATTCACTCATTGCCATGGCTTTAGGTGCTGATTTGACTGCTCTGGAGCGGATTGCCTCCGCCCCAGAGCACAAGAAAAAATTACTGCTCTTCGCTTAATTCAGCCAAACTTTCTGTCAACGCACCGCTGACCAGCTCCAGCATGCAGTAAATTTGCATCGGCGTGATGGCGCTGTGAGTTTCTAGGGCGGCGGTTATGCCGTGGTTGATGCCGTCCAGGGCGTGGATGGCGTATTGCAGTTTGTTTAGGCCGCCTTGGGGTACGCTATTCATGATCGGCACCTGCGAATAGGTCCAGCTGATCGGTTAACTGGGAAATCTGCTTAACCACGGCGATGTAGTCTTTGGCGGGGAGGGCGCCGAAAAAACCGTGCTTGCGGATGGCCGGCAGCACTTCTTCATAAACCCAGTATGCGAACTGTTCCGCTTTGGGTTTGTTAGAACGAAAGATCAGCCGATAAAGACCGGCTTCGTTGATGAAATTGGTGTCTGTCCTTTTCGCCGAAGCTGGTGCGGAGTTTCAGCATAAGCTTGCACTTTTCCGGCATGTTTTCGAGGGTGCTGCCGTTCCAGGTAATGTCCAAAATATCGCAGACATCTTTGGCGCAAAACCAGACTTCGTTATGCTCATCGATAGCGGTGCGAACGTCAAGGTCGGTAAATTGAAAGGGGTTGGCGAGGGTTTTTAATTGATTCATGTTTGCTATTCCAATTTAGGTTATGAACCCGTCACCGAATGAGACCAAACATTGGGTGGCGGACTGAACGAAGTTGGTCTACCGGGAATAGCAACCCGGCCAGCCTTGCGGCTGCTCCGCCCAGCCCGCCATAATGGACAGCTGAACGCCAGGCACAAAAAAACCGTAAGAATGCGGCGGTGCCGCTATTGTTTTTCAGGAGACCAATCCCGGCACTGGATTGTTGACGCCGGACAGCGGGAGCAAATTAGCCTGCGGGTTGGGTTTTGTCAATGGCTCAAGAGATGGTAAGAGAACCGATAGTCGTACAAATCTAATAACTTAAACGGGCACTATTACATGAATAATATTTACTTTACAAAGTAGATACTACAATGTAGTATTTATAAAGAAATCAAAGAAATCAAAGAAATCAAAGAAATCAAAGAAATCAAAGAAATCAAAGAAATCAAAGAAATTAAAGAAATTAAAGAAATTAAAGAAATCAAAGAAATCAAAGAAATCAAAGAAATCAAAGAAATCAAAGAAATCAAAGAAATCAAAGAAATTAAAGAAATTAAAGAAACTGAAACTGAAACTGAAACTGAAAAAGAACTCATAAACATACAAAAGACTATGAAATCAAAGGAAAAACATGTCGCCCTTGGTGATCTGGAAAAATATATTTTGATGGCAATTATCAATAACCATAACAATTCGTATGGTGTTGAAATAAAACGCGAGATTATGGAGAAAATCAACAAGGATATTTCAGTTGGAGCACTTTATACTACCTTGGAAAGACTCGAAACAAAAAGTTTCGTGGAATCAAGAGCTGGAGAGGCAACTGAAGAACGCGGAGGACGTGCAAAGAAATATTATCGGGTGACCGCAAAAGGGCAAAACACATTAAACCAATCTCTTAATGAGATTGCGCTAATGTACAATTTAAACCCAATTGCATTTTAATATGAACAAAAAAATAGATAATGTTAACGACTGCCTCCTTACTAGTATGCTGGTGGTAAAAAGCAAAATAGATGAGCTGGAACGGTTAAGGAACGTAAGGGAAACAAGTATTAAAGCGAATTTAGTAAGCATTAGATTCAAGCTAAAAGCTATTAGACATCGGAGTATTGAGCATTCAGCGGCATCAGAAACACCGCCGCAATTTGCAAAATATCTGATTTATCTACTTATACCCAGAAATAATAGGGAAGCGATTTTAGGTGATTTGGAAGAGGATTTTCATGAGGTCAAAAGAGAATTTGGTCTGCGAAAAGCCAAATTTCACTATAGGGTGCAGGTTTTACGCTCCATATGGCCTATGATTAAGGGAATAGTCGGAAATATACTGATCATTACGAAGAAATTGATTATGTAATGAAATCTGTAACGATGTAAGGCGGTTTGGCTTAACAAACCGCCATGCATGTCATGCACAACGCTGATCACAGTATGTCGTTGTGTGGTGGATTGCTTAAAGGCGAATCCACTTACAGCCCTCTGTTTACTTTGAGAGTAATCGGCTCAATGTTCAGTAGCACTAGATATAGTTCTCCAATTAATTGAACTAGTCCTAATATGAAAAATAACACTGGCCATATAGGTGGCCTACCCGAAAGAACAGCTGCAACTTTGCGCGAAATTGCCAATGCGGCAGTCGATGTATCTCTTGAAGTTAAGACCCCTATCACGATTACCTTGCATGAATTGTTCAGTCAAATATCTGATAAAGCCCGACGAAAAATCGTTCGTGACTGGCAATGGCCTAGCGTCGGCGAGACCGTTATTTATCGAATAGGCCATGAAGACGAGCACCTGTTGCAAGCTATGGCCGCCGCTGGTAAAAGGCTATGTGATGATCGGAAGGTGGCTCAAGAACAACATAAAGAAGAACAAAAGCGTATCAAAGCTAAAGGTGATAACGCGACAAAAATTAAACGGCCATTCGAGATGGCGAAGTTCAACGGCTATGTAGAAGGGGAAACTTCGGCGCTTTATATCGGCCAGTCGCATTCCACCACCTCGAGAATGGAATGGCACCTTGGTGTAACCAACCCAAGTGCGTATGCGTTGCATTTTCTGCGTTGGTTACCAGAGTACGACAAGAAGATATTGGATATGTCGATTAAAGTTGAACTTTGGACGGTTCCACGCACCTCACCGACATTACACGAAAGAATAGCTCAAGCGTTTGAAGATCAGCTTTGGGACGAGTGCAAGCCATTGTTTGGTAAGCAGGGAGCGCATTAACTGTTTCCTGATCAATATTGATAATCTGTAGGTTGGGCTGAGGTACGAAACCCAACACTTTTCGATGCTGTTCCGATGGGGTTCTTTACATCAGTCCAAATTATTCGCTGAGGAATAAATTGTTATGATTTTAATTTTACGGCATTATTTTCAATAATAAAGAAATCATCAAATTTAAAATTATCAGGATACTTATGATGCATGGTAAGCCAATAACTTACACTTCCTATCATATTCTGAAGGTTCTTGCATTCATCTATCTTATTGATAACATCCATCTCTGAGAAAGAATGAAAAAGGGTACAATCGCCAGATGCGCCAGCTTTTATTTTTTTTCCCACTATAGTTTCATTTTTATACTTTGCGTCATCAATCGGAGCACACCATTTTGTGTGGACCAATTTGTTTCTTACCTCTACCAGATTCTTGAAGCTTTTATTAAATATATAATCACAAAGTTTTTTATATTTATTCTTTAAATCTTTATCGGGCTCTCTATTTAATTCATTAGCCCACATTGCTCTAAGCATCTTCTGTAACGGGTCTGCTGTTTTACTATCTAAAATGATATTTCTTAACTGTCTGTTATTAAATCCATCTAACCCCGCTCTTTCCAGTACCCCCTCAACGGCATTCTCCATACTCAAACAAAGCTGTTCAAATTCAACACAGAATTCTCCAATAAGCGCATAAAACTCTTTTTGTTCCATATTTATTATTTAATTAAAGTAATAGTTGGGTAGGGTATGCTGCGCATACCCTTATTCAAATTCGTATCGGCTGATAAGTTACGCACTGCATACTACCGGGCTAATTACAAAAGACGTACTCACGCCATTTCTTCATGAGTCTTCCAGTAGCATTCGTGGTAAGGCGAGCTTTTCATCGGGGCTAAAGCCCAATGGTAACGGACACCTCGGCCGATCATTATGGCTGACCGTACTTCTTCTCGCGGGACGTACTCATAGTCTGCTTGCCGGTTTTCCATCTGGGCGTTCTTGAGAGGAGCACAGCCGTAAATTTCTTTGAACTCAAACAAGAGGGCAGCTTCAAAATCGCGATACGCGTAGTAGCTATTTTTAACGCGTGGGATGCATAGGCCGATTTGAAAAGAGAAATCGCCTACCAGATCAATCAGCTCACCAAGCCAGTTCCGGTGTTGAATAATTCGATTCTTGAAATTTCCTTCGCCAATATAAAGCGTTGGCGAAATTGCCTTGGGATACTGAATAGCGAACATCCCGTTTGCCCGGATAACATAAACGCAACGGCTAAGCTGTTCCTCGGTAAGACCTAAATCGTTAAGTTGGGGAAGAATGTCCTTTGCCCAGGTGAAGCCAGGCTCCCAGTTCAGCCAGTTCCAGCTGATAGTTACTTGCGAACTCATATAGATTCCTAAGGTTGGTTATTAATAGGTTAATCACTGAACGTCGCTGTTGTGCCTTTATTGACTATAAAGTGACAGCGAGGACATTGGTGCTGATATTGTTTTTTGCCGGTGAACAGCATAATCTGCGGCGGAAATGTGCATTGACATAGCTGGTAGCCCAAATCCTGTGCTGCGGCCGCTTCCGATAAGGCAAGTTCGTGCTCTGCCGATTCGATTTTTTCATCCAGACGGTTCCTGTCCTCAGGGTTCGGCACCAAGGTTTTTATTTCTTTTAATACATTGATTAGGTTTTTTGTTAAAGTGACAATGTTGCTTAATTCGGTAATCATTTTTAATGGTTTTTATTATGGATCAAGAAATTAATAGTCAAACGCTGGATATAGCCTGCGAAGCTTTGCTCTTTGCCATGCAAGTCGAACAAGCCGACGACCTGAGGGTGTTGCTGTCGGCTTTGGTCAGCATCATCAACGAAAGGCCCAATAATTCGCCTCGCCAATATCTGGATGCTTTAAAGCAAATCGCTATAAATCGAAATATGGTTTTGGTGTAGTAGGTTGGGTTAGGCGCCGGCTGTAACCCAACCTTGTATTCATCAAATTTTGTCTTATGGGCAAAGAGTTCGGTCCTTTAAAACTTCATCGGCATCAAGCTTGCTGTAGTCGAATTGAGCGCCGTCATTGGGAACCTGTTCAGCTAAATAGCAGGTTAAATTGCTCATGGCATGCGCGTTTAACGGATTCCAATGCTTTGGAAAGTCATATTTAAGTTTTTGGGCTGTTCGGTTCGGTAGTTTGAAGTTAAATCTTTTTGTTATATTCCGTACATAGGCCAATGCTTCATTTGACGTATAGACGCTATAAACAGTCGGATTTTTGTTAATTACTTGGTGTTTGATTTTCAGTTTCATCCAGTTGGTTACCGGCGAGGTGTTAAAGGTATATGTCGCCGTAACATCAGTCTCAGAAGTCGCGTATGCTATCGTTTGAGCGATACCGCCACCCAGCGAGTGCCCGGTAAGGTAGATTTTATCCACGCCCTCTGTTTTCAATGCGCCGATCAATGGGATGATTTTGTCCTTGGCATCGGTATATTCACTTTTGATGAATGGGACTATCCCACTGGCATTAGATTTCCAGTCGTACCAACCGGGCTCCGTACCTCTGATTGCAATGACAGCCATGTCGATTTTTTGCCCGTTGGTATGTTCGTAGGTTTCATAATAAAGTCCCTTATGTTCATAGCAAGCGCCGTCTGTTTTCGATCTCTTCCAGTGTTGTGGGAGTCGAGCGGTATCTTTAGCGCACGGGTTGTCGTTTCTTTTACTGTCTTCGATGTCTTTTCTGTAAGAGGTTTTAGCAAAAAGCGCCATCAAGGCGTATTTGTCGGCCAATGTTTCCGGCGACTCGACCGCTTCCGATGGTTTCAGTATTATCGCTTCTGGATCCGCCGCAGGTGTTTTTGCAAATGATGGAAGTGCAAGGCTCAAACAAAAAAGTCCGGCAACTGGCGCCAATAATAAAAGGCGAGGGCGTGTTTTTTTTACGGCGGTTTTATGTTGGCTCATGATTTGTAGCTCTTCGGCTTCCGGCCGTGCGGCACATTTAGCAAGACGCTATGTGACATTATTTTTATTGGGTTATTTATTTGCAAAATAAGGTACGTAATATTACGTACCTTGTCCGGCTTTATACTCCTAAAAAATGTCGGCGTATGTCAGCTAAAGCTGATTATTGTGTAAGCCATGTTGGATAAGCAGGGCCGTAGGCTGGGTCGAATGCAATGAAACCCAGCGTGGTTTGCATCAAATCTGGGTTTCGCGTTGCTCTACCCAGCCTACTGTGCTGGGCTGTTGTCATGTAGGTTAGTAAGTAGGTTGATGATATGGGCTCCTCACTCACCCAGGCGCAGTTTAAGATGCACCGGCAATTCTTAAACGGCGTAATGAGGAGTCCGACATGAACAATAGCGTAATTGGTTTAGATATAGCAAAACATATTTTCCACCTGTTTACCCAGGGAACTGATGGAAAAATGATAAAAAAGAAACTCAAACGCAGTGAATTACTGATGTATTTTGCCAACTATCCAGTTAGTATTATTGGCATAGAAGCGTGTGTAAGCGCTCACCATTGGGCCAGAGAACTGACCCGGCTTGGCCATGAAGTCATCTTGCTCAATGCGCGCTATGTCAAAAGCTTTGTTGTTGGCAATAAGAACGATTTGGTAATGGGTTGAATATGTAATTTGCCCGTATAATACCCCTATGACCTGTTATCAAGAAATTACCTGCCCGGCTTGTGGCAGCAACCAAATTATGAAGTCTGGCCGTAGTGCAGAGGGTACACAGCGTTATCGCTGCCAAAATCCAGATTGCAACACTAAAACGTTCATGCTGGATTACCGCTATAAGGCGTGCGAGCTGGGCATCAAGGAGCAAGTTGTGGACATGGCTATTAACGGTAGTGGCATCCGTGATACAGCGCGAGTTCTCAAGATCAATAAAAACACAGTCATTAGGTTCTGTTGACATTTGGTTTTTCGTCCCAAGTTCTGTGAATTTTTGGTGGGTAACATGCCAAATAGAGCAGAACTGAGCGATGAAGATTGGCGAACCTTTTATAGCTTATTACTATTGAACCCGTGCTTTCATACCGGTTCAGAAGAAAACTGTAAACGTTTTCTCAATGCCGTTCTCTGGGTATTACGTAGCG
>Ga0208512_100285_pt1 | contig 17625 bp, 13 predicted proteins | sample LakWasMet40_LOW7_2_FD_183880 | JGI IMG/M metagenome (GOLD analysis project Ga0208512, IMG submission 183880) | Freshwater sediment methanotrophic microbial communities from Lake Washington under simulated oxygen tension - Sediment Metagenome... | ecosystem: Environmental > Aquatic > Freshwater >...
AACAAAAGAGCGTTTAAAATTTTCCAGTGCCTACCCACTATCATGTTGATATTATTACGTACGCCATTTTTTGACTGGAAAATTCAACGCTGATTAGTGGCAAATATTGAAAGCCGTTTTCCAGCTTGAGAATGTTGGTAGCACTTCCAAGCCCGTTTTTTTTTTGTGTCGATAGCATGGCTACAACAAGACACAAAAAACAGCAACAACAGATACATAATCAGTAGCTCAACATATATTATATTAATACTAACAACAAATTATGAATGAATAACTCATAAAATGGACGATTAAGGGGCAGTTTTAAATGAAAATAGCCCAAATTAGCTTTATTAAGCCATACTTTACAGGCAATCAACGTCAAGGTTTGTTAGCTTTTGCCAGCGAAAAAAAGATGGAGGGAATAAGCGCTTTTGTGCAATCCCACTTTAGCGTAGTCTTAGACCTCGCTATTAAGTTTTCCAGCAATAGTTTTTTCTGTGAACCGTAGCATCAGCTACAGCATTTATTCCAAGGTGTACTTGATGCTGGTCTTTGTATATTTGGGGGATTTCATTAGGTATCCCGAAGCTTCCATATTTTTAGCGAATCAGGTCTGCTACTTTTTCCCAACGTGGCATTAATCCCCATTGTCCAATTTCCTCTATCCGATTTTTAGCTTTTTGTAAGTATTGGACAGGCCTTTTTCCCTCAATACTGCCTTGTTGTTGGCAAAGTAGCGCGCCGAATAAATACAATTCGGCATCGCGCAGGTGATAACCTGTTTCTTGGATGAGTTGTTTGGCTTCTTCGTAGTGTTTTGAAGCGGTGTCGTGGTCAGCTGTGGCAAGACTGAAATATCCGTGTATCAATAAGTAATTTACTGCATACATTTTCATGTCACTGCGCTCGATAATTTCCCACGCGCTGTTTAAGTCGGCTTTAGCTTGGTCGGACTGATTCTGGGTGAGGTGGAAATCAGCACGGGCAAGATAGAATTCAGGCATGAACATAGTCAATTTTATTTTTTGTATGCTTTGTACTGCTAAATCAAATTCTGTGCTGGCGATTTGTGGTCGTTGCAATGCTTGATAGGTGCGAGCAAGAATAAGATGACTAAAAGCAATATCTATTGGATGGTTATCTTGTTCTGCGATTTTTAGTCCGAATTTGCCTCTTGCTAATACTTTTTTTAAATCGGCTGCATTAGTAGCGGTATCTAAAAAATAAGAACAATAATATATTCCAGCCAGCGAAGTTAGCCAAGAATAGCCATTAGTAAATTCTCGGAATAAACTCTCTGCTTTTTCAAATAAATGTAAGGCTTGGTGCAAATCACTTAGGTGGTATAACACTGTTGCCAAACGCCCAAAACTAGTTATTCTTCTATCTTCTTCACCAGAAAGCTGGGAATATTCTATAGCTATTTGTGCTGAATCTTTAGCATCCCTGAGTTTTCCTAATGACAATAATAAATCCGTATGATTTTCAGCAGAATTTGCGGCCATCATCCACTCCTTCAATTCTTCATGTAAGCCTATGTCTAATTGACGCAATCTAGCGGCCTCTTCTAGCCAACCTAAACACATCAAACAAAATGAAGCCATTGATAATAAGGCAGCTCGTGCATGTTCAGGCAAATCATTATTGACAGGTCGTGACCAGCCTTGTGGAAAAAAAGCAGATAATCCAATTAAATCTTGACTATATGATCCGAGTTTTTTTGTACTGTAATATTCGCCGCCACGCCAAATACGTTTTAAAAAAACATTGTCCAATGCTTTGAGATATTCCCCCGCTAAACAGCCATGTACTACAGCCCGATAAAGTGGTTGCATTTCTTCTAAAGTATCAGGTAACTCTTGTTCGGGCAGTTTTTGATAATAATCAAACAAAACCAAATGAGCTTGCTTAAAGGATTCAGGATGACTATCTTTAAATTTTTGACCAAAATAACTACGAATAATCGGATGTGTATCCCATTCAAAACGCTCAAAACAGCCTTTTTTTCCCAATAACAAACCGCTTTTTTCTAACCGCTGCTCTATCGCTTGCCATTCCCTTGGCTTTAAAGCGCGTAAAGGCTCGGCATGTTCTGCTTGTGCGATTAATACTATTGATTCAGCACGGCTCATGGGGCGGTCAAATAATCCCAACAACTGCAAAAAACAGCGTGAATTGTCATCTTGCAAACTGTCGTAATAATCCAACACCCGTAGCGCATGACGACTGTCTTTTTCAGCATCACTACCGCCATGTGCAGAAGTTAATGGCAACAACTCTTTCGCATAACGACAATCGCCTTGATGATATTCACTTAACAAATGCCCCATTAACACTAAACTCAAAGCATGACCGTTTAAGTCTTCACTAATTAATTGTCGTTCTTCCGCGTTACCCTTTACTTCTAAAGCTTGCAATAACGCTGCGCCGTCCTTATGCGGCAAAGTTTTTAAGTTCAGTGATAAATAATGTTCTGCTTGCCATCTTTTCAATTCAACTAGCGGTTGCCGCGAAGAAAACAAAATAAAGCTTCTGCCAGCCGCTCGCCGAAAACATGCGATAAACTCTTTTAAAGCGCTGTCTTGCAATTCGCCATTCATAGTCGACATGTTTTCTGCATATTGTAACGGCTCTAGCCCATCAAGAATCAGCAAACAAGGCTGTTGTTGCAAACACCGTGATAACAATCGCGCTTTTTCAATTTCATCTATGGGAATTTCTGTTGCCCCTAAAAAAGGCAACACAGCACTGAAAAAAGGCTGCGAATTGGCAAATGTGCTGTGCGAACCTTGCGAATAAAACGACCAGCCAAATACGCGGGTTTTGCCGTAATAATTGTGTGCGGCAATCTGTTGCAACCATTCATCGGTTAAAGCAGACTTACCAATCCCGCCCGCCGCAACGATAATCGCTAAACGTAGGCTGGAATTGAGAAAAGCTTCAGTAAGTTGGGCAAGTTCTGTTTTGCGACCGATTAATGCAGTGGTGGGTTCTGGAAGATGAGATATTTCAACAATGGGCTGAATTTCTTCTTTTTGCTGCTCGGCGGGATAATGATGATGCTCTTCAAGTTGAAGATTAATCTCACCTCCTGCTTGAATTTCATTTAATGAAAAAACAGCCGCAACAGAAGGAATACCCCCCATTACGGCGTCTATTTTTTTCTAGGGTTTACCTCTACTTTGACTTTGACTTTGCTCATTTCAATATCGCCGCTAAACTGACTATGTTTAATATGTACACCCGCAGCTTGTTCACCACTGACAATAATCTCATGCAAACGAACATTAGCCGCTTTCACATCTTCCAACTTAATGCCAATCGCCTGTGCAACTTGCGGAGATTGTTCTGCAATTGCCTGCAATAAAAGCTGTGCTTGCTGTAATAATTCGTTATCTTCTGAGGCCTTAGCTTCTAACAAGTCCTCACGTAAAGAAGCTTGTTTTGCTTCTGAGTCAGGCTTTTTCTCCACTGCTTCCAGTGAAGCAGTGTTGTACTTACGCTGAATCACCACTTTTAAACCACTATAAAGATCACTAATGATTTTTTCAGTGGTGGGTTTTGTTGAGGCAACTGCGCCTGAAATAATTGCCGTCATAATCGCGCTTAAAGCATCCATTGCGTACCTATTGGGTAAAGTTGTTTTTATGTGTAATGCTGTTGCATGAATATCAGTCCCTATGTTGGACTGAATACAATAATGCAATTGAGGTTTATTGCAACTTGCTGTGGTTTATTACTTTTAACTGCCCCACAAGCGCCCCTTTTATAGTAAAAAAGATCTCGTATTTAATGCAAGTTATTGATTCATATGGAGCCAATGATGGGAGTCGAACCCACGACCTACTGATTACGAAACCTGTACTTAACTTAATAATAATTTAAAAACAATTGGTTGCAAAACTCGCCACATCTAAACCTATTGCATACTTACTACACTCGACGCCATTTATATTTTAGCGTAGTGACAAAATTACTACATCTTTGCTTGCGCCGTTTGTGTAACGTATGTAATCCCATGGAAGTCAATCAGCGTTAAAAGCAACTAAAGTTGAAAAAAAGCGTCCGCCGGTTTCCGAAAAGCTTTGGTAACCAATCAACAAACTTTACTAAGTTCTCTCGAAAAATCGACTTTTTCAACACAATCGGTTGATAACAGTCATTCAGCGATGGAATTCAAAAACGGCATAAAATCCACTGCGATAAATTACATTATTTTGAGCCGATCAGTCATTGTCGTCTTAATGAAAACAGATTAAGGTGTGGCTTCACACCAAATTCGCTCCATGGTGTATGTACACTGGCTATATGTAAACCAGATATTTTGTTTACTCTTCTATTGATGAATTCCCAAACTTAATTGTGCCATATTCTGCAAAATTGCATGCTTCTTGTGCACCTGAGACGACATAATTTGCACACTGGCTATTATTCTTTTTGCACACTAATTGAAATTACCAAAAGCAGCCACAGATAATGAGTAAAATGACGATTGGTTGACCGGCAAAACGACCCGTTGCAGACCTCAGCGCCTGGGCTTTAATGGCCGCAGTAAAATGCATACCTGTCGTTCAAAGCAATATTTAGTGCTTGATTGCAAGACTTGATCCCGTTGTTTTTGTGCATTTCACCGATGCTGACGTTAGATGCGCTGGCGATTAGGATGCATCATAAATTTAGGCACGCCCGTATAATATTTCGATAATTACCGTCATAAACCAAATATCATCAAATTGAACAAAGCCAAGACTGAAACCCTAGGCACACCCGGCGCGATTGAGTCCAACGCTGGCGACGACTATCACATCCTTTGGGCCTGCCGCCGCGCTCTGCGACTGCTGGAGCTGGATAGTGGCTTGAGCCTGGTGAGCGTTGAAGGGGTTTCCCGCGATGACGAAGCAGCCGCGGCTGATCCAGATGCATTCCTGGGTGTCGACCTCACTGAATACTATGGGGGTAGCTCTATTGCGAATGCCACCCGTGTGGTGTTCTCCCAGCTTAAATACAGCCAGCGCCATCCGGATCGGTCATGGACAGCTGCGCGTTTATGCGAAAACCCGAAAGGGGCACGAGACCGTTCCATCATTGCACGTCTAGCACAGGCCTTTTCCGGATTTTGCGAAAGAAACGCACGTAACCACGTCATCGAGTGTTTACGTATCAAATTGGTCAGCAACCGGCCAGCGGATGAGGAATTTGTTCAAGCCGTGGAGGCCGCCCAAGGTTGGTTGAAGGATCGCTCGAAAGCCCAAAGTGCGCGACTAATTGCGGCACTTCCAGTGTCGAGTCGGGATGTTATTCAACGCCTCCAAAAAGCCAGTGGCTTGGCAAGCGGTGACTTTTGCGACTTTTTACGCTGTCTCGATTTCTCCGACTGCAATTCCGATGGTCGCCTTTGGCAACGTTTGCGCCTGATTCAAGAAATCGGGCGAATTGCACCGGTTTTTCCAACGGAACGTGTTCGAGATCTATATGAGCAAGTAGCGTCGGAAGCCTTGCCGAAGGTTGGCGAACGCGGATTGAAGCGAGAAGATATCTTAGCCGCGCTGGGTTGCCATGGCGAAAGCCTTTTTCCCGCGCCACCACGATTCGTACGCCTCTCAAATCCGATTCCCACCCCGGATGCAAGCCGCATTCTTGAAGCCCTGCAAGCCAGCCCATCTCGCAGTCTCCTCGCCCATGGCGCAGGCGGCGTAGGTAAAACAAGCACCGTACTATCCTTGCCAAGTCACTGGCCGCTTGGGCGCTGGGTCTTTTATGATTGCTTCGGTGCTGGCAGCTACAAGGACAGCCCCGGCGACGAGCGACACTCTGCCCGCCGTGCGTTGCTCCAACTCAGTAACGAGTTGGCGGTGCAATGCGGCTCCCCTTTTTTGATTCGCTCTCCGGACGGAAGGGATGACCTCTGGCGAGAATTCCGTACCCGACTCAATGCCGCCGCAGACATACTCCAGAAACTGGGGGAGTCCTTGGTTCTGGTTATCGATGCGGCGGACAATGCCATCCAGGCCGCCGACACGCCGGAAGACAGTTTCATAGTCGGCCTCTGGAAAGTCCACCGGCCAGAAAACGTCTTCCTATTGATGACTGCCCGCTCCGGCGGTCGCGCCCAATCTTTGCAAGCATCACAGGGAACTCCCTATCTTGAACTGACGGGCTTCAACCCGGGAGCCTCAGCTCAACATCTGCGCCAGAGCCATCCCATGGCCACGGACGAGGACGTGGAGGCATTTCACATCAATTCCCATGGCAACCCCCGTGTCCAGAACTATGCGCTGAACACCGGGGTCGCCACAGAGATTCCAACCGTACTTAGCCATGCCCGCAGAAATCTGGACGATATATTCAAAGATTATGTTGAGGGCGCGCTTACTCTTAACTTCAGTCGAGGATGGGCAAGCGACCACTTAGATGATCTTAGCTGTTTTCCTCGGCCGCTTCGCCTCGATCATCTGACGGAGATTCTTGGTTTGCCAGCGGCGGAGCTTGAAGCCCTGTGCAATGCGTTGAGTCCGGGGCTTACGCGGGACGCAGATGGCTGGCGTTTTCGGGACGAGGACTTCGACAGCTTCCTGCATGTGCGGCTGGAAGAAGCGGCAGGAGCACAATTCGCTCATCGCCGCCTCGCACAACGCATGGCAGCGCTACCGGACAGTGACTTCGCGGCGCGCCATCGCGTTGAGCATCTGTTCAAGGCGGAGGATGACTTAGCCGTGATTGCCCTGGCTATGGAAGGGAATGCAGCCATTCCCAGACAGATAGACGAAGTAGCGCAAGTCCAAGTTTTACGCCGTCGGCTGGTTCTGGGGGTCAAGGCGGCGGCCCGTGCCGGGCAAGCCGAGGCCCTGGTTCGGTTGACCGTACAGGCTGCCGATGCGGCACGCTCGGATTACGCCATTCTCAAGCTGATTGAAGAACATCCGGAACTCGCAGCGCTGTACGCTGACCCGCAGACGATCGCCAAACATTACCTCGAAGCCAATAATCAAGGCTGGTTCGGCGGTGCGCAACTACGTTGCGCGGCACTGTTCTCACGTTACCCAGAACACCATGCTCGTGCCCGTGAACATTTGGATATGGCAAAAGCATGGCTACGCCGCTGGATGGGCAAATCGCAAGATGAACAGCACCATTGGAAAATCGAGTATCGAGACATCGCCGCTGGTGCAGAGACTGTATTTCGACTCACGGACCCTGAAGCAGCAAGCCGTTGGTTGAGTGGTTGGCGTCCTCTCGATTCTGTGCTGCACGCTTGCCGTTTACTGGCTGATACCATTGCACACGACATTCCACCTCAGCGCCAGACAGAATTGTTCCATGCACTGCGGCCCCATCCACTTGCCGCCGTGCTGTTTGTGGTGGCCTTCCATCGTGCAGGTGTGCGGCCTGAAGTGGCATTGGTCGAAGCAGTGCTGTCGGCAGTAGAGGCCTATTCCCGACTCAAAAGGCACCGTTTTTTACAGGAGCAGCATTTCTTCAACTCCGACGCTGCGGCCTTGCGGTCGGCTGTCGGGATCGAATTCGCAGAATTGTTGGCTGAATATGGCATTTCCGCAGAGCGCATAATTCGTCTGTTGGAGCGCCTCTCCCCTCTGGAAACGAACTTCGCGCCTCATGATGCTTTCGACGCTAACCGTTTTATTCCCCAACTCCAAGTGCTGTCATTGATCACCGAACTTAACGGGGAAGAACCGAATAAGCAAGAGCTGGAACAGAAGCTGCTTAAATTCCACGAAAAGACGTCTGAATACGAGAAAAGCGAGGAGCGCAAGCGCTTTCACGACATGGTGGAACCGCGGTTTCACCTTTATCGACTACGTGCCGAAGCAATCGTCCATCGCCCCGATATCGCCAATCTAAAGCCTAGGCTGACTGATGCGCTCAGTCGCGGTACGGAAGAGCGCTGGCGTTACGGCCGGGATTTTGACTTTTACTTGCGTGATGCCTTGTCCCCGCTTGCGGAGTCCGCTCTAGCATGTACAGGGGATATCGGTGTTTTTCTGGATACCCTTGCAGAGACTATATCCGAGAAATTCGGTGATGGAGCACCGACGTTCTGGATAGACTTAGCTGCACGCTTTGTAATCCATCCCAAGCAAGTCCGCCGAGCATTGAATTTGCTCGATCGTGCAGCCAAGTATTTAGCAGAACATCCAATCAACGGCCAGGAACACTATGGGGCGCTCCTACGCGCTGCCGCTTTAGCCCAGCCACACGATCCGGAGTTGGGAGCCGACCTCTTTCATCAAGCGGTTAAGGTAGCAAGAGAGTTAAACGATGATCTTTGCGATCGACTCAGATACTTGGCCGGTAGTGCTGAGGGGTTAAAGAACGACCTGAACGAAACCGAAGCACGCGATCTATCAGCACGCTTAGCGAGGCTTACCGAAGAAACGCGCATTTATGTCGCTAACGAAGACGCTTATCCCTGGAACCGCGTATTTCGTGCCGTACTCGGCCTCCATGCGTCCAGCGGCTACGCTCTATTTACAAGATGGGCTGACCTAGACCATCTGGGCATACGCAGTGATGTGGGGGAGCTTAGCCAAACCTGCTTGGAAAAAGGCTACATTCAGCCAAGCCAGGCACTGGGACTACTTCGCTTAGGATGGAACGGGCGCGGTATAGCAAATGCCTTTCTGTCCATTCTCGGCGCCACTCTGGCGCAGAGCGGGGTTCAATCCGATACCTTTCGGAACCGGGCACGGATTATCGTGAACTGGGTGCTCCGCGACATCTCGCGTGAAGAGCGTGCCGACTGCGCCCAGCGCATCCAGGACTGGATAACCGCAAACAACTGTAGCCATCTGCCGGAAGGCCAGCCCTTACAGGAATACTTAGCCTTCTTGGCCGCCTATCCTCGGCATGAGACTTCATCTAGCTACCCGCAGGAGAGCAATTGGTCTAAGCGAACTCCAGATGAGAAAGTCGACTGGGATCTGTATTTTGGCCAAGACCCCATCCCAGCTCGCTTGCCTGAGCTTTTGGCAAGGCTACGCGAGTTGCCCGGTTATCAAGACCGCAGTGCATTGTACGAGCAAGCGAGGCAGCGAATAAGTCCTTCGGAACGTCCCGCCTATTTGCAAGCCTTGCTGGAGCTGCCTGACGAGCGGGTGTATGCGGACGAATATCTGAACGAGTGGAAAACCTGTTTGGACACATGGAGGCATTCCCATCAAGTGCAACGCTGGGCAGAGTCAAACATGCCCGAACTGGCGCGCAGGCATCTGCCTGGCATCCTGGGCTATCCATTTAATGTGGATGAACGTCTCGCACGTCTGTTGCGCCTACCCTTCGTCAAGCCGGAACGCTGGCTCGATCTGCTGGCTCCTGCCTTGGCGGATTGGGTGGAGCGGCTAGGGGCATGGCAGCTTTACCCCGTGGCGGGTGTGCTGGCGGCGGGACTCAACCCTCAACAACGAAAAGACTTGCTGGAGGAGGCGATTGTTTACGGCGAGCGCACCCTTGAAGAGCGCCAACAGAAACCATTGCCATCTCTCCCGGCTTGGCAAGTTTACGGTGAAGGCCGTGCCATACCTTTTGCCACTTTGCTCTACATCTTGCTCGGCCACCCAGATACCCGCATTCGTTGGTCCTGCCTCCATGCTCTGCGTGATATGGACTTGCAGAATAAGCCCGTGCTGCTTTCCGCATTAATAGGGCGGCTGGACTCCGAGAATATCGGTGGTTTTCTCCCGACGGACAGCAGCTTCTTGTGGATGTCCGCCCGCGCCTACCTGATGATTTTCCTTGCCCGCTTTGCGCTGGATCAGCCAGCCGCACTACGTCCCCACGTGGAGACGCTGCTGTGCCATGCTCTATCTACGAATTTTCCACACGCGCAGATACGGGAGTCAGCCAAGCGTGCCCTGCTGGCAGTGGATGACAGCATTCCCGGAACACTGAATACCAAGACTCGACAGCTGCTTGAAGCAGTAAATCGCCCCATAGAGGTACAAGTTGTCGAAGGCATGCGTCGTCATTTATCAGACACCCGTAGCCACAAAGGACGGTTCGACTTCAACTCGATAGACACCTTGCCGTACTGGTACAGTCCTTTGGGAAGACGTTTCAATCTTGGCGGAGATGAAATCGCCACCCTGGCGGAGAAATGGATTTGCGATCGATGGGGTTTCTTTGGGCGCAACGTACCGCAGCCCAGGAGAAGGGGGCGGGACCGGGATTGGCATCTAGCCACAAATGACCACGGTAGCCTGCCCGTCATCGAAGAAGGGCGAACTTATTTGGAATACCACGCCATGCTCCTCGTGGCGGGGGAGCTAATTGATAATCGTCCGATTACACTCGAATACCCAGACTACGGCTACGACAGCTGGCACTATTGGCTACAAAACCATCTGCCAACTCGCACGCGATTCTGGCTTTCTGAACTGCGCACACCTGCCCCGTTAGAAGCGCAACTCCATGGTTTAACCACGCCTGAGGAGGGCTGGCTAAGACCTACTGTACCTGATGCTTTTGATGACTGTCTCGGCTTATGCCCTGATGGGGAAAACGAGTTTTTGATTGTGGCGGCCAATGTTGACATCCACGAATCAAGACGACGAGAGCACCATCGTATCGAGTCCGCGCTGGTCAGTCCTCAATCTGCCCACGCATTGTTGCGTGCACTCCAATCGATCGGTGATCCACACCCCTACCGCCTGCCTCCTGCTGGAAATGATTTGGAAATAGACGAGCCGGGTTTCAGTCTGCGGGGCTGGATAGGCTACACCTCAGGGGAAAAGGAATTGGATGAACGTGACCCGCTGTTATACGGTATGGATACGGGGCTCCCTAGCTTTCCACAAACCGTACAAGAAGAACTTGACGTACAGCCAGACCCACTTGGAAAGCGCTATCTGGATCGTTCCAACTCCAATCAGCTTATTGCGGAAATCACCACTTGGAGTGAGCCCCACGATGACAAGGAATACGCAGAGTATTCGTCAGGATGGCGTTTGCAAATCAGGCGTGATCGGTTACTCAGTTACCTGCGCGCACAACAACGTTGCCTAATTCTTGAAGTTCAAATTGATAGAGAAGAACACCACTATGGCCAGCAAAAACACTATGACTACAAACCACCTGCCGCCCTCCTCTACCTCCTCCATGACGACGGACACATCGAAACCCTGGAGCAGCACTATAAACTTAGGCCAAAGGATACTTGAAGAACTCCATCTCGACTGCGAGATGGACACACTAGGTCGCTGGCTGGCTCACTACCTTGCGGAAAAAATTGAGCGTGCAGCCTCTGCACCTGAGGGAGCAGCGCGGGAGACAGATCGGCGTGAGTGTATAGAGCTCATTATGCGCCTATGGGAATGCCGCCAAATATGGCCGCTATCAGCCCCACTTAAAGATGTGGCAAATCGACTAGATGAACTAATCGGTCCGAAACCGCGTTTTTTTCACAGCATCCAAAAGACATCAGATCCGTTCCTAGATTTGCTCCACGGTTTGGAAGAGTTGCATCGAAAGGAAACTCAGGTCTGTTTAGCTGCCTGGGTTGCCGGACTTAACCTGAGTAAAGATCGTGAATATCTGCACAACCATCCCGAGCATCTGGATAATGATGAGTTCAGAATTATTCAACATTTGGTGGAGATTCAGGACCATATGTTAAGCCCAGAGACCCATCTTGGCGGTGAGTCTTGTCCGAATTTCGCCGCGCTATCAAAGGCTGAGCAAAGGAAAATCGTACGTGCCAGACTACGCGCAATAGCTAAGTCCCGAACCCTGCTACTAGGTCGGTAACCCTCTCATCATTCATTGCCTTTGCAGTGATTCGGCAAGGTACTCGGTTATTAACGCCTCGTGGTTTTCGATTTAATACTGTATTCGGTTCCGTCCGCTATCATGCCGCTCCACCGGGAGTCGGCCGATAGCTTTCACCCCGATTTAGAATGGCCCAGACAATGCGGATAGTCTTTGTGGCAGTGCGACGGCTGTGCGTTTATAGCCGCGTCGGACGATCATTTCCTGAAGCCACTGGCTGGTCCGAACTTGTTTGTCTTTTAAAACAGCCAATACAGCACGAGTTCCATGAATCATTAGCATGCGCGGATATTTGTCGCCCTGTTTGCACACCTTCAACCTGACGCATTTCACGCCACTTGGGGCGGGAGAGTCCATTTCATTGTAAGCGCGCGTCCCTACCACTGTGCCCTTGCAGGCAAAGTGTGTTTAATGGTGTCGATCTGCTCCGGTGTCAATGGCAGCAATTCATCAATGCGGCTGTTGGGCCAGACCGGTAGTTTTTCCAACGTCTCCTTTAGCCAGGTCATAGGGTTTAGACCATTGAGCTTGGCCGTGCCTAATAAGGATTGAATGGCAGCGGCACGTTGCCCGGCACGTTCTGAACCGGTAAACAGCCAGTTCTTTTTGCCCAGTGCAATCGACCGTATGCAGTTTTCGACGAGGTTGTTGTCGATGGGTAGGTGACCGGTTTCGGCATAACGAACCAGCGCGGGCTAACGTTTCAAGGTGTAATCCAGGGCTTTGGCGGACGCGCCGCCGTGGGCGGTGCCGACACGGGTCTGTATCAGCCAGTTATGGAAGGCTTGCAGTCGGGGTAAACTTTTTTCCGCACGCAGTTGCTGACGAGCTTCGATGCTGAGTGTTTTTCCTTCCGCTTCGATGGCATAAAGCGCACCGATATGTTGCAATGCTTCCCAGGCCATGGGGCTTTGATTGGCTTGGTGCAAGTCGAAGAACTTTCGGCGCGCATGAGCCAGGCAGCCGAGTTCAGTACAAGCTGCATTCATCCCGTCGGGGGTAAACAGCGCTTTATAACCGCTGTAGTCATCAACCATCAGATGGCCTTTCCAGGTTCCCAGAAACCGGCGGACATGTTCGCCGCCCCGGCCTTTTTGGTAATCGAAGACAATGAGTCGCGGCCCTGCATTCGCCAGATCATTGCTGCGATAGGCCCAGAGATAGGCTTTCTTGGTCTTGCCGCTGCCAGGATCGAGTTGGGCCACCGGCGTCTCATCAGCATGCAAGGTATTACCTTGCAGGAGGTGCCAGGTCAGGCGATCCACTAACGGTTGTAGTGCCAAGTCGACTCGCCCCACCCAATCAGCTAGCGTTGATCGGGACAGGATGACGTTGTCGCGGGCGGCAATTTGCTCCAGACGATAGAGGGGTAAATGGTCCTGATATTTGCCGATCATCACCCAGGCCAGCAAGCCGACTGCCGCCATGCCGCCATCGATCACTGCGGGTGGAACCGGGGCGGCCGTGACGGTTTCGCAAGCGCGACAGGCATACTGTGGGCGGATATGGCGATGCACCAAAAACCTGGCCGGTTCCACATCCAGTTGTTCGGTGATGTCTTCACCGATTTTGACCAGGTCTTTGCCGCACTTTCCGCAGGTGCAAGCGTCCGGTTCGTGGCGGTGTTCGATGCGCGGCAGATGATCCGGCAAAGGCTGGCGGCCGGCGCGTGGACGTTTGGGTTTGGCGGCGGTCTCGCCAGGCGGGGCGTCTTGGAGTTGCTCGACTTCGGCTTCGATGGCCGATAGATCGGTAGTCCAGGTTTCCTCGAAGACATCGCGTTGCAGCGGCGCCAATCGTTCACTTTTGACGCTGAAGCGGATGCGTTTGTAATAGGCCAGCTCAAAGGTCAAGGCTTCGATTTTGAAGTCTTTGGCCTGGATGGCCGCCTCTTTTGCTTTAATCGCGGCCTCTTGTGATTGCAATAGCGCCGCATCGCGATCAGCCTGCTCCAGTAACGGTTGAATCAGCGCAGCCACTTCGCTTTTGGCGGTCGGACTGAGGTTAAAAATTATCAAGTTTTGCGAGCGGATTCATGGGATTATTATACCGCCATAACGCCCTGAAAGCCTTATTAATACTGAGTTTTTGTCCTTTTAAACGGCTGCTTGTGAGAGCCGGATAAGGCCGAAGACTTGCCAATCCGTGTGAGGCTCAGTCGGCAATCGTTGCCAATCCACCCCGGCGATCAACCATTGCCATTGTGCCTGACTCATCGCGAAACAGGCGTCCGACGTCTTGGGCCAGACAAAACTGCCCTGATGCAGCCGGCGCTGGCATAACCAGGCGCCGTTGCCATCCCACAGCAACAGCCGTAAGCGATTGCCGGTTCGGTTGCGAAAGATAAAGGCCGATCCGGCACACGGCGAATGCCCCGAACTCTGCTGGACGATGGCCGATAAGCCATCCAGGCCGCGTCGCATATCGACCGGCGCTACCGCCAACCAAATCCGCGCAGGACTCTCGATCAAGCCAGGCATCGCAGCAGTTCCGCTACCCACTGCGCCGGCATCGAGGCAGGCAACTCCAAGCGATGGCCTTGGACATGAATGAAAACGATCGCCGCAGTTGCCGGCGGCTCAATCTGCACCGGTATCAAGGCAGCCGAATCTGCCGCTGACAATTTTCGATAGGCGCTCAGTCGTGCCGTGAACGTCCGGACATTGATTCGATGTTGCGCGCAATAGTCGCCTTGCGATAAACCACTGCATTGCCATGCTTCTATATGCTGGCGCCATTTCGTTGTGACGGCCATAGCCACTCCTGATCAAAAAATCACAGGATGCCATCGGCGAACTAGGGAGTGTTCTCAATCGGATTTAGCTAAACACTTAAAATAGAGTATTTTATTGAGTATTTAGTCGGAAAACTATGACACGTACTGTTCTGAGAGATGACCAATGGGAGCGAATAAAAGACTTTTTGCCGGGTAAAGCCGGCGATTGCGGAGTGACAGCAACCGATAACCGGAAATTTATTGAAGGGGTCTTATGGATTGCTCGAACCGGTTCACCTTGGCGAGACTTGCCGGAATCCTTCGGGCATTGGCATCGGGTTTATGTTCGTTATAACCGCTGGTCCCATAAAGGCACTTGGAGCAAGCTATTTGAAGCCATTGCTGATGATCCTGACCTTGAATATTTAATGGTGGATGGCAGCATTGTGCGCGTTCATCAACATGGCGCGGCAAAAAAAACAACAACATGACGAGGCGATGGGGAAATCACGTGGCGGTTTGAGTAGCAAGATTCATGCGGCGGTTGATGCCTTGGGCAATCCAGTTCGCTTACTGCTCACGGCAGGACTGATGTGTCAACACTTTTCCGGACACAAGGTTAAGCAGCGTTATGCTGCAATTCATAGTCAACGGGCGACAAATAGCCATTGGCGGAATGGAGCCGTTCGCGGTTGTAAAAGACCTCAATATATTCAAACACCGCTTGTTTAGCCTCAGATCGGGTTTGATAGGTCTGATGGTGTATCAGTTCGGTTTTCAAGGTATGAAAGAAGCTTTCCGACACGGCGTTGACGCTCCTATGTCAAATCACCAAAGCGGCGTCTTTCAGATCAGCCAGGATAAGCGGGTAAAGCTCACGAACAATGTAACGTTTTAAGCAACGCTGAATTTCTTTGGTTGATTTACCTTCGGCGGTTCGGCGAGCGACATAAGCGCGGGTTCGCGGCTCACTGCGCATTCTGACTAAGGCAATCGTCCATAACGCATTGTTAGCGGTTCGATCACCGTTGCGGTTGAGACGGTGGCGGACTGTTTTTCCTGATGATGCCGGTAACGGATTGGTGCCACATAAAGCGGCCAGAGCGGCCTCACTACGCAAGCGTTCAGGGTTGTCACCCGCCACAGCAAGCAGGGTAGCCGCCGTTTGCGGGCCTACGCCAAACTGGCTGCGCAATCGTTTAGCTGCCTGCTTGGTTAAACTTTCCAGGGTGGCATCAAGCTCCCGCAGCTCTGTGGTTAAATACAACCAGCGCTTAGCCAGTAGCCGAAGAGTCGCCGCTAATGTTTGAAGCGCCACCGTATCACCTAAACTTAGAATCTGAGCGCACGCTTTGACGCATTGCTCGGGTTTGGATTTCCAGAGCCTGGCTCGTATGTCATCAGGAGCGCTGATCAGCAGTGCCCGTAATTGGTTAATGGTCTGGGTTCTGGCTTTCACAGCACTCCGCCTGGCGACTGATACCGTCCGCATGGCTTCGGCTGCGCCTTTCTGTAGTTTGGGAATAGCCTGCGCTTTACCTGATAATACCGTACGAGCCGCACTTTCAGCGTCAGTCGGATCGGACTTCCCTTGCAAGCGGCGCTGGGAGCGATCGGGCCGATTGATCTCCCAGACTTCAACGCCATGGGTATGAAGAAATTGGGCAATGCCCGCACCATAAGTTCCAGTGCCTTCAATACCCGCACGCTGCAAATGACCCAATGATTGGGCCCAGCTCAACAATTCATGATAACCCGACGGGTTCGTGGCTATTGATAAAGTGCCGAGCCATTTTCCACGATAGTCAATTATCACGCCGACATGGGTATCCAAGTGCGTATCGATACCCAGTATGACTTCATTTTGATCGGGTTGTTCCTCCATTTAGGCCTCCTCTAAGCGTCTTGTGGCAATTCATCAGTCCCACTTGCCAGGACAAGACACTCAAGTTGCAGCACAAGGCTCCTATTAGGTCACAAGCAATGGGCCCGATGATCGGGGAACGCCGGAAGCCAACCGACAGGTCAATGCAAAGGCAATAACACCAATCCCAGCACGGGTCAGATTGGGCCGAACGTTCAACATCATTTTAGACTGAGTGTCCCAGCAGTTGCCTTTACGGCTCATACTGCCTTGTAAACCATATTGATCCAATAAATTCCTATAGTCTTGGCTGGCATATTGGCTGCCACGGTCAGAATGAACAATCAGCCCCGGTGACGGCTGGCGCTGAGTAATCGCCATCTGCAAGGCGGAGCACACCAACTCGGCCGGCCTATTCGGCGCCATCGCCCAACCCACAATCTTGCGTGAAAACAAATCCAATACCGCGGCCAGATACAGCCAGCCGCTCCGCGTGCGAATATACGTGATGTCCGCCACCCAAGCCTGATTGGCCGAGGGTTGTTCAAACTGGCGATTCAGCACGTTATCGAACACCGGCAGGTCGTGCCGGCTGTCGGTGGTATGGACAAACTTGCGCCGCCACACGGGTTTAAGCTGATGGGTGCGCATGAGGCTTCGTACGCGATAACGGCCGATACGAACTCCCTGCTTATTGAGCGCATCGCACAGCCGCCGACTGCCATAGCTGCGCCCCGAGGCTTCGAACGCACTGCGCAGCTGGACTGTCGTTGCGCAGACGGCCTGAGGGCGTTGGTTGCGTTGTCGGGCCGCATAATAGCCGGAGCGACTGATCTCTAATACCCGGCAGCTCTGTTGAACAGGAATAGCGGTCTGTTGCAACTGTTGAACCAGCCGGTAGTTCATTTCAGTTCCCTGGCAAAGAAGGCTGAAGCCTTTTTTAAAATATCGTTATCCTGCCGGAACTGGCGAACTTCAGCTTCCAGTTGGCGGATACGCTGTTGATCGGCGGTGAGCGGCTTGCCAATGCCAGGCTGCCCCGATTGTTCGAGCGTGACCTGCTTTAACCAGCGACGCACTGCGGTTTCACCCAGATTCATATCCTGGCAAACCTGACTGATACTCAGGCCTTGATCTTTAATCATTTGCACCACTTGCAACTTGAAGTTGGCATCAAACGTTCGACGTTTTTGATTCATAGGCGGATTACCCTTGCTTTGGTTGAGTTATTTTATCAACCTATCGGGCTGTCCGTTTTTATTAGACCACTACATTTTATAGG
>Ga0208512_100290_pt1 | contig 17487 bp, 17 predicted proteins | sample LakWasMet40_LOW7_2_FD_183880 | JGI IMG/M metagenome (GOLD analysis project Ga0208512, IMG submission 183880) | Freshwater sediment methanotrophic microbial communities from Lake Washington under simulated oxygen tension - Sediment Metagenome... | ecosystem: Environmental > Aquatic > Freshwater >...
TTTGTACCGCTTACCGGCGAGTGCGACACGGAAACAAAAGACGTAGGTGATCAGCGCTATGAATAACAACTATGACATAAAAGATTTTGCTCTGGCCGACCAGGGGCGCGAGCGCATTGAATGGGCGTTGACCGAAATGCCGGTATTGCGCGCCATCCATGATCGTTTTGCCAAACAGCGGCCATTGGCGGGTGCCCGGATCAGCGCGTGCCTGCACATCACTACGGAAACCGCCAACCTGGCCCGCGCCCTGAAAGCAGGCGGTGCGGAGCTGGTGTTATGCGCCAGCAATCCTCTCAGCACCCAGGACGATGTCGCTGCCGCGCTGGTTCAGCATTATCAGATCCCCACTTTTGCCATTCGCGGCGAAGACGGCAGCACCTATTACCGGCATATCGCCAAAGCGCTGGATCATCGGCCGCAACTGACCATGGATGACGGCGCCGATCTGGTCAGCGAGTTGCATAAAAACCGCAGCGACTTGTTGGCCGGGGTGATCGGCGGCACCGAAGAAACCACCACCGGAGTGATTCGGTTGCGTGCGATGGCGGCAGACGGTGCGCTGAAATTTCCGGTGATTGCGGTCAACGATGCGATGACCAAACACCTGTTCGATAACCGCTACGGCACCGGCCAAAGCACGCTGGACGGCATTATTCGCGCCACCAACATACTGCTGGCCGGTAAAATCTTCACGGTTGCAGGCTACGGCTGGTGCGGACGCGGCATCGCGATGCGTGCCAAAGGCCACGGGGCGCAAGTCATCATCACCGAAGTCGAGCCGCTTAGGGCGCTGGAAGCCGCGATGGATGGATTTCGGGTTATGCCCATGCTGGAAGCGGCCGCTCTTTCGGATTTTATTGTTACCGCAACCGGCGACAAGCATGTGCTGGATCACGCGCATTTCGAGGTCATCAAAGACGGCTGCGTGATCGCCAATTCCGGGCATTTCAATGTTGAAATCAATATTCCGGCGTTGGAAAAGTTGGCCGTAACAAAACACCGTCCGCGGACCGGCGTTGAAGCCTATCAGCTTAAAGACGGACGTATCGTAAGGCTGCTGGCCGAAGGACGGCTGGTCAACCTGGCTGCCGCAGAAGGCCATCCGGCAACCGTCATGGACATGAGTTTTGCCAATCAAGCCTTGAGCATTGCCTATTTGTGGGAACAGGAGAGGAAACTTGAACATGCAGTACATCCGGTGCCGGTCGATATTGATCAACAGGTCGCGGTGATGAAGCTGGCGGCGATGCGCCTTGGTATTGACAGTTTAAGTCCGGAACAGCAGGCGTATCTGGCATCATGGAAAGAAGGCACATGAAGCTAAGGAATGCGCATAAAATAACTTCACGAGTTAGACCTGGCAGGTTTTTAAAACCTGCCAGGTCTGGGAATAGTGGCGATGCTATTTGCAAAAGTTATTTTATGCACATTCCTAAAAAGCGCATTTTATCCACGAAAGACACGAAAATGATCAAGAGTTACCGAGCTGTGGAGAGTTACCGATATTGCGTATCTTTTCGTGTCTTTCGTGGACGACTGGTTTTTCTCTTATCGCCCCATTCAACGGGCGGGAGCAATAGATATGTCATCAAATCTTAATATCCTGAAATGGCTATTCGCGCTGGTGCTTATTTTCGGCGGGTTTACCGTTTACAAGGTTTTTGGGGTGCTGGCAACTGACGTCGGCAATAAAGAATACGTATGGCTGTTAAAAATTATCTCCGAGTTCGGTTTGTTTACGTCGGTGGTGATTTCAGTGGGGTTTTTTCATCACTGGATCATCGCTACCGAAGAGCGCAAAGAAACCGAAAAGATATTTCAGAACGTACTGACCAAGTATATCGATAAAACGGTCATCAATGCCAAGAAGCGGGGCTTTTTAGGAATAACCGAGAAAGAATTGGATTTTTCCGAAATCATGCACAGCCTGTATCCCGGCGATTATGTGTATTGGTTAATCACCTTCGATCCGCGCTATCGGCATTATTGCCGGGAGTTTGAACTCGCCATTAAAAAAGGGGCTCATTTCAGGATGCTTGTTTTGAAGGACGGCCCAGCTTCAGAACTCCACGCCAAGGAAATTATCGGCTTTGGCGCTGAGGAATTCCGGCAATATAACCGCTTGTTTTTGTCATCGCTCGAAGATATAGCGGGACACATCACTGAAAAGGATGGCGGGACGCTGGGCGTATTCGCCTACGATTACGACAACTTACCCAGCACGCCTTTGTTTATGGTTCTTCGCAAAAAAACCAAAGTCCTGGAAATATTTAACAGCTTTTACTTGTCCGAGCCGATAGGCAGAATGCCTTATTTACATTGGCAGGCTGAACTGAAAAACGACACCAGTAACTTTTTTGAATCGGAACAGTGGAGCATGCCGGATCTTTTTATAGACTATTTTCACCGGCGCTGGATGGTAGAAAGACACAAATTAACCACGGTCGATAAAGAAAAATCCCCCTACAACGATTTTATCTATGCGCCTGCTTCGGCCAGGAAAAAATGCTTCAGCCTGAATGGTGAATCGGATACGGTGAGTAACTTAGAGAGCATATAATCGTGACAACCGGTTTTGTTGTTCACCACGAAGACACGAAGAGCACTAAGAAAAATAAACTTCGTGTCCTTCGAGTCTTCGTGGTGAAAAATGCGTAACGTTGGGGTGTTCTTTCATGGGAATTACCTACGCCGCACCCTACCGCTAATTTTTTTATATTGATTTGGAGAACGACCATGACTGAAACACACCAACAAGATGTTAAAAATGCAGTCCGGGCAGCGGTTAAATCGGGAACCGATGTTCATCAGCAAGTCAAAGATATAACCCTGAAAGCGCTGACAGCACATCAATTGGATATGGAAAATATCAAAAGTGTTACCGAAACGGTCATTAATGGCATTAATGAAGGTATGACCAGCCACGGTGAGCACGGCAAAGAGGTCTTTAATCAGGCTGCCACTGCATTGGATGATGCGTTGGCGATTGCGGCGGAAGCCTCAACATTGGCCATTGAAGAGGCGGCTTCCAAGGTCAATGAGTATTCCGAACATGATTTTAATGACGCCATCAAAGACATACGGGACATGGAGGGATTGTTTCTCGATACCTTTGAGAAAGTCGCCAAAAGCAGTGGTCAGGTCGTTAGCGGCATCGTCAATGATTTTATTGCCCATTCGCGGCAAAGCGGAACGGCCGTTGGCGAACAGACTTTAATCGCCCTGGACGCGTTGAAAGACTTGCCGAAGATCAGTGCGGAGGTCATCGTTTCAAGTACGGTTGCCACCGCTTCGACTTTGGCGAAAATAGGCAGCGGTATTTTATTGGGCATCGCTGAAAGCTTACAGTCGTCGCATTCCAGAAAATAAAGCATGTTATGGGAAATGCTAAACGCAGCCAGGGATCTGGGCCGGGTTCATGATATTGCCTCGGTATTAATCCGCTATGGATTCGGCAGCTTTGTTCGCGGCTTGGGGATGGGCAAGGCATTGGAACGCGCGGGCAGGGTGCTGCACTGGCAGCATGTGGAAGACTATGTACAACTCGATACGCCGCAACGTGTGCGTCGCGTACTGGAAGAGTTGGGGCCTACCTTCATTAAGTTAGGGCAAATCCTTGCGACACGCGTTGATTTATTCTCGCCCCAATATATTGCCGAGTTTGAAAAACTTCAGGACCAGGTGCCTCCGATGTCCTTTGAGGAGCTGCTGCCCCAGCTTGAAGAAGACCTTGGCGGCCGTATTGATGAGTTTTTTTCACACGTCGAGACACAACCGCTTGCCGCCGCCTCAATTGCCCAGGTACATAAAGCCGCACTCAAGGACGGCACGGCGGTTATCTTAAAAATTCGCAGGCCCGGCCTGCGCAAAATCATTGAAGCCGATTTGCGCCTTTTACATCGCCTTGTCGATATTGCCGAATCGGAATCGCCGGAGTTTCGAAGGTTTCATCCGAAAGAAGTCCTGCGTCAGTTTAACCAGTCATTACGCAGGGAACTCGACCTGGCCGCCGAATGCAGAAACGCGGAACGGGTAGCCGCCAACCTGGCCGACGATCTCAATATCAAGATTCCAAGCGTCTATTGGCAATGGACCTGCGAACGGCTCAATGTCCAGGAATATATCCAAGGCATTCAGGGTAGGGATCTTGCGGCAGTCGACCAAGCGGGACTGGATCGGAAACTGCTGGCCGACCGCGGCACTCAGGCCGTCATCAAGATGATCATGGAGGACGGTTTTTTCCATGCCGACCCGCATGCGGGCAATGTGTTTTATCTGGAGGATAACAAACTGGCCTTTATCGATTTTGGCATGGTCGGGCGCTTGACGGAAGAGCGCCGGGAGCAGGTGGTCAGCCTGTTGTACGGCATGACCAACCACCTGCCCACTAAAGTCGCCGAGATACTTGAAGACTGGTCGGACAATATTCATACCGATGAACAAATGCTGACCATTGAGCTGGAAGCCTTTGTCGATCAATACAGCTCGCTGGCGCTGAAGGATTTAAGCCTCACCGGCATGATGAGCGATCTGATGGCCATATTAAGGGACCATAAGTTGATATTGCCTGCCGATCTTGCCTTGTTAGTCAAGGCTTACATTACCCTGGACGGTCTCGGCAGACATCTTAATCCGGAATTCAACACGCTGGTGTTTACCGCTCCCTATCTCCATAAAATCATGATGGAGCGTTACCGGCCGGAGGCTATCGCCAAACGGGGCTGGCGCAACCTGGTCAGCATCGCCGATCTTTTATCCAGCCTGCCGAAAGACCTGCGCAAACTATTGCGCGCCTCCAGAAAAGGCGCCATTCAGGTCGATATTACCGTCCGGCGGCTCGAACACTATGTCAGTACTATGGATAACGCCATTAGCCGCTTAACCATGGGCATAGTGACCGCCGCGTTGATTATCGGCTCGTCCATTATCATGACCGTAAAAGGCGGGCCGGAAATATTCGGCCTACCGGCGTTTGGGTTTTTGGGGTACTCGTTTGCCACTATCGGGGGGATTTGGTTGCTGCTTTCCATTTGGAAAAGCGGGCAGTGATTTTTCTTCCCACGCAATAAGAAACTGCATGTTCAATAAAACTGAAAAGGAGAGCGCTATGATTTACAAGGTTGAAGGCGATATTTTACTAAGCGAAGCCAACGCCATCGTGCAGGGAGTGGGCATTAACGATCCGATGGATAAAGGATTGGCGCTAGCTCTGCGTAATCGATATCCCGAGATGTGCAAAGATTTCAATCGCTGGTGCCATCAACACAATACCCGGCCCGGCGAAGCTTGGCTCTGGGGCGGAACAAATAATATTCGTATAGTTAATCTGATTATTCAGGATGCTATTGATAGCCATGATTATCCTATTAGCAAAGCGACACTCAGTAATATTAAGCATGCTTTGGATGCCTTAGTTAATATCATTTTAAAAGAGAAAATCACCTCAATTGCCATGCCGAAACTTGCAACAGGATCGGGCGATTTGGACTGGGATGACGTATGGCCGTTGATAGAGAGCAGTTTAATGGATATTGATATTCCCGTTTATGTCTATTCCGGCTATCGCCCTGGTCAAAAGGCGCAAGAGCCGGGAATGGCTTGAGGAGTTACCGAATCGCCAGATGCCGGATCCCTTACAAACGTGAGTCCTTAAGAATACAAGATGGGTTATGCAAAACTTAGAATCCGATCCCGTCATTCTATTACGGTGTATTTTCATTTTGCCTAATAAAGGTTGCTATCAATATTGCTATTGTTATAGCATCTGGCCTAACGGATTTTCGGGGTGGCGTTATACGCCGCTGTACCCCGGCAATTTAAATTTAATATACACCTTAAAAGGTGTCTACTTAACGTTAGCTTGCTTAGGAGAGCACTGTGGCATCGAACGAACAACTGGTAAATGAATTTGATGATGCAATGCACGGCATTTATCATCGCGCCCTTTCAGAGGTAGGCTACAAAGCATCGATATTTCTAAATATGCTTTTTGCTCACCGTGGCGTAGAGACCGCGCGACGCCTCATACATTCACCCAATATCTCGGACGGATATACGGCTCTTTGGGAACGCAAAAGACTTGATCTCACCGTAGAGGCATTAATCTACGATAATGAAAAATGGCATCCACTTTTCACCCCTGAAGAGATTGCTATTTGTCGCAAACGCTTACTGCAATATGGGTACATTGCACCTTAGGCATCATGCGCAAGCTAACCTTGCGCTCAACCGGAGCGCGGTTACAATGCGGTTTTGTTTTTTTAGCTTTCCGTGCCGCGCCCGGTTAGCTTTACGTTATGTCATTCACCAGGAGTAGGCGCAATGAGTAGCACAAAGGAACGGTGGTTTGACCAAATCGAAGCCAAGAGGAACAGCCGGTTAGCTGAGCTACTCGGCATCACCGATGACGAGCTTGAACAGATCAGCTACGAAATCGATGTCGATCAGAGCAATGATGGGTTGGTGTATGGCCACATTGTGCAGTTCGATGGCGACAATGACCCAGCGATAATGTCAAAGATTGTCGGTCTTACTTCTGGCTCATATGTGAGCTTGTCGCCATGGGATCTAGATGACCCTGAAGAGGATGAGCTTGAGTGGGAGGTTGAGAACTCCGAGCAGCTTAAAACGCTCAACAAGCATTTATCCAAAGTACCGCAACTCCTCCAAATCGACGTAGATGAGAATGTTCAATTCAGTCTTTTTGTCATGATGCACGCCCATATTGTTTCCGCTCTTGAACAATTCCTGTCTGCAACATTCATACACAACGTAACTAACTCGGATGTCCTGACGAGAAAACTAATAGAAACAGACCCCGAGTTTGGATGTCGCAAATTCACTATCAATGAGATCTACGCTCAATATAGCAATATCAAGTCGACAGTGGCCGCGTATCTGAAGAATATAATTTTTCACGACATGCGTAAGGTAAAGCCAATGTATGCAGATGTACTCGGTTATGAATTTGGAGACATTGCATGGCTATTTAAGGCAGTGCTTCTAAGGCATGATTGTGTTCACAGGGCAGGATATGACAAGGAAGGCAATCCAGTTTCAGTGTCGGTAGAGAGCGTCAATGAGCTGGTTGCACAATGCCGGCATTTGTCTGAGAGCATAGATGCACATGTTCAGAAAATTAACAACCAATGACATAACCCGTCGCTCACAAAAATCAATGGGGTCAGAGCGGATTGAAAATCAATTTAATCTGACCCCATTGATTTCTTGATTTCACATTGATTTCAGAACTTGAAGATTGTTAAATAAATGGATGTCTATTTACTAGGTGCTGGTGCTTCGAAATCTTACGAAGAATCTAAAACAAAGGAAAAGCTTCCTTTGGCCAATGATTTTTTTAGCACGTTTAATAATCTTGATATATCTGCAAATGGATGGGTGCTTATAGGAGATATTATTAACTTTGTCAGAGATCATCGAGGAATTTCCGTTTTGGAGTTTTCAACATATAGTGAAGACATAGAAAAACTCCATTCCGAAATTCAAGAGCATTATTTAGAAGCAATCAGAAATGACAATATCGAAGATATCATCAGATACGGAAAAGCCTTTACTCAATTAGTGTTTCTTTTCAGTTCTGTTATAAATGAAATTCAAAATGGACCTGAATCAGTATTCCATAAAAATCTAGTTCTTGGCTTAGGCGATAGTGACTCGATAATCACTTTTAATTGGGACACACTAATTGATAAATCACTTCTATATAATACCCCTTGGTCTTTAAGAAACGGATACTATATTTCACCTGAATTAATTTATAAAAATGGCTGGGTGAAAGGGGAAAATGGAAACAGCAAAAACTTGCTTCTAAAATTACATGGGTCATCTAATTGGATATCCAGTTACATTCAATATAACCCTCAAACAAAGAAAATAGAATTCCGTCACGCAGGAGACGATAATATTTTTTATGCATATGAAAGCACAATAAATCCATATCCATGTTATGACGGAAGGTTTATGGAGGGTTATGAAGATCTTTCAATGAGTTATTACCCGCCCAATATACCATCTACCAATTACAAGGACGAAGTGCCTGAGGGGTATTTGGCGGCAAGATTCATTCCTAGAAATGGAATTAATCCCAAAGGGAAAGGCCCAGATTCAGGTATTGAGTCGATGCCGGTTATTATCCCTCCAGTAAAAAATAAGTCATATGACTTTTATGGTAATCTTTTTCCAACATTATGGGAAAAAGCTGAAGATATTTTAGTCGAAGCCAATACGATATATGTTTTGGGTTATTCGTTTCCAGCCACAGACATACCAAGTTCTACTTTATTTAAAAGTGCGTTCTCTAGAAGAAACGATATTCCGAATGTCATGATAGTTAATCCGCATCCAGAAGAAATAGCCCATAAATTCAAATTTGAGTTTGGCATACCGGAGAATCAAATTCGTATATATCCAGAGTATATAGATAGCAAATATTTGGTACCAAAATGGGTATAACAAAAGCTGTAAGGCGGTTTCGCGTCAGCAAACCACCACACTCGCGCAATGCCGATAACAGCCTGTCGAAGTTGTGGCGGATTGCCCCGTTGCGAATCCGGTCTACCGAGCTAGGTCTATAGCACCTGCCATCCTATGAAATCCCCAGCATCGCCCGCAAGGCCAAGGCATTAAAAGGCGCAGCGCATTCGGCGTCATTGTCGAAATACAGGAAATACGGGGTCAGGCCTTACATTTGACACGCATCGCATGTTATTTTAACATCCGCTCAGCTTAATTTTATATTGGATATACAGATGGCGAGGCCTTTAAGAATTGAGTTTGCCGGGGCGCTGTATCATGTGACTGCGCGAGGTAACGCTCGGGAAGACATCTATCGTGATGATGCTAATCGTCAGCAGTTTTTGATGTTGTTGCAGAATACGGTCAATCGCTACGATTGGTATTGCCACGCATATTGCCTGATGGACAATCACTATCATTTGCTGATTGAAACCAATACGCCAACTTTGTCCAAAGGCATGAAGTTCCTCAATGGCACTTACACGCAATATTTCAATCGACAGCATCAACGTGTCGGCCACGTATTTCAAGGTCGATTCAAAGCCATACTGGTTCAGAAAGACTCGCACTTGCTGGAATTGGCGCGTTACATTGCCTTGAATCCGGTGCGTGCTCATATGGTGCATAGCGCAACTGAGTGGCGGTGGAGTAGTTATCGTGCAACGGCCGGATACGATGAAAGCCATGCTTGTTTAACTACAGAATGGATACTAGGTTCTGTTGACGTTTCATCTCAACCATAAAAGTGCCGAGGAAAACGACAGCATCCCCATGTAATTAATAGCCTTTTTCTCATATCGCGTAGCAATTCTGCGATAGTGCTTGAGCTTGCCGAACATACATTCGACGGCATGCCGCTCCTTATAATGCCAATAATCACACTCAATTTCTTCTTTCCGGTTCGATTTTGGTGGGATAACGGCTTTTATTCCCCGACTTTCTAACCACTCCCGCAACTTGTTTGTGTCGTAGGCCTTGTCCGCCAAGACGGCTGAGGCATTAACGTTTTCCAACAAGGGTATTGCTTGCCTGCATTCAGCCTCCTGCCCGCCTGTCAGGATGAATTTGATCGGCATGCCCAAGGCATCACAAAGCGCGTGAATCTTACAACCAAACCCACCTTTGGAGCGTCCCAGTGCTTCATTTTCGGCGGAGCTGTTTGCCGCCCCAGCCGCGCAGGCATGCGCCCTAATGACCGAACCATCCATAGAAACATCCTGGAAATCAGCATCTTCAGAAAAATGACAAAGAATTTTCTCCCATACGCCATTGACACACCAACGCGAACGCTGTAAGGCGGATTCGCGCTAGCAATCCGCCATGATCGGAGCCTTGAACTTGGTCCCCTCTCGGATTCTTCCAAGCGGGGATTTTTTGTGTTCGTTTGTATTGGATATTGTGCGTTGATTGGCGGTTTGCTACGCGAAACCGCCCTACGACCATCCATTTTCATTATGCTGATGCGGAGCGAGTATGCCCAATTATCGACGCAACTTTGTGGCGGGCGGATGTTATTTCTTTACCGTTAACCTATTGGAACGGCAACGTACCTTGCTAACCGAGCACATTGATTTACTGCGTGATTCGGTACGCCGGGTGCGTCGTTTGCATCCCTTTCATATTGATGCTTGGGTGGTATTGCCCGATCACATGCATTGCATCTGGACACTGCCGCAGGACACCGATGATTTCCCGATGCGTTGGCGCCTGATTAAATTACTTTTCTCCAAAGGTTTGCCGCGCACCGAACGCCTATCGGCGACACGGCAACGGCGCGCCGAACGGGGAATATGGCAACGCCGCTATTGGGAACATACCATTGTTACTGAACGGGATTATGCTCAACATATTGACTACATTCATGTAAATCCTCTCAAACATGGCTATGTGCAACGGGTTTGCGATTGGCCGCATTCAACTTTTCATCGCTATGTCGCCGATGGTATTTTGCCGGTCGATTGGTGTGGTGATATAGGCGATTTACCGACTATCTCGGAATGATCGATGTTGATAAGCCAGGTAGGGGGGGGCATCGCGCCCCTTTTCGGGAAAAAACGGGGTCAGGTCTTGCAATCGCATATTCAGTTCGTCGGGTTAGCGTAGTGTAACGTAACGCTGTAAGGCGGATTCGCGCTAGCAATCCGCCATGATCGGAGCCTTGAACTTGGTCCCCTCTCGGATTCTTCCAAGCGTGGATTTTTTGTGTTCGTTTGTATTGGATATTGTGCGTTGATTGGCGGTTTGCTACGCGAAACCGCCCTACGACCATACATTTTCATTATGCTGATGCGGAGCGAGCCATGTAGGGTAGGCTGTGCGTACCATTTTAATCGCCACGAAATTTAAATAAAGGTACGCGCAGCGTACCCTACAAAGTTTATTTGGATAACTATAGCGCTACTATCCTATGAAATTTTCAATATCGCCCGCAAGGCCAAGGCATTAAAAGGCGCGGCGCATTCGGCGTCATTATCGAAATAAACATGCACGTCCTTACCCCGCTTCGACCACAGGGCGATGCGCTCGGCCCAATAGGCCAGTTCGGGTTTGCTATAGGACGAGGCGTAAGTTCGTGCATGTCCATGCAAGCGGATATAAACCAGGTTGGTGGTGACGCGATCCCACATCGGCCAGGTTTCGGCATCCGACAGGCAAACAGCGATATTGGCTTGCGCCAGCCTATCCGCTGTTTCATCATCGAACCAGGATGCGTGCCGGAATTCTATGCTGTGGCGCGTTTCAGGCCATTGTTGCAAGGCGTCGATAAAGCCTTGCAGCCGGGCCGAATCCTTTTTCAACAGGCCGGGCAGTTGCCACAACACCACGGCCAGTTTTTCTCCCAGCGCTTCGGCGTGGTTTTTCTCGATCAGTATTGATGCCTTCGGATCAAGCAGTTTTTTGTTATGCGTTAAATAGCGATTGGCTTTTATTGCGAACCTGAATGTTGGCGGGGTTTCGTCAAACCATTTTTTAAAGGTGGCGGGGCTTTGCAGGCGATAAAAAGTGCCGTTAACTTCCACCGCAGAAAAGCGTTCTGCGTAGAATTTAAGCCAGTCTTTTCGGGTCATGCCGGTGTAAAAACGGTCTTGCCAGTGTGGGTAGCTCCAGCCGCTGGTGCCGATGGAAATCACTGGCTTATACTCAGCCCGGATTCAGACAGGGGATGCCGCTGTCTATGCTCATGGATAGCTCGAAGTTTGCCATCCATGGCTACTCGGCAACTGCTCCTGCGTTGCTCTACCTCCTGCATCCATGCAAGTCGTGGATCCCGGCAATTCCTGCCGGGATGATGAGCTGCGTAGGTGCTTATGCGTTTAAAGCAGGGTACTGCTTTAAGCTTTCGCCCTGCGCCTTTAGCCTTTGACACAAATCACCGGCTCCAGTCTGGCGACTTTTCGGGCTAAACCTGCCCGGTCGGCTATATCCACCACCGCACTGACATCTTTATAAGCCAAGGGCGCTTCTTCGGCGACACCGCGCATCGACGGACTGCGAATAATAATGCCTCGCGCGGCCAACTCATCAATCAGCGTTCTGCCTTGCCATTGCTTGCTGGCCTGGGTGCGGCTCATCGCCCGCCCAGCGCCATGACAGGCCGAGCTGAACGCGCGTTGTTCGCTTTCTTCGGTACCGCACAATACATAAGAACTGGTGCCCATGGAGCCGCCGATCAACACCGGTTGGCCGGTCTTTTTGAATACGTCCGGCAAATCGGGATGGCCGGGACCGAAAGCACGGGTCGCGCCTTTGCGATGCACGTACAGGGCTTTCTTTTGGCCGTCAATCATGTGATGTTCCAGCTTGCAGGTGTTGTGCGAGACATCATAGAGCAGGCCAAGATGGATGCCTGGAAATACCGTCGCGACAGCCTGCCGGGTCAGATGGGTAATAATCTGGCGATTGGCCAGTGCGCAGTTGATGCCCGCCCGCATCGCGCCTAGGTATTTTTTTCCTAACGGTGAGTTTAACGGCGCACAGGCCAGTTCGCGGTCCGGCAACACGATCTGGTATTGGGCCGCCGACATCGCCATGTCTTTCAAAAACTCGGTGCCGATTTGATGGCCCAGGCCTCTGGAGCCGCAATGTATGCTGATCACCACATCATCGACGTGCAAGCCGAAAGTCTTGGCGACAGCCGGGTCGAAAATCTCCGCGACCCGCTGCACTTCCAGGTAATGATTGCCGGACCCCAGAGTGCCCATTTCATCTTTTTGTCGTTCCCTGGCTCGGGGAGAAACATAGTGTGCTTCAGCACCGGCCATGCAGCCGTGTTCTTCAATGCGTTCCAGATCCTGCGCTTCGCCATAACCCTGTTCGAGCGCCCATTTTGCGCCGCCGGTCAGCATGCCGTGCATAGTTTCATGATTCAAATGGATACGGCCCCTGCTGCCGAGACCTGCTGGAACGGTGCGGTATAACGCATCGGCCAGCGCCTGTTTGTGCGGCTGAAACTCGGCGATATTAAGGCCGGTATGCAAGGTGCGAACACCGCAGGAAATATCGAAACCGACACCGCCTGCCGAGACCACGCCGCCTTGATCAGGATCGAAAGCGGCGACGCCGCCGATCGGAAAACCGTAACCCCAGTGTGCGTCGGGCATGGCATAGGCGGCCTCAACAATACCCGGCAAGGTCGCGACATTGGTGAGCTGCTCGTAAACTTTCTGGTCCATATCCTCCAGCAATTGTGCGTCGGCATAAATAATCGCCGGAACGCGCATGTTCCCGTAAGGTTTAATTTCCCAGCAGGTTTCGTCGCGTTGTATAAATTGACGGGTATCCATTGATTCTCTCCTATCTGCGATGCCTAAGAGGCGCGCGAAATAACGTGAGCAAGTTGCCAATAGCCGGAGTGCAGGCTTCGCCTGCAAACGCAAGCAAAGCTTGCACTCCCGCTACAAACGGTTGTTCAAATTATTTCATTTTCGGACGAGGCAACATGCCCGGACCGATTAAGTGTTGCTTTTTTTCGTGCTTTTCGTGTTTTTCGTGGACAAATCTCTGTATTAAGGTCGAAACGCTTTCTGTATTTAAACGTCGACAACGCATTGGGCAACCCACGCGTCATCGGCTTGTTGATAGACACGCAGCTCGGTAAACGTAGCGCCCTTGATTTCCACGGCGGGTTGGTGTTTTTGCCGGTCAACGGCTTCGCCAAAGGCGCTCGCCGATAATGTGCCGTTATCGATAACGACCTCATAGCGATTGAACAGCAAGCCGTGTGCAGACATTTCATAAATCAGTTCATTGAGCCAGCTGACTAATAGCAGTTCACTGTCGGGCGCTTCGCAATAAATGCAGACGACTTTCGATGGCGAAACCAGGTCAAGAGGGGTAACCACCGCCGTCATGGCGACCGCGGCTTGTTCGAAGGCTTGCTCAAGCGTGGGCGCAATGCCGCGTATGCCGATGTCTGCATCGTGTTCAAAATGTTCCCAGTGGGGGATTATCGAGTTACTGTTCAAGGGTCGGCCTCGCTCTATGAAATGTGTCAGATGGGTTTTAACAGTAAATACACGCCAATTCCCATCATCGTCAAGCCGCTGATTAATTTGAGCCAGCGGCCTTCCTTTTCCTGAAGCCGTCGTTGACTCAGCGTGATGATGCCAATGGCTAAAATAACAATGTCATCGAACATATAAGCCAAGTTGTACAGCAGCAAATAGCCGTAATAGCTCATCGAGCTTAGCTGTTTCAGCGTCAGAATCCGCGTGTACAGCGCCGGAAAACCGGAGGTACACATGAATTCGACAATCTGTACCAAAATAGCCAGCAGTACCGCCCCGATCAGCGCGCCTCCAAGGTTCTTTGCCTGGAGAATTTGCCGAATACGGGCATAAATGCCGGGTTTGGCAGTATCCGGAATCGATAATGACACGCCTTGGCCGTAAAACCGGAAATCCTTGAGATTAATCAGTCCGGCCAGCAAGGCGATGGTTGCAATGATGATTTCAGAAAGCCGGGACAGACCGATCAGCAGGAACAGGTTGAGCCAGGCCGCCATGAAAATGAAATAAACCAGGCCTTCCACGGCGACGAAGGTACCGGCGATGGCGAACATCCGTATCCGGTCGTTCATCGACGCGAGCAACGAGATCATCAGCATTAATACCCAGAGGGAGCAGGGGTTGAAGCCGTCCAACAGGCCCAGTGCCAGCGTGAACAGGGGTAAACCCAGCTCGTCCAACGACAGTCTGTGACCGAGAAAATCGATGTCTTGCGCCGCCTCACAGGGCAAGGCGCCCTGTATTTTGCAACTGCCCGGACTGTCCTGGATTTTGGGTGTTTGGACTTTGGTGATCGCGTTACGGATAAGCTGATCGGTGCCTGCCTCCTTTGAATAACCGAAGATTAACTGCCCGCCCACCTGAAAAGCAGGCACTCTCACTACCTTTATGCCCTGATTCCTGGCGATGATCTGTAATCGTTTCAGTGCGGAGGGTTCCTGAATGACGTCATGAATAATGACGCTGAGCGTGGGCTGTTCGCGTTTGAGAACCTGCAAAAAAACCTCCGCGTCAGCGCAGTGCGGGCAGCCCTGTTGCACGAACACCTCAATATCGGCAGACTCGTCGGCTTTTGTCGGTAAAGCGGGTGTTATCCCGGCGAACGTAATCGAGCTCAAGCCAACGGTTGAGAGCCAGACGAAAACAAAAAACCATCGGGTCATAAACAAGCCGGTTATCGATTTCAAGGCTACCCTCCTCAAGCGTTCTATTAAGCAATATTATGAAGTCGGCAAAAATGTTTAGATCGAGAGCGGTAGCGGGATACTGAGAATATACTATCAATGAGTCGAAGCAAATACGTAGTTTAACTTATTGAAACGCAATGAAATCAATCTATTATGCTTATATCGGTTTACCCGAAAATCCATAGTCGGCAAATTAACATAACCTCTCATTGGACTTCATCGTCAATGTGAATATCATCAAAAGAGGAGAACGCCATGAGAAGAATCTATTTTTTAGTTCCCAATATTGCAATCACCCATAAAATCGTCGAAGAGCTTCAGGCTGAGGGCATAGAAGATCGCCATATTCATATCCTGGCGAAAAGGGACACGCCGCTTGAAGGACTGCCCGAGGCCGGGATCTCGATAAAAACCGACTTTCTGCCCGCAGTTGAACGAGGCGTTGCATTAGGCGGCTCCACGGGATTGTTGGCTGGCTTAATCGGTTTGCGCTTTGCGGGGTTTGCCATTGCGGGCGGGCCGCTTTTGGGGATTATTATGGCTGGCGCAACCATCGGCTCTCTGATGGGAGGGTTGGCGGGAATGAATTCGGGCAATTCAAGGTTAAGGCAGTTTGAAGAAGCCATCGAAAAGGGCGAACTTCTGGTTCTGATTGATATTCCCAAGGACCGCATAGAGGCCATCAGGAAATTGGTAATAAAACATCATCCTGAGGCGGAGTTTGAGGGCATCGAGCCGATTCTTCCGCCGTCTTATTAATTGATGTTACGCATTACGCAAAAAGGTGGTTTGGTAATAGATAACGTGTCCTAATTGAATGGTCGTACAGATGAGCCGACAGTGGGTAGGGCGCGCCGTGCGCGCCTTAGACACCAAGGCGCGCACGGCGCGCCCTACGGCGGATACTCCTCTGTGGTCTATCTTTTCGCAGCTGTAATCGGCAGTGCGTAACATCAGTTTTTAATTAACCATTACGCCTATTATTGCCCCACGGCCTGAATATTTTTTGTAAGGTTTATCGTTCTCCTGACGACTTACGAGTAATATCGTAGACCGACAAAGGAGAACAGCAATGATTACAAGCGTCTTACTCATTACCGTGTGTTTTCTGGCCTATGCCAACGGCGCCAACGACAACTTTAAAGGTGTCGCGACCTTATTCGGCAGCGGCACGGCGAATTACCGGTTGGCTTTAAGCTGGGCAACGCTGACGACGCTGGCCGGTTCGATTTGCGCAGTGTTTCTGGCGCAAACCCTGATGGTCAAATTCTCCGGCAAGGGCCTGGCGCCTGATGCGCTGGTTCAATCGCTGCCGTTCATGATTGCGGTAGCCGGTGGGGCGGGGATGACAGTGATTCTGGCGACCCGCTTCGGTTTCCCGATTTCAACCACGCACGCCTTGTTGGGTGCGATGGTGGGCAGCACGCTGTTGGCAACAGAGGGCGAGATGAATCCTGCGCCGTTGCTAAACAATTTCGTCTTACCCCTGCTATTAAGTCCGCTTGTCGCGCTGTTGCTGGCGGCGCTGCTGTATCGGCTTCAACATAAACTGTCTGTGTTTAACCAACCCTTATGCTTATGCGTGGAGGAACCTGACAGCCTTGTGCTTGCCGTTTCATCCAATGCAGCAATGGCATTATCGGTTGATTCATCGTCCGCACTTATCATAGCCCCGCAAACGGCTTGCGCCGAGCGCGACCTTGGCGTCGTATTGGGTTTTGACGCTAGGCGCGCACTCGACAGCCTGCATTTTTGCAGTGCCGGGGCGGTCTGTTTTGCCCGCGGCCTCAACGACACGCCTAAAATGGCGGCATTATTGTTGCTCGCGCCCGGTTTTAGTTTGCAATGGATAATTGTCGCGATTGCTATGGCGATGCTGTTGGGCGGACTCTTCAACGCCCGGCGGGTAGCGGAAACCATGAGCCATAAAATCACCCCGATCACCCCGGTCCAAGGTCTATCAGCCAATCTGACCACCGCATTACTGGTGATTTTTGCCAGTAAACTGGGCATGCCGGTATCCACTACCCATGTTTCGGTCGGCGCCTTGTTCGGTATCGGCCTGACCGGCGGCAAGGCAAATAACGATATAATCGCCTCGATTGCATTATCCTGGCTGCTAACGCTGCCCTGCGCGGCATTATGCTCAGCCGTTATTTACGCCGTTAGTACCCGTTTTTAACCTGAAATACGAGAGAATAATAATATGACGACCACCAGCATCGAAATCAACGAATCCGTCCGCCATTATTACG
>Ga0208512_100296_pt1 | contig 17279 bp, 17 predicted proteins | sample LakWasMet40_LOW7_2_FD_183880 | JGI IMG/M metagenome (GOLD analysis project Ga0208512, IMG submission 183880) | Freshwater sediment methanotrophic microbial communities from Lake Washington under simulated oxygen tension - Sediment Metagenome... | ecosystem: Environmental > Aquatic > Freshwater >...
TCACGCTTTATTCCCGGCTGCAGCAGTTCTCCAACCGGCTCTACAGCCCGCTGTTCCTGGCCGGCCTGAACTACTGGCACCAGGGCGAGAGCAATTTCTGGGGCCACAACGCGGTCATCCGCGTGGTGCCGTTCATGGAGCACGCCGCGCTCCCCGACCTGCCGGGGCGCGAACCCTTCGGCGGACGCATCCTGAGCCATGATTTCGTCGAGGCCGCCCTCATGCGCCGGGCCGGATGGCGCGTGTGGCTGGCCTACGACCTTGAGGGCAGCTACGAGGAGGGGCCGCCGACCCTGATCGACAGTGCCAAGCGCGACCGGCGCTGGTGCCAGGGCAACCTGCAGCACAGCTGGCTGTTGTTCACGCGGGGATTCCACGCGGTGAACCGCGTGCACCTGCTGATGGGCATCATGGGCTATGTGGCATCGCCACTGTGGATGCTTTTCCTGCTGATCAGCAGCATTCACACCTTCCGGGAGGTGATGGCCGGCCGGATGCACGACTATCACGCGGAGAGCTATGTGTCGTTCTTCGGCTACACGTTCGAGGTGCCGCAGGCGTTCGCGCTCTTTCTGTTCACGCTGCTGCTGCTCTTCCTCCCCAAGATCATCAGCGTCATCATCGAGATCAAGAACCGGCGCGCCGAGGCCTACGGCGGCCCCCTGCGCCTGGTTGCCAGCACGGTGCTGGAGGTGGCGGTTTCCACGCTGCTGGCGCCGATCAACATGATGTTCAACACGAAGTTCGTGCTCTATATCCTGCTGGGGCAGGGCGTCGCTTGGGTGACGCAGCGCCGCGAGGCGAGTGACGACGTGGACTGGAGCGAGGCGATCATCACGCATTCCGGGCAGATGGCGTTTGGCATCGTGTGGGGCGTTTCGGCCTTCATCCTCGTGCCGTCGTTCTTTTGGTGGCTGAGCCCGGTGCTGGCGGGGCTGGTGCTGTCCGCGCCGCTGTCTATTTTCCTGGGCAAGGCCAGTGTCGGCCGGCGCGCCCGGGACCTGGGGCTGTTCCTCACGCCGGACGAGACCCAGCCGCCGCAGGAACTCATCCGCCTGCAGCGTCATCTGGAGGAGTGTTACCGCCACATGCAGCCGATCCAGCAACTGCGCGACGACTACGGCCTGCTGCAGGCGGTGCTCGATCCCTACGTGAATGCCGCGCATGTCTCGATGCTGCGGCAGCGGCAGGGCAGCCTCGCGGTGCGGTCTTATTTCGTCGGGCTGCGCAGGAAGCTGCTCGCCGAGGGCCCCGCCAACCTCACGCACCGGGAGAAGATGGCCCTGTTGCTCGATGCCGAGTCGATGATCTGGCTGCACGAGCAACTCTGGAAGCAGCCGTCCGAGCAGCTGTCCGAGTGGTGGCGGCTCGCCATGCGCCAATATAACGTGCTGACGGCCACCCCCGTCACGGCGCTTTACCGCTAAGCCTCAGCGGACGTTGCCGTAGGCGCTGACGACGATGTCCTGCGCGGATCCGGCGCGGCCAAAGATGCGAAAGGCCGCGTTGGCGGGCTGCGCGGTGGCCGGCGGCTTGAGGTGCACGCGGTAGCGGCGGCCGGCCTCGATGGTTTCCAGGCGAGCCTCAAAATCCCCGCTGGTCGGTTGCACGCGGGTGAATTCAATCTTCAGCCCGGGGATGACCTCGAGCTCGACTGATTTCTCGGTGGCGGGTTCATTCAGCTTCCAGGCGACGCTGCGGGGGGTGAGTGTGACGAGTTCGGGCACCTCGATGCGCACGAGCAGGCGCACGGGCTCGAGGTTTTCATCGGTCACGATCTTGATCCTGCGCTCGTAGAGCCCCAGCCGGTCGCCGACGGTGAAGCTCGATTTGATCACGCCGCTTTCGCCGGGCGCATAGACCTGCCGGTCGGCCGCGGCGTCCAGGCAGTCGCAGTTGCTTTCGACGTCGAGGATCCGGACCGGTTTGATGCCCGTGTTGGTGAACGGAAAGACGGCTTCTTGCGTCGCCTGAAAGGGCGCGGTGGTGAAAGTCAGGGTCTGGGTCTTCCACTCCAGCGCAAAGCCGTCGAGCGTGGCGCAGGCAAAAAGACCGCAGAGCAGGGGACGGAGCAGTTTCATGCCATAACCGCTCAGGTGGCGGCGAGCTGTTTCAAGGCCGCGCCAACCTGGGCGAATCCATTCTTCAATTCCGGCAGGGCGGCCGCGGCCGCCGCCAGATTTTTGGATTTCCCGTGCGTCTCCATTTCCTCGGCAAGCCGGGCAAAACCCTTCGCGCCGAAATTTCCCGAGCTGCCCTTGATGGTGTGCGCGGCGCGCACAACCAAGTCGGCGTCCTGGCGGGTGATGGCTTCCTCAAGTTTGGCCAGCTGCTTCGGGGTATCCTCCAGGTAGATCGTGATCAGCTCCCGCAGGAATTCCGAGTCGCCCTCAGGACTTAGCTCCCGCAATGCTTGAATGGCGTTTGGATCTAGGATGGGTGTGGTCGACATAAGGAATTGCTGGAATTAACAAATGCTAAGTTACTTATGGCAATAGTTGGCGCCTAGGGCAAGTAGCTCATTTTATCTACGCATCATGCAATCCGCATACGTTGATAATCTACTTGCAGGGCGCTCCGGCGCACTCTTTCTTAGCGGCTTATGGCAAAATCCTTTGTTTTCTCCTCCGAGTCCGTGGGCGAAGGGCATCCCGACAAAGTCGCGGATCTCATCTCCGACAGCGTGCTGGACGCCTGCCTGGCGCAGGACCGCACCAGCCGTGTGGCCTGCGAGACCATGGTCAAATCCAACATGGTGATCCTCGCGGGTGAGATCACCACGAAGGCCAAGCTCAATTACGAGGCCATCGTGCGCGCGGCCATCCGCGAGATCGGTTACGTGAACAAGGACGACGTGTTTCATGCCGACAGCGTCTTCATCAACAATTACCTGACCGCCCAGTCGCCCGATATCGCGCAGGGCGTCGACGCCAAGAAGGCCAAGGGCAAGAAGACCGCCGAGCAGGGCGCCGGCGACCAGGGCCTGATGTTCGGTTACGCCTGCAACGAGACGCCCGAGCTCATGCCGACCCCGGTCATGTTTGCCCACCGCCTCGGCCGCAAGCTCACGCAGATCCGCAAGGGCGGCAAGGTGGACTGGCTCCGCCCCGACGCCAAGTCCCAGGTCTCCGTCCGCTACGAGAACGACCGCCCGGTCGCCGTCGAGAACGTCGTCATCTCCACGCAGCACACCGCCGACGTTTCACACGCCGAGATCGAGTCATACCTGATCGAGCACGTGATCAAGAAGGTCATCCCGGCCCGCATGCTCACGAAGAAGACCGAGTATCTCATCAATCCGACCGGCCGCTTCGTCATCGGCGGCCCGCAGGGCGACTCCGGCCTCACCGGCCGCAAGATCATCGTCGACACTTACGGCGGCTGGGGCCGCCACGGCGGCGGCGCCTTCTCGGGCAAGGATCCGTCCAAGGTTGATCGTTCCGCGGCCTACATGTGCCGCTGGGTCGCCAAGAACATCGTGGCTTCCGGCCTCGCCGACATCGCGGAGCTCCAGGTCGCCTACGCCATCGGCCATCCCGAGCCGGTCAGCGTCTACGTTGACACGATGGGCACCGGCAAGGTGCGCGACGAGAAGATCGCGAAGGCTGTCACCAAGGTCTTCGGCTTCAAGCCCGCCGACATCACCCGCCAGCTCAACCTCCTCCGCCCGATCTACCGCGCGACCACCAACTACGGTCACTTCGGCAAGGCCGGCCTCCCGTGGGAGCAGACCAACAAGGTCGCCGCCCTCCGCGCCGCCGTCAAATAACCGCCCGTCCCAACTCATTACCATTATGGCTACCACCACCGCCGCCGGCGCCACCGATTATCACGTCAAGGACATCACCCTGGCTGATTGGGGCCGCAAGGAAATCTCCGTCGCCGAGCACGAAATGCCCGGCCTCATCTCCGTCCGCAGGAAGTTCGGTCCGTCGAAGCCGCTCGCCGGCGTTCGTATCACCGGCTCCCTGCACATGACGATCCAGACCGCCGTCCTCATCGAGACCCTCAAGGAACTCGGGGCCGACGTGCGCTGGTGCTCGTGCAACATCTTCTCGACGCAGGACCACGCCGCCTCCGCCATCGCCAAGTCCGGCACGCCGGTCTTCGCCTGGAAGGGCGAGACGCTCGAGGAATACTGGGATCTGACCCTCAAGGCCATTTCGTTCCCGGGTGGCAAGGGCCCGCAGCTCGTCGTTGACGACGGCGGCGACGTCACTCTCCTCATCCACAAGGGCTGCGAGCTCGAGGAAGGCAGCGACTGGGTCAACACCCCGTCCACCTCCCACGAGGAGCAGGTCATCAAGAACGTCCTCAAGCGCGTCCACAAGGAGGACCCCCTCCGCTGGACCACGATTGCCAAGGAGTGGAAGGGCGTCTCCGAGGAGACGACCACCGGCGTGCACCGCCTCTACCAGATGCTGGAGAAGGGCAAACTCCGCGTCCCGGCCATCAACGTCAACGACTCCGTCACGAAGTCGAAGTTCGACAACCTCTACGGCTGCCGCGAGTCGCTCGGCGACGGCCTGAAGCGCGCTACCGACGTCATGATCGCCGGCAAGGTTGCCTGCGTCTGCGGCTACGGCGACGTCGGCAAGGGCTCGGCGTTTTCGCTCAAGGGCTTTGGCGCCCGCGTCATCGTCACCGAGATCGACCCCATCAACGCCCTGCAGGCCGCGATGGAGGGCTTCGAGGTCAACACGATCGAGTCCACCCTCGGCACGGCCGACATCTACGTCACCACGACGGGCAACAAGGACATCATCACCCTGGAGCACATGCGCCAGATGAAGGACCAGGCGATCGTCTGCAACATCGGCCATTTCGACAACGAGATCCAGGTCGACAAGCTCAACGCCTCGGACGCCAAGCGCACCAACATCAAGCCGCAATACGACATGTATACGTTCCCGAAGGGGAACAGCATCTACATGCTCGCCGAGGGTCGCCTGGTGAACCTTGGTTGCGCTACCGGCCACCCGTCGTTCGTCATGTCGAACAGCTTCACCAACCAGACGCTCGCGCAGCTCGACCTGTGGAAGAACCGCGCCAGCTACAAGGTGAACGTCTACCGCCTGCCGAAGCACCTCGATGAGGAGGTCGCCCGCCTGCACCTCGAGAAGATCGGCGTCGTGCTGACCAAGCTCACCAAGGAGCAGGCCGAGTATCTCGGCGTCCCGGTCGAGGGCCCCTACAAGCCCGAGCACTACCGCTATTAACTTAATTCAAAACGCCGCGTTTAACGACGCGGCGTTTTTTTGTATCCCGCAGATACCCCGCCAACCCTCAACTCCCATGGCCCGTCTCATCCCCAAACCCACCGTCATCGAAGCCGCCGGCAACAAGCCGAAGCTTATCGAGGAATACTTCGGTCGCGTGAACAGCGGCACGACCGCCGCCAGCATCGCCCGCATGCGCAGTCCGGGCGGCTGGGTCGAGCCCGGCCAGACGCCGGAGTTCGACGAGTATACGGTCGTCCTGCGTGGCGAACTCCAGGTTAAGACCAAGGCTGGCACCATCACGGTGAAGGCCGGCCAGGCCGTCCACACCCCGAAGGGCGAGTGGGTGCAGTATGGCAGCCCGCACCCGGACGGCGCCGAATACGTCGCGGTCTGCCTGCCGGCCTTCGCGCCGGATACGGTGCATCGCGACGCCTAGGCGGTCGCGATGTCGTAGTTTCCGCGGCGACGGACGACCCGCAGCCTCGCGCCGAAAAGGCGGGAGAGCGCCGTCGACGTCAGGATCCGGTCCTTCGGGCCGTCGGCCACGATGGCCCCGTTTTTCATGAGAATAACGCGTTCGATCTCCGGGATCAGGTCGGCGATGTGATGGGTGACGAGGATCAGGCTCTTGCCGGCGCGCGCCAGCTTGCGCAGCACGCCGCGGAATTCGCGCACGGCGCCGGGGTCGAGGCTAGTGGTCGGCTCGTCGAGGATCAGCGCCTCGGGATCGTGGACGAGCGCCCGGCCGATCATGGCCCGGCGTTGTTCTCCGGATGACATCGCGGAAAGCGGGCGGGAGGCGAGGTGACTGATTTCGAGGAAGCGGAGCAATTCACGGGCGCGCCGTTCGTGGACCGGGGTCGGCCGGTGATGCGGCCACAGGCCGAGGCTGTTGAAAAATCCGGACAACACCATCTCGCGGGCGGTCACCTGCCGGGCCATCACCTCGTGCGAGAGATTCTGCAACAGGTCGAGGGCGACGATGCCGATGCGCCGGCGCACATCCTCCAGGGCCCAGTTGTCCTGGCCGAAGAGTTGGAAACGCGTCCCGCGAAAACCGGTCTCGGGGTAGAGCTCGCAGGTGATCAGCTTGACGAGGGTGGATTTGCCCGAGCCGTTCGGTCCGAGCAGGGCGATATGCTCGCCGTGACTGACCTGCAGCGTGAAGCCGCGCAGCACGCGCCGGTCGCCCCGGGCGACGGTCAGGTTCTGGAAGTCGATCAGGAGCGGGGAAGGAGAGGACAAGGCGAAGAGGCTTTCGGAAATGAAAGCCCTCCTTCGCCGGGGCTTCGGAGGGCACTTCCTCTGGAGGGAAAAGTGGCGGAGAGAGAGGGATTCGAACCCTCGATAGAGTTTCCCCTATGCAGCTTTAGCAAAGCTGTGCCTTCAGCCACTCGGCCATCTCTCCGGGGTGAGCCGGCAAGCAAACGGGCCGCCCGGGGGAGTGCAAGGGCTTTTTCCTATTCCTTGCCGCCGTAGTATTTAGGCTTCAGGACGCCGATGCAGGGCAGGTTGCGGTAGCGCTCGTTGAAATCGAGCCCGTAGCCGACCACAAATTCGTTGGGAATCTCGAAACCGACGTAGTCCGCATCGAAGGGCACGGCGCGCCGGGCCTTCTTGTCGAGCAGCACGCAGGTTTTAACCGAAAGGGCGCCCTTGTCCTTGATCAGCCCGGCCACGGCCGCGAGGGTGCGTCCGGTGTCGAGGATATCGTCCACGAGCAACACGTTGTGGCCGCGGACATCCAGCTTCATCGAGTCGAAGATCCGGGGCTCGTGCACGGCCTTGGTGCCGTCGTGGTAGCTGGACGCGCGCAGGCAGTCCAGGCGCAGCGGGCTGCGCATCTGGCGGAGCAGGTCGGCGGTAAAGATCAGGGCGCCGTTCACGATGGCCACGACCATGAGGTCCTTCTTCGCGTAATCCTTGTTCAGCTCGGCCCCGAGCTGGGCGATGCGGCGCTTGATGGCTGTCGGGCTGACGAGGACGTGGTCGAGATGCTTGAGTTCGGGCGGGCCTTTCGGGGAGGGCATGACCGCGAGGAAAGGCCCGGGGCCCGGCCAAGGCAACCTGTTAGAACCCGCCCCGCGGGGTTTATTTTTTTGACTTACCTCCGGGCCGCCGGTTGCCTCGCCGGGACGCGCGCCGCCTCCCATGATTTCGATCCAGGTTAAGCAACTGACCAAGCAATTCGGGAGCATTGTCGCCCTGCACGGCCTCGACCTGATGATCAACCCGGGCGAGCTGTTCTTCCTGCTCGGCCCCAGCGGCTGCGGCAAGACCACGCTGCTCCGCAGTCTCGCCGGCTTCTACATCCCGGAGAAGGGCCAGATCCTCTTCGGTGACGAGGACGTCACCCGGCTCGAGCCGCACAAGCGGAATACCGGCATGATGTTCCAGAGCTATGCGCTGTGGCCGCACATGACCGTGGCCGAGAACGTCGCCTTCGGTCTCGAGGAGCGCAAGGTGTCCTCCGCCGAGATCAAGACCCGCGTCGGCGACGCCCTGGCGTCGGTGCGCATGGAGAAATACGCCGACCGCAAACCCAACCAGCTTTCCGGCGGCCAGCAGCAGCGCGTCGCCCTGGCTCGCGCGCTCGTAATCCGCCCGCGCTGCCTCCTGCTCGACGAGCCGCTTTCCAACCTCGACGCCAAGCTGCGCCTCGAGATGCGCACCGAGATTCGCCGGGTGTGCAAGGAATTCAAGCTGACGACCGTCTACGTCACCCACGATCAGAAAGAGGCGCTCTCCATCGCCGACCGCATGGCCATCCTGGAAAGCGGCCATATCCTGCAGGTCGGCACGCCGCGCGAGGTCTACAAGCGTCCGACCCGCAAGACGGTGGCCAATTTCATCGGCGAGACCGACTTTCTCCCCGGCAGGGTGCTCGGCATGGTCGGCAACTACGTCACCGTGGATACGGCAGTCGGCAAGTTCGACGGGGTGTTCGGCGATCCCCTGGGCATCCCCAAGGTGGGCGACGAGGTCACCGTCTCCATCCGCCCGGAGTGCTGGGAGCTGCACCGCAATGCCGAGTCCCGCAACGTGGTCAAGGGCCGCATCGGCGAGTCCATCTACCTGGGCGAGGTCGCCCAATACGAATTCATCACCGGCAACGGCACCCACCTGAAGATCTTCGAGCGCAACCCGCGCTTCGTGGACGGGGCGTCGCGCGGCGAGCTCTACGCCACGGTTGAGCCGGACGACGTCGTCGTGCTGGTCGGCTGAGGCGGCCGGGAGCCACCATGAAGCGGGCGCTCATCATCATCGCGCTGGTGGCCGTGGTCGGCCTGCCGTTCATCTTCCGCACCAGGCAGGCGACGATTGAGAGCGCGGACGAGACGCTGGTCATCATAACCCCGCACAACGAGGCCCTGCGCCACGAATACTCCCGCGGCTTCCGCGAGTGGTATCGGGCCCGCACCGGCAAGACCGTGGCCATTGACTGGCGCGTGATCGGCGGCACGAGCGAGATCACCCGCTTCCTCGAGTCGGAATACGTCTCCTCCTTCCAGAATCACTGGACCAAGAAATTGGGGCGCCCCTGGAGCACCGAGGTTCAGGCGGCATTTCATAATCCGCGGCTCACCCCGGACCAGACGCCCGAGGACGACACGCCCGAGCAGGCGGCCCGCCGGGCCTTCCTCGCGTCAAACATCAGCTGCGGCATCGATATTTTCTTCGGTGGCGGCAGTTTTGATTTCATCCGCCAGGCCAATGCCGGGCGACTCGTCGACTCGGGCATCATGCAGCTGCACCCCGAGTGGTTTAAGGAGGACGTGATCCCGCAATCGTTCACGGGCGAGCCCTACTGGGATCCGAAGGGCCGCTGGATCGGAGATGTGCTCAGCAGCTACGGCATGATCTATAATCGCGACTCACTGCAGCGCCTTGGCATCGCGGAGGAGCCGCGCCAGTGGGACGACCTCGCTAATCCAAGGCTGCAGGGTGAGATCGCGCTGTGCGACCCCACCAAGAGCAGTTCGATCGCCAAGGCGTTTGAGAATGTCATCCAGCAGCACATCTACCGCCAGTGGAAGCGGCTGGAGAAGGAAACGGGGCGCGACCGCAGGAGCCTCGAGGCCCAGGCCGTCGAGGCGGGCTGGGCGAGCGGCCTGCAGCTGCTGCAGCGGGCCGGAGCCAACGCGCGCTATTTCACCGACACCTCCCAGAAACCCTCGATTGACGTGATCCAGGGCAACTCGGCCGTCGGCATGTGCATCGATTTCTACGGCCGCGGCGCCTTCCAGGGCACCGCGCTGCGCCATGACGGCTCGCCCGGTCGCATCGGGTATTATTCGCCGGCGGATGGCACGGTGCTGTCACCAGACCCGATTGCTGTCATGCGGGGCGCGCCCAATCCCAAGGCCTCGCTGGCCTTCCTCGAGTATGCGCTGTCGATGGACGGGCAGAAGCTCTGGAACTTCAAGACCGGCGTGCCCGGCGGCACGGACCGTTACGAGCTGCGGCGCCTGCCGATCCGGAAGGATTTCTACACGCAGGACTTCGAGAAATACCGCTCGGATCCCGACGTGAATCCCTACGCCGGCACCAATCCGCTCGTCTACAACGGGGCGTGGACGGGCGGGGATAATTTCCGCGCCATGGCCTTTGTCATCCGCGTGATGTGCCTCGACACCCATCCCGAGCTGGTGGCGGCCTGGAAGGAGATCATCCGGGCCGGCATGCCGGCGGAGGCGCTGGCCGTCATGAGTGACATGTCGCCTGCGGCCTATCCCCAGCTCAAGGCGCGCATCATCCCGGCCCTGACCTCCAAGAACAAGGTCGACGAGATCCGCCTGGCCAACGAACTGGCCGGCCAGTTCCGGGCCCAATACCAGAAGGCCGCCGAACTCGCCCGGGCGGCGAGGCCCTGATCACTCGTCGTCGGCCGGCTGCCGGTAGACGTCGGGAAAGCGCAGCGCCATGTAACTTTCGGGCTGCTCGACGGGCTTGAAGCCGAATTGCGCGTAAAGGCCATGGGCATCACGGGTGCGCAGGCTCCAGGTGCGCAAACCCTGCAGCCTTGGGTGACGCCGGCTCAGCTCGAGCATGGCCTTGGACAGCCCATGACGGCGGTGCTCCTCCAACACATAGACGTCGCAGAGGTAGGCGTAGGTGGCGTGGTCCGAGATGATGCGGACGAGTCCGACCTGCTCACCTGCTTCGGTGTAGGCCCCGATGCACAGTGAACCCTGCAGCGCGCGCTGGACCGTTTCCAGCGGGATGTTCTCGCTCCAATAGGAACGTGTCAGGTAGCCGTGGATGGCCGTGGCATCCAGCCGCGCCGGGTCGTCGGAAATCAGGTAGTCACCGTGGCGGTGTTCGAGCACGGACATGAACTCACAGCTTCGCCATGTTAGCGGCAAACGCGGCCTTGTCCGCGGCCTTGAAGAACGAGGTGCCGGCCACGAAGGTGTCGGCGCCGGCCGCGCGGCATTCCACGGCAGTGGCGAGATCGACGCCGCCGTCGACCTCGAGACGAAACTTCAGGCCGCGCGTCTTCCGCCAGCCGTCGATTTCCCTTAGCTTGGGCAGCATGTCGCGCCGGAAGGGCTGGCCGCCGAAACCGGGCTGGACGGTCATCACGAGCACGAGGTCCACGTCACCGGCGAGCGCCTCAATGCTGGACGCGGGCGTGCCGGGATTCAACACGATGCCGCACTGGCAGCCGAGCTGGCGGATCCGGGCGAGCGTGCCGCGGTGGTCGTAGGCGGGCTCGATGTGGATGCTGATGAGATTGGCGCCGGCCTTGGCGAAGGGCTCGATGTATTTCTGCGGCTCGGCGAGCATCAGGTGGGTGTCGAAAAACAGCTTGGAGCCGGCCCGGCGCAAGGCGGCAAGGGTCTCGGGGCCGAAGGTCAGGTTGGGCACGAAATGCCCGTCCATGATGTCGCAGTGCAGCCAGGTGGCGCCGCTGTCGGCCACGGTCCGGGCGCTGGCCGCGAGGTTGGCGTGGTCGCCGGCGAGCAGGGAGGGGGCAATCAAGGAAGCATGAAGCATGGAGCGAAAAGCATGGAGCACGATGCGCTCTCCCGGCTCAACCCTGTATTTACTCCCGGCCCCAGCTGTGTCGCAGAGCGTCGCTTACCACGTATCGAGCACCGCATGCGCGGCCTCGCTGGCGAGCTGCTCGGCGAGGAGGGACAGGGCCTGATATTCAGCGGGCACGAGACCGCTGTCGGTGAAGACGCCGCGCTTGGCGGTCAGCGGACGCTGGGCAAAGAGGGCCTGTTGGGAACGCTGGTCGGTCAGGGTGGCTTGGGCGCGCAACGAAACATCGAAACGCCGCGCCAGGCCGGTGTCGTCCTGCCGGGAAACGGCCACGGTCCGGTCGTAACCGATGAGTGAGATTCGCAGCACGGCCTCGGCCTCCGCGGGCGAGGCGACCAGCTTGACGCGACCGTCCTTGATGAAGGCCTCGCGCAGCTGCGTGGTGACGAGTTCGCGGGCCTGCGGGATCAGCGTCTCGGTCGTGACCGGCGCGATGAAAAGGGTGGCGAACTTAGGCTGTGTCCCGGTGCCAAGCTTGTAGCCGGCGCAGCCGGTCACTAGCAGGGTTGCGACAAGGACCGTCAGCAACAGCGGCAGGTGGGCGAAGCGGGACATGCGGAGTCCTCGCTTAGAACAGCCAGAGCTTCTTTTTCTTCTTCGGCTCGGGAGCCTTGGGCGCCGGCTGGCCGGCGGCCAAGGCGGCTTGGGCCTCGAGCTTGGCATCAACATCAACCAGTTTCTCGCGGGCCTGCTTGGCCACGTCTGAGTCGGGATAAACGGTGATCGCCTCGTTGTAGAAAACCTTGGCGGCCTTGTAGTTGCCGCGATACTTGTAATAATAATCGGCGATGGTCAGCTTGCTCTTGGCCAGCACGGTTTTCATGTTGGCGAGACCGGTCTCGGCCTGGGCCATGCCCGCGTCGCCGGGGAAGAGGATCATGTAGTCCTCGAAGTAGGTCACGGCCTGCTTGGTGGAGGCCTGATCGTAGTAGGGGCCGTCGACCAGCGAGGCGTGCGTCTCGGCGATCTTGAGGTAGGCGTCGGGCGTGAGGACACTGCGCGGGTAGGTGTTGATCATGCGGTCGAGGGCGTCGATCGCCGCCTCGGTCTCGCCGATCTGCTTGTAGCCGCGCGAGGCGTTCATGAGGGAGAGCGGGGCGTAGTCGCTGTAGGGGGCGGTGGCCACGATCGTCTCGAAATACTCCAGGGCGCGCTCGCGGTTCTTGAAGCCGGGGAACCAGCCCCAGATGCGGGAGCGCTTGCCGGCAAACAGGTCGGCCGCGATGCGATACTGCTCGCCGATGACCTGGTTGAATTTCTCGGAGCTGGGATACCGCGACACCATGATCTGGTAGGTGGTGAAGGCCTTGTAGTATTGCTGGTTCTGATGGTAGATCCGGCCGGCCCGGTAGAGCGCCTCGCTGGCGAAGACGGAGTTCGGGTATTTCTTGTAGACGCTGTTGTAGAGCTTGAGGGCGGATTTGCTGCTGCCGGCCTCCTCGGCGCTGCGCGCCTTGTTCATCGAGTCCAGGGCGTTGCGGCCTTCCTCGCCGGAGAAGCCGGCAAGCGCACCACCCTCGACCTTCCAGCCGGCCTGCGGGGTCCAGACAAGGTCGGCGGCGAGCCGGGCAGGGGCGAGAAGCAGCGCGGCGGTGGCTGCCAGGAGGGAAAGGAGGGGGAGACGGCGCATGAAAATGGTGCTTACCAGCGAATAAGAGTGGCGCCGTAGGTCAAGCCAGCGCCAAAGGCGACCAGCAGGGTGAGGTTGCCCGGCTTGATGCGGCCGGCGCGGCGGGCCTCGTCCAGGGCGAGCGGGATGGAGGCGGAGGAGGTGTTGCCGTAACGGTCGAGATTCACGTAAACGCGCTCCATCGGCACCTTCAGGTTGCCGGCCAGGGCCTCGATGATGCGGATGTTCGCCTGGTGGGGGATCACAAGGTCGATTTGGTCAGGCGACAGCTTGTGTTGTTCCATCATTTCCCGGGCGACGGTCTCCATGACGCGGACGGCGCTCTTGAAGACCTCGCGGCCGTTCATGCGGATGCAGTGGGCGCGTTCCTCGACGGACTTGGCGTCGGCCGGGCGCTTGCTGCCGCCGGCGGAGATGTAAAGATTGTCGGCGAACTCGCCGTCGGCGCCGAGGTCGGAGCCGAGGATGCCGATGCCCGGCTGGTCGACCTTGCTCAGCACGGCGGCGCCGGCGGCATCGCCGAAGAGCACACAGGTGGTGCGGTCCTTCCAGTCGGTCACGGTCGAGAGCTTCTCGGCGCCGATGATGAGGGCGCGCTTGTAGCGGTTGGTGAGGAGCTGGCCGTAGGCGATCTCGAGCGCGTAGAGGAAGCCCGAGCAGGCCGCGGCGATGTCGAAGCAGGTGGCGTGGCCCGGGACCCCGAGCTTGTGCTGCACGTAGCAGGCCGTGGAGGGCAGGGGGGTGTCGGGCGTTGCGGTGGCTACAATCAGCAGGTCGATGTCCGCGGCCGTCACCTTGGCGTCGGCCAGCGCGGCGTTGGCGGCCTTGACGGCGAGGTCGGAGCAGGTCTCGTCATCGCCGGCGATGCGGCGCTCGCGGATGCCCGAGCGGGTGAAGATCCACTCGTCGGAGGTGTCGACCATCTTGGAGAGGTCGTGGTTGGTGAGCACTTTCGGCGGAGCATAGGAGCCGACTCCCGCAATGATTACTGAGGCCATAGGAAAGGTTAGTTGGCGACCGCTTCCGCGGCCGCAGGCGCTGCCATGAGCGTGTTGGCCCGGGCAACATCGGTTTCGATGCGGTGGTAAAGATCCTGTTGGATAAGCTGGGCGGCGGCGCGGATGGCGCTGGTCCAGGCATGGCGGTTGGAGGAACCGTGCGCCTTGAGCACGTTGCCCTTCACGCCGAGCAGCGGGGCGCCGCCGTAGCGGTCGGGGTTCATGCGGGACTTCAGGGCGTCAAACGCCCCCTTGGCCAGCACGGCACCGCCCATGCGGAGCGGGTTAGCCTTCAGTTCCTCCTTGAGCATCGTCGTGATGAACTTGGCCAGCGATTCCCAGGTCTTCAGGAGGGTGTTGCCGACGAAGCCGTCGCAGACGACGACGTCCACGGTGTCCTTGAACACCTGGAAGCCTTCGATCGGGCCGACGTAATTGATGACCCCGTTGATCTTCTTGAGCAGGGTGTTGGCCTCGGTGGTCAGCGCGGTGCCCTTGCCCTCCTCGGTGCCGATGGTCAGCAGGCCGACGCGGGGGGAGGATATCCCCAGGATGACGCGGGCATAGTCGGACCCGAGGATGGCGTTGTGCACGAGGTGATCGGCCTTGGCCTCGGGATTGGCGCCGGCGTCGATCAGGACAAAGTGGCCGTTTTCGCGGGGGATGACGGCGGCGAGCACCGGCCGGTCGACGCCTGCGATCGAGCCGACGATGAGCTTGCTGCCGGCCATGAGGGCGCCGGTGTTGCCGGAGCTCACGAAGGCGGCGGCCTTGCCTTCCTTCACTAGATTGAAGCCCCGGACCATCGAGGAATCCTTTTTCTTAGCAATGGCCCGCAGCGGCTTGTCCTCCATCGTGATCACCTCGGAGGCATGCACGACGGAAATCTTGGCGTGGCCCTTCAGGCCGGCCGTGACGAGCAGCGGCTCGAGCACGGCCTGGTCGCCGATGAGCGTGATCGGGGCGATGGCCCCGTCGGCCAGCGCGAGTTTGACGGCTTCGACGACCTCGGAGGGACCGAGGTCGCCTCCCATCGCGTCCACCGCAATCCGGGCGTGAGCACTCGCGGGACTGGCCGTCTCGGAGTTAATGGCGGGAAGACTGAACCCGACGGAAACTTTAGACCTCGACGTTGAGGACCTGGCGGCCGCGGTAGATGCCCGTCTTCGGGTTCACGCGGTGGGGGCGGAAGGAGCCGCCGTCGGTGTCCTTGGCAAATTGGGGGGCCTTGAGGGCGTTGGCGGCGCGGCGGTTGGCGCTACGGCGCTTGGATTGCTTGCGTTTCGGATTGGCCATAAAGAAGGAAGGTTGGGAGTGCGGCGGGTCGATAAACCCGGTGCTTTTTTGTTATATAAAGACGAGGTTGGTAGGGTTCGTGCCGGGAGCCGTCAAGTGTTATGTCGCCCCCGCCGGTGGGAGTCAAAGCAGGGAAAACAAAATCAGCACAAATGCCAGTCCAAGGCGGTAATAGGCGAAAACGGCGAGCCCATGGCGCGAGATGAAATGCACGAGGAATTTGACCGCAATCAGGGCCGAAATAGCGGCTACACCGGCGCCGAGTAAAACGTCGGTCCAACCGAACACCTCGATCATGGCCGGGCCGGACTTAAAACCCTTGTAGACGGCTGCGCCGGCCAGCGTCGGCAGGCCGACGAGAAAGCTGAACTCGGCGGCCTTCGCCGCGCTCAACCCGGCGAGATATCCGCCGACGATCGTCACCATGGAACGGCTCGTGCCCGGCCAGAGTGCGAGGCATTGCGCGAGGCCGATGCCCAGCGCCTTTTGCGCCGTCAGGTTCGCCGGGTCGCCCTTGGAAAAACCGATGCCGCTGTTCATGCGGCGCCAGCGTTCCGCCCACAGCATGAGGAACGCGCCGGCGATGAGCGCGGCGATGACGGCCCAGACCGAGAACAGATACCGGTCGATCAGGTCGTGCAGCAGAAGGCCGGCGATGGCGACGGGGAAGAAGGCCAGCAGGACATTCCGCAGGAGCCGGAAACCGGCGCTGCTGCGGCCGAGCAGGCCGATGAACATCGAGAGCACCTGCCGCCAATAGAGCAGCACGACCGCGCCGATGGCGCCGATCTGGATGACGACGGTGTAGGTGTCGGCGGCCAGCTTGACGGTCAGCGGCACGCCCTCCGGGTATTTCGGGGAGGGTGGCTTATACCATAGCGGCTGCCCGGACTTGTCCGTCAGCTGCTTCTCGGACTCGAGCCCGAGCACCCGGTTGGCGATGATCAAATGGCCGGTAGAAGATACGGGCAGGAATTCGGTCACGCCCTCAACCACACCGAGCACGACGGCGTCACCGACGCTGAGCTCGGCGACGGGCGGCGGCGGGGTTTCCGCGGCAAGCGCGGACAGGTTGAGACTGGCGGCCAGCAGAAAGCCGGCACAGAGGGTGCGGGGCGAAAAAGGCACGGGGGAGCTTCCGAGAAAAGGCCATGAGCTGTCGAGTTTTATGCTTTGCGCCACCGATGGAAATGATTCTGCTCGGCTTCCTGATGGCCGCACTGACCGAGCTTACCGCCAAGCTGACCAACCGCCTTGATCTGGAGCCCGCCGAAGTCTCGGCCGCCGCCACCGCGTTGGGTTCTCCGGATATGGCCGACGAGGCCAAGGCCGCGTTCCTGACCGCGCTCGCGGCCAAGGGCGAGACGCCTGCCGAGATCGCCGGCTTTGCCCGGGCGTTCCGGGCGCTGGCGGTCAATCCCGGCGTCGAGGCCTGGGCTCCGCGCGCCATCGACATCGTCGGCACGGGCGGCGACCACGCGGGCGGTTTCAACATTTCCAGTCTCGTCGTGCTGGTCGTTGCCAGCGCGGGCGTGCCGGTCATGAAACACGGTAATCGTGGCGTCACCTCGAAGTGCGGCAGCGCCGACCTGCTCGCCGCGCTCGGCGTGGACCTCGCGGCGCCGCCGGAGAAACTGCGCCGGGCGCTCGACCAGCTGGGCTTCGCGTTTTTTTTCGCGCCAAACTACCACCCGGCGTTCAAGCACGTCGGCCCGGTGCGCAAGGCCCTCGCCGCGCAGGGCCGGCGCTCGGTCTTCAACATCCTCGGGCCGCTGATGAATCCCGGTCGCCCGGCGCACATTCTCCTGGGTGTGTATTCACTGCCGCTGGTGGAGAAGCTGGCCCGCACCCTCGAGGAACTTGGGCAGGAGGCCGGGCTGGTCGGCCACGGCGTCATCACGCCGGAGAAGGGCATCGACGAACTTACCACAGCCACGGTCAACCATGTGCATGGTGTCGGCCGCCTGGGCGGGGTCCGCGCCAGGTGGCGGGCGGAGGACTTTGGCCTCGCCGCCGCGCCTTTTGCCGAGCTACAGGGCGGCGATGTCGGGGCCAACCTGGCCACGGTCGAGGCCATCCTCG
>Ga0208512_100305_pt1 | contig 16856 bp, 14 predicted proteins | sample LakWasMet40_LOW7_2_FD_183880 | JGI IMG/M metagenome (GOLD analysis project Ga0208512, IMG submission 183880) | Freshwater sediment methanotrophic microbial communities from Lake Washington under simulated oxygen tension - Sediment Metagenome... | ecosystem: Environmental > Aquatic > Freshwater >...
GGAGACGAGGAAGACGATCGCGGAGCCGCGCAGGAGGTTGGAGACCCGGTCGCGGTCGGCCTCGCTTTGCTCGGCCTTGAGGTAGAGCGTGCCGAGCGGGCGGGTGCCGGAGCTGATCGGGATCCAGCGGACGCCGCGCGCGCTGACATCAAGCAGGCGGGTCACGCGCGGCAGGGGCGGGATGAGCTCGCTGAGGCCGGCGCGGACATAGCGGGCGAGAAGCTTGCCGTCCGCGGAATAAACGGCGGCGGCGGCGATCTGGCCGTCGACCCCGAGCTGGTTCAGCTGCAGGTCGGCGGCATTGGGGTTCTGCTCGAGCCGCGGCACCAGGTTCTCGATCATGAGCATCTGGGTGTTTTCCAGGCGCGAATCGACCTCGTTGTTGAACTGGCGCAGGTCGTAGAGGTAGAAGCCGGCAAACGCCAGCGAGAGGGTCACGCCGCAGGTCAGCAGGATGAACAGGATCAGTTGCCAGCGAAACGAGAGACTTTTCACGTGAGGGATTGCAACAGACCCCAAGCCAAAGGATTACGGCACAAAGTCAACGGGATAGCTCCTCGGTGGCTGGGAGGCCTCACTGCACCCGGACCAAGTCCGTGTAAGTGAGGGTCAGGTTCTCCTCCATGCCGATGAAGAAGATGCGGCCGAGGAAATGGGAGAAGTTCACCGCCGGCAGGCTGGGGCGGTCGGCGGCGGGAGGCGTGAAGCTCATCCGCACCAGCAGTTCACGCATCTTCACACCAAGCACGGGCGAGTAGGGTTCCTTCAGCTCGAGCTCAAATTTTTCCACGTGTGGCTGCCGCTTGTTCACGGTCAGGCGAAGGCGGAGATGACCGAGCATCTTGTCGGGGCCGGCCGCCTCGGCCCGGAAGGCGCAGCTGAACTCGCCGCGGTCGGCGTCCTCGCTGAGGAGCGTGATGCTCGCCGGGTCGATGTCGCCCTTTTGGAAGGTGCCCTGCGGGGCGGACGAGTTGCCGCCGCCGGCGCGGGTGCGGGCGTATTGGGCGCTTTCCTTCGCGGTGGGGGCGCGGCCATTGAAGTCGAGCAGCGTCCACTGATCGGCGGGCGGCTTCGAGGGATCGAACCGGGCGGTGGACCGCGCGTCCTCGTTGCGCACGGTGGTCAGGGTGTAGGCCCAGCCCGCCGGGACCTCGGGGTTGAATCTCCCGAGCGCCTCGCGCACATAATCCGGCACGGCGGCAGCGGCGGAGGCAACGGCGAGCAGGACGCCCGCGCCCAGCAGGCAGCTTCTAAAGAGAAGGCGGCGGCACGCGGGAGATGAACCAGTCAAACTTGGCATGGAGCGTCAGGGTGCCGGCGCGATCCTTGAGATCAACCAGGATCACCGCGCTGCAGCGTCCGCGCGCGGCCAGGTCCGCCAGGAGGTTTGCGCGGGTGTTTTCGTCCGGGGCGCCGTGGGCGAGCAGATCCCCAGTGGCCGGCTTGCGGTATTTCACCTCGACGCCGCGCACGACGGCGAACACCGGCCCGACCGCCGCGCCGAACTCACGCTGGAGGCACTCGGCGCTGGCCCCTTCGGCAAGGGCGAACTGCGCCGCGGCGTGCATCGTCCCGAGGTGGTTCTGGAGCTGCGGCGTGAAGGCCATCTCCAGCAGGTGCGCCGCTCCCGCCGGGGCGGCGACGATGCCGAGCAGCCGGTTGAGCGCGAGGTCGGTGGCTTTCACGGCGGGAGGATCTCTGACACGCCGCGCCCGAAGGCAACGGTGTTCTAATAAAGAGAGCGGCGGCGCGTCTAAGGATCTGGAGGCACACATGAACATCCACAAATACCTGCTACCTGCTTCGATTGCCGCGACGATGCACGTCGCGTTGCTCTGGCTCATGCCAGACCAACCCTACATCCGGATCATCGAGGTGCCGCTCAAGACGCGGCCGGTGAAGCCACCCGAAGACCTGCCGGTGCCGCCGGAGGATCCGGCCGAGCGCGAGAGCAATCCCGATCCGGTGCAACCGTTGAAGGGCAAACCAGCACCGCCGGAACTGCCGGACGTGCCGACGAAACTACCCGACGGACAGCTCACGATTCCGGTCGATACCCGGCCGCACAAATTCGACCGCAGCATCACCGGCATTCCGGAGAAGATCGGAACCGAGGACGGGGTCCCCGGTGGCATCGATATCTCACGCACCACCATCTTTTCCCCCGATGCGCTTGACCGTGTGCCCGACGCCAGGGTGCAGGTTCCGCCCGACTACCCCCAGGCCATGAGGCAAAGCGGCGCCGGCGGATCGGTGTTGGTGGAGTTCGACGTGGACACCGCCGGCCGTGTGGTGCGCGCCGAGGCCATCCGCTATACCGAGCGCGAGTTTGTCGAGCCGGCAGTGCGGGCGGTGCGGAAATGGCGGTTCGAGCCCGGCCGACGGAATGGCAAGGCCGTGCCCTTTCGCATGGCGGTGCCGATCGAGTTCGGCATCGAGAACAACTGAGGCTTCGTGGCTCAGCCGGCGCGCGCGTGCAGCAGGTGGTTCACGCGCGCGACCAGCTCGGCCGGACTGAAGGGCTTGGTGATGTAGTCCAGAGCCCCGAGTTCCAGGCCGAGGTTGCGCGAGTCGGTCGAGGCCCACGCAGATACAATGATGATGGGGATGGTGGCGGTCGCGGGATCGCGGCGGAGAATCTCGCAGACGCCGAAGCCGTCGAGGTCCGGCAGCATGAGGTCGAGCAGGATGATGTCCGGCCGGTTGGTGCGGACAGCGTGGATGGCCTCCCATCCGTTGGCGGCGGTCGTGACGTCGTGGCCGGCCCGCACCAAGTGATAGTGCATCAGGTCGGTCAGCTCGGGTTCATCGTCGACGGCGAGGATCTTGGCAACGGGGGGCATGGCGGGATCGTGCCAGTCCCGCGTGACGGTCCGGTGAGCGACAGGTGACGATTGGGCAACGACCGGGGCCTACCAGCGATGGTAGGCGGGATGGCCGGGAGTCACGGCCACGAACGTGCCGCGGCAGGTGGCGCGCGGTTTGCCGGCGGCCGTGAGGGTGCCCTCGATCGTGGCGCGGTCCGCGGATGATTCGACGACGCGGGCGACCAACTCGACAGGGCCGTTGGTCGGGGTGGGGCGGAGAAGCTTGATGGCATAGTCCGCAGTGACGGTGCAGGGCGGCTTCTCCAAACGGCCCTGTTGCATGAGGTGCCATGCGGCCGCCCAGTTGCAGTGACAGTCGAGCAGCGAGCCGATGATGCCGCCGTTGAGCATGCCGGGAAAGGCCTCGTGGTGCGGTTCGGGCTGCCAGGTCGCCACGACCTCGACACCCCGGACAAAGCTCCGGATGCGCAGGCCCTTGGCATTGGCCGGACCGCAGCCGAAGCAGCTGCTGGCGGGCGAATATTGCTCCTGCAGGCAGGGGTCGTTCATGAGGGGAGTGAGGGCAAAATCGGGCTTCGGTGGAAACCTAAACTTCGTAAGATTTTTAACTCGCGCCCGTTGTGTCACGTGCCATGGTATCGCCGCATAATACCACTACACCAATGGCGCGCAAGATAGCCTTCCTCAACTACAAGGGCGGTGTCGGCAAGACCTCGCTGATCGTAAATACAGCAGCCAGTCTCGCACGCCGCGGCATGCGCGTTTTGCTGATGGATTTTGATACCCAATCCAACGCGAGCATCTGGCTGATGAAGCTGGAGCGCTGGAACAAGATCAATGCCACCGGCACCGGCTCGGTCTATTCGATCTTCGATCCCGGCACGGCGCGGCTGAAGGACTGCGTGATCAAGGACGTGGTCGAGGGCAAGGACGGCGAGAAATTGCTGCCCGGCCTCGATCTGGTGCCGACCACCTTCAACCTCGTCGACCTCGAGGGTGAATATAAACCCGATCCCAAGCGCCCCTCCTACGTGATCTTCCAGGAGCAGCTGGCCGAGATCGAGAGCAACTACGACTTCATCGTGTTCGACTGCCCGCCGAACGTCCTGCGCGCCTCGCAGAACGGCGTGTATTGCGCCGGAGAGATCTACGTGCCCTCCAACCCCGATGCGCTGAGTCTCATCGGCTTCACGCTGCTCGTGGAGAAAATGCTGCGCTTCCAGCAATCCTCGGCGAGCTTCCGCACGACAGCCATGGGGCCGGCCGCGCAGATCTACGGCATCGTCTTCAACTCGATCAAGGCGAACACCGACATCGAGGTCCCGAAGATGCGCATGCAGCTTCGCCTGAACCAATTCAAGACCCAGAAGCGCGGCTGCGCGCCGGCGGCGAAGATCTGCACCACGCAGATCCGTGATGCCATGATCGTGCGCCGCGCCGTCACCCTCGGCCTCCCGGTGTTCCTCGTCGGCACGGAGGGCAACGAGGAGGACAGCGTCGCCAACGACTACATGAAGCTCGCCACCGAGATCATCGAAAACGCCCCGCCCGCCTGATTTTCCCGCAACCCACGCCCACCACTGTCACCATGGCCAAGTTCAACAGCACCGAATGGGATGAGATCCGCAAAAAGTTCCGCCACTCCATCATGGCGGACACCTCGCTGGTCAGTCTCGCGCAGAACCTCGACACGAAGGAGTGGCCGCACAAGGCCGAGGACGAGAAGCCGTCCAAATACATCGAGTTCGCCTACGAGGAGCTCCTGATGCTGCCCGAGATCGCGGGCAACGCCGACAAGGCGGACCACCTCATCGGCATTCTCAAGGAGACGCTGGCCTTTGACGACCCGTTCGGCGACATGGTGGCCGAGGTCGAGAAGACCGCGGCGAAGGACAACCCGATCCTCAAGACCCTGTCCCGCCTCAATATTTCCGCCGCCTATCCGCTGGCGCTGGCCAATTTCAGCGAGGGCACGCGCGTCGTGTGCGCCTCCGAAGGCGTCAAGACCATCGGCGAGTTCGCCAATCTCGGCCAGCAGATGTCCACCCGGGTCGTGCTCGGCGGCGATTTCCGCAACGCCCTGAACGCGCTGACGCACGGGGACGAGGAAGGCATGGGCCAGTTCCTGCCTTTCCGCAAGGGCTCCACCGGCCTGCACCTGCCCGAGGCAATCGGCCTGATTTCCGCCGGCCTGCCGCGGCCCGAGCAACTCGGCCTGGCCAAGGCCTACGGCGCCAAGCTCAGCCCGGTGGACAGCGCTGCCGCCAAGTCGCTGACCAAGGAACAGGTCGCCAAGCTCGAGTCCGGCCTCCGCGTCACCCTCAACGCCGCCCTCGAGTGGTTCAAGGACCAGAAGCCCGCCCTCGTGAAGCACCTCGAGGATGGAGGCACCTATGAGCGCTATTTTGTCGTGATCAACGATCCCGCCCGCGAGGCCATTGCCGTCAAGCTGACCTCCTCCGTCCTCCAGGTGTCGGCCAAGGCCGCTGCCGCCAGCACGACGGCCGAGCCGAAGAAGGGCGGAATCTTTGGCCGGCTTTTCGGCAAGGGCTGATCCGGTCACATTCCTTTCGTGGATCCGCAGACGCCATCACCTGCCGGGGCGCCGACGCCTCCGCCGCCCCCGGCTTTCGCGCCGCCCGCCCCCCGGCCGCCCGGCGCCGGGCCGGCGGCCTTTCCCCCGCCGCCCAAGTCGGCGATGCCCGGCCCGGCCTTCCCGCCGCCCGGTGACATCAAGTTTCCGCCCAAGCCCGGCGGCATTAAGCCGCTCGTGCTCCCGCGCCGGCCCAGCCCGCTCCAGCGCGCGCAGGAGGCCAGCCAGGCCACCGCGGAGGCGCGCAAATCGATCAACACGATCATGTCGCAGTCGCGTCCGCCGTGGGGCGGCACGCCGACGCTGAGCGGCTCCCAGGTCGAGTCGCTGGAAAAGGCGCTGCGCGCCCTGGAGGCCAAGGCTGCCGAGCGCGAGATGGCGCTCGCCGAGGCGGAGAACAAGCTGGCCGAGCGCGACCGGGCGCTGGCCGAGACCGAGGCGCTTTTGCAGGCCCGCGAGAAGGTCATCGATGCCATGCGCAAGGAGAAGCCCGCGCAGGGCGGGGGCTCGGGCAGCGCCGAGGAACTTGCCGCCCTGACCAAGCTCAAGGAGGAACTCGACCGGCAGGAGGCGTCCATCAAGGAGCAGCGCGCTGCCCAGGCGGAGCGGGAGGAATTCCTCAATGCGAGCGAGACCTCCCTCTTCGAGAAGATGCAGGCCCAGCAGGAGAAGGAGACCGAGCTCGAACAGAAGGCCGAGGACCTGAAGAAGGGCATGATCAAGGCCGGCATGATCCAGCCGGAGGCCAAGGAGAAGGCCTGATACCTGATGGAACCTTGCTCAATTTGGCCTTTCCAAGGGCCCAGCCCGACCCTATGCCCTTTTCCTTCATGACCCTCCGTTCGCTTCTTTCCCTCGCCGCACTCAGCCTCCTCGCCGCCCCGGTCCTGCTCACGGCCCAGACCAGCAGCAGCGAGGAAGAACGCCTGGAGAAACTCATGGCCGACTCCGCCCAGTGGTATGTCCCGAAAACCACGGTTTCCATCGGCTTCCGGATGCTCAACTCCGGGGGCAAGGTGGCCTTCGGCAACCTCGGCACGGTGCAGTTCGACGGCGAGGTGGCGCCTATTTCAGCCGGCTCGGTTGATCGCGTCTATGATAACGGCGCCGTGCGCGCCGACGTGCCCCGGCTCGATGAAAAGGACGCCAGCGGCAATGTGATCACCACCCCGGGCAGCCGCTATCCGATCCTCAGCACGGTCAAGGTGAATGTCACGGATTCGAACGGGAATCCCGTTCTCAATGCCGACGGCACGAATGTCACCGAAGATGTCCTGCTGCAGACGGGCGATTTTCTGGCCTACACCCCGGGCCTGACCCGCAACTGGGGCTACGGGTCCGACACGCAGCTGACCGGTGACGGCCGCCTGGCCATGAGCACCTACAGCGCCACGAGTGAGGGCGCCGGCGCGATGAAGGAGTCCGGTGCCTCGGCCGGCGTCGAGTTCCAGTATGTCCGCCACTTTTCCAAGCCGGCCAACCGCCTCCAGTGGGGCGTGATGGCCGGTATCACGCTGAACGGCATCAACAGCAAGACGGCCGGCACCGTCACCTCGACGCTCAACACCCGCACCGATTATTACTCGCTGGGCGGCGCGACCGTGCCGCCGGCGTCTTATTTCGCGCCGTCGTTCGATGATTATCTCAGCAGCTCCGGCGAAGTGATCCGCACCGACGGCCTGGAGACCACCGTGCCGATCGTCGCGGCACCGCTTTCGCACACGGAAACCACCACGCCGCATGGCATCGAGGTGGACGGCAACTGGCAGGTCAAGGGCGCCTACTTCATGGTGCGCCTCGGGCCCACCATCCGCACGCAGCTGAGCACCCGGCTGGGTCTGAGCGCGAGCCTTGGCGTCGCCGGGGCCTACACCGGAACCACCTACAGCGTGACCGAGACCTTCCGGGTGCCGGATCTCGAGGGTATCACCATCGGCGCCGTCCGCGGCACCGAGGTGACCTCGGAGACAAAGTTTCTCAGCGGCTACTACGCCGACCTGAACCTGGAGTGGATCGCGACTGATCGCACGGGCCTGTTTGGCGGCTTCACCGCGCAGAAATTTGACGGCTTCGACCAGTCGGTCGGCAGCCGCACGGCGCGCATCGACCTCGGCAGCTCGGTCGGCTTGCGCGGCGGCGTCAGCATCAAGTTCTGAGCTGATCCAGCCGGGCCAGCACGGCCTCGATACCGTGTAGCTGCGAGGGCGGAAAGAACGAGTTGATGCGGGTCACCACCTGTTGCACCAGCCCGTCCGGACAGGAGGCGCCGCCGGTGATCAGCACGCGCTTCGGCGCATCGTCCCGCGGCCAGAGCGGATGGATCTCCGTGTGGCCGCCCTTCCCGTGCCCGCCCGTGGGGAAGACGTAGTGCTCGATCTCGTCGCGGGAGCGGATGTTGGCCTCCGACTGGATGAAGAAGGCGCGGTTGCCGAGCTTCTGCTCGCACAGCCGGTAGAGCTGGTAGGTGTTGGAGCTGTTCTTGCCGCCGAGGATGAAGGCGGCGTCCAGCGGCTCGGCGAGCGCGCGCTGCAGCGCGTCCTGGTTGACCTGGGTGGCGTAGCACAGGGTGTCCTTCTTGCCGGCGCCGCCGACATGCGCGGGACCGGCGGTCGCTCCGTATTTCGCCACGAAGACCGCCTTGAAGTAATCGATGATCGCGGCGGTCTCGTTCATGAGCAGCGTGGTCTGGTTGACGACGGCGATGCGATCGAGGTGCCGGGCCGGGTCGAGTCCCGGGGTGTGCAAACCGGCGAAGCGCGTCAGCAGCGCGGCGCGCTTGTCCGCGGTCGGCGCGGCGATGTAGTCGCCCAGCAGGCGGGCTTCCTCAAGGTTGCGGATGATGATCGAGGGGGCGTGGCGCCGGGTGTTGGAGAAGGTGGCCTTGGTCTCCTCGTGCTCGCTCTTGCCATGGATGACCACGGTGTAGCCTTCGCGGCCGAAGGTGCGGGCGGCCTTCCAGACCTTTTCCACGAGCATGCAGGTGGCGTCGAACTGGGCGACGCGGATGCCCTTGCGGATGAGTTTTTTCTTGTCCTCGTCGGTGGCCCCGAAGGCGGGAATGATGACGATGTCCTGGCTGGTGAGGGTATCCCAGAGCAGGGATTCCGCCCCGCCGGCCACCGCGACCCGGCCGCGGGTGTCGAAGGGCTGGCCCTTGTCGGTCTGCAGGAAGCGGAGCCCGCGGCGCAGGAGGTCCTCATTGACGAACGGGTTGTGGATCAGCTCGCTCAGCATGAAAACGCGGCGTCCGGGATTCTCGGCGAGGGTCTCGTAGGCGCGCTCGATGGCGTTCTTCACGCCGAGGCAGAAGCCGAAATGGCTGGGAATGACGTAGCAGACGGCGCCAAAATCAAGCCGGGCGGGCCCGGCGGCGGAACGCTCGTTCGTGCGGGCGAGGGCCTTGATGGCCTCGCACAGCCGGCTTTGGTAGAGACCGCGGGCCGCGTCGTCCTGCTGGTAGATGTCGCGGTTGCGGTCCCGCTCCACCCGGAACTTGTAGATGTAGTCGTTCTCGCCGAGGTGCAGGTAGGGGATCTCGATGAGATGCGGCTCCAGTCCCTCCAGCACCGCGGCAAGCCCGGGCGCCAGCGTCGCACGGGCGGCCGTCAGTTCCTCGAGGGTGCGGAAGGAGACCTCGTCGCCGGCCGGCATGCCGTGCACCTGGGTGAAGAACACGCGGCACGCCACGTCTCCGGCCGTGCAGGTGAAATGTTCGGCGGGAGGGGTGTGCGCCGGGAATTCCGCCCTGAGGCGGGCCAGGGTCGCGGCCTCCTCGGTCCCGGCAAACGCGTGGTCCAGTCCGGTGCCGCTTGTGCGCACGGCGAGCTGGTTGCTCGCGTTGAAGGCGAGCAGCACGCAGCTGGCGGGCGGGGCGGCGGAAAGGTGCGGAGCAGTCATGCGGGACGCTTCAACCATCGCCAGCCCATGCACCGGGTCAAGTCGCCGGCGCGGTCGCCCGCTCTGGTCTTGCGCGACCTCGCCCGATGGCCTTTACAGACACAGGGCTCATTCGGTTCCAGCCTGCTCCCCGCGCACCCTGCATGCATTCACTCCCGGTCAACCCGATGACGCCCTCCCGGCGGCCCGCGTCCATCTGGTTGATGGCCGGGAAGGTGGCCGGCATCTATGCGGTGCTGGGGTCGCTCTGGATCGTCGGCTCGGACCTGGCCGTGGCCCGGCAAGCCGGGGCGCCTTTCCGGACGGAACTGGTGCAGACGCTGAAAGGCCTGGGTTCGTTGTGGGTGACCGCGGGGTTGCTGGTGCTGTTGGTGCGCCACTACCTGCGCGCCCTGCAGGTGACCGAGAGCCTGCGCTGGGCCGGCGAACCGCAGTTCCGCTCCCTTGTCGAACAATCGCTCGTCGGCGTTTATCTCGTCCAGGACAACCGCTTTGTCTACGTGAACCCGCGGCTGGCGGAAATCTTCGGCTATCCGGCGGGGGACATCATCAACAAGCTGACCGTGCCGGATCTCGTGGCGGCGTCGGATCGCGCGCTGGTGCAGGAAAACCTGAAGCGCCGGCTGACGGGTGGGATCGCCGGCCTGAACTATTCCTTCCGCGGCCTGCATGCCTACGGGTGGCCGCTCCAGCTGGAGGTTTTCGGCAGCCGCATCGATTACCTCGGGCGGCCCGCGGTCATCGGCACCCTGCTGGACGTGACGGACCGGCAGGAAGCCGAGGCGGCGCTGCGGGAGAGCGAGGCCCGCTACCGCCTGTTGATCCAGACCGCGCCGGAGGCCATCGTGGTGCTGGACCTGGAGCAGGGACGCTTTGTGGATTACAACCACCAGGCCGAGCAGCTTTTCGAGATGCCGCCGGACCAGCTGAACCGCTTCGGGCCGGCGGACCTGAGCCCGGAATTCCAGCCGGACGGACGGCGCTCGACCGAAAGCGCCCAAGCCTACGTGGCGCAGGCGGTGGCCGGGGATATGCCCACCTTTGAATGGACCCACCGCAGCCATACCGGCCGGGAGATCCCCTGCGAGGTCCGGCTGGCGCGCCTGCCCGCGCAGGGCCGCACGCTGATCCGCGGCAGCCTGACCGACATCACCGAGCGGCGCCGCACCGCGGAGGCGCTGGCCCGCAGCGAACAAAGTTACCGCGAACTATTCGAGCAGGCCAACGACGCCATCTTCCTCTGTGCGGTCGACGGCCGGTTGCTGGACGTCAACCGGCACGCGGCCAGCATCACGGGCTATCCCCGCGAGGAGCTGCTGGCCAGGGGGGCCTTCGAGCTCATCGCCCCGGAGGACCACGATTACCTGCGGCACTGCCTGGCCGAACTGCAGCGGCAGGGGTTGCGGTTCAGCACCTACCGCTTCAACCGGAAGGACGGCACGCTCTTCCATGGCGAGACCAGCACCAAGCTGCTGCAGGACGGCCGGCTGCTCGTGATGGTGCGCGACATCACCGAGCGGCGGCAGGCCGAGGAACACCGCCGCAAGCTCGAGGAGGAACTCCGGCAGGCGCAGAAGCTGCAAGCCATCGGCACGCTCGCCGGCGGCATCGCGCATGATTTCAACAACATCCTCGCCGCCATCCTCGGCAACGCCCAGCTGCTGAAGATGCAGCTTGCGCCCGGGCACGAAGGGCACGGCCGGGTCTCGCAGATCCTGCTCGCGAGCAACCGCGCCAAGGATCTCGTGCAACAGATCCTGATGTTCAGCCGCCAGCGCGAACAGGAGCGCCGGGTGACCAACCTGGGAGCCATCGTCTCCGAGGCGGCCCGCTTGATGGAAGTCACGCTGCCGCCCGCAGTCCGGTTGGAAATGGAGGCATCCCGCGACCTGCCCCCGGTGCTGGCGGATCCCACCCAGATTCACCAGGTGGTGGTCAACCTTTGCACGAACGCCCAGCACGCCATGCGGCAGGGCGGCGGCATCCTGCGGGTCGCCCTGTCCGTGGTGTCGCTACCCGGGGAGGACAGCGGCTCGAAACCTACCTTGCCCCCGGGCCGTTATGTCCGCCTGTTGGTGATGGACACGGGCCATGGTATGGACGCCGTCACCCTGCAGCGCATCTACGAGCCTTTTTTCACGACCAAGGGAGTGGGCGACGGCACGGGGCTTGGTCTCGCCGTGGTGCATGGGATCATGGAGTCCCACCACGGCACCATCACGGCGACCAGCCAGCCGGGCCAGGGCACGACCTTCCGGCTCTACTTTCCCGTGCATGAGGACGGCGTCGCGCAGCCGGCGAAACCGGCCGGGGCGGCCGATGCCGGCCAGAACCAGCACATCCTTTTTGTCGATGACGAGACGCCGATCATCGAGGTGGCCAGGGTCATGTTGCCCCAGTTGGGCTACCGGGTGACGGTCTGCAACAGTCCGCGTGCGGCCCTGGAATCACTGCGATCGAATCCCGCGGGATTCGACCTGTTGATGACGGACTACAGCATGCCCGAAATGACCGGCATCGACCTGATTCGCTCCGCGATCCAGCTCAAGCCGGACCTGCCGGCCGTGCTGCTGACCGGTTACGGACGTCCGCTCGACTCGACCGCGGCTGTCGGCCTGAACATCCGCGAGGTCATCAACAAGCCCTTCACGATGGAGACCCTGGCCGGCGCCATCCAAGGAGCACTGGCCCCAAAGAGGTGACGGTCGCGCGCCGCCTCAATCCTCGCCGCCGGCGTCGCGCTCGAAGAAGCCCTCCCGGTCCAGAATACGCATTGTCTGGTCGGTCACGGCCTTGCGGTCCACCGCGGAGAGACCCGCGTGATACATCGTCAGAAATTCCGCAATGCCCGCCTTCGCCTCGTCGCGCTTGGTGACGCCGGCAAGGAAGTCATCCGCCTGGTCGCAAATCTGGGAAATGATCAAATCGAGTCCCATGCCGGGATAATACCGCAAGAAAGGCGGGTGGTTCCAGCCGGTAAATGTCCGCCGGTCTGCACTCCGGGTGTTTGGGGATTGTGCCGCTGCATTATCGCTGTAACTTTCCGTCCACCCCGCGGGTTATCCCAATCATGGCTTCACACACCGACTCCGTCCCGGCATCCGGCGGCCTGCTGACCGGCATTTCCGGGGACCTGCGCCACGCTTTTCGCCTGCTTTGGAAGGGCCGGGGCATGACGGCCACCACGCTCCTGACGCTGGCCCTGTGCATCGGCGCCACCACGGCCATTTTCTCCACGGTGTATGCGCTGATGCTGAAGCCGCTGCCGTTCAACGAACCCGCGCAGATCGTCGAGCTCTACACCTCCGCGGCGAAGGCCGGCCTCAACAAAATGCCGGCGAACGTGCCGATCTACCTCGATTATTCCAAGAACGCGTCCTCCTACGAGATGATCGGCCTCTGGTCGTTCGGCCAGCAGATGGTCGGCGAGGACCAGAATCCCGTCCGGCTCGACATGGCGCGGGCCACGGCCGAGATCTTCCCGATCCTTCGCATCCAGCCACTGCTCGGCGAGTTCTTCACCAAGGAGCAGAACAAGCCCGGCGCCGACAAGGTCGTGGTGCTCACGCAGACGTTCTGGCGGAACCAATACGCCGAAGACCCGCAGGTCGTCGGCAAGGAGATGCGGATCGGGAACGAGAACTTCAAGATCATCGGCGTGGCTCCGCGCGGGCTCGAGGCCTGGGATGCCCGGATCAAATATGTGACCCCGTTGTCCTGGCCGGCCCAGGCGGAAAACCCCCAGGGGCGTTACGGCGTCGGCCTGCAGCTTTTCGGTCGCCTCAAACCCGGCGTCGCGGCCGGCTCCGCTGACGCCGAGGCCAAGACGCTGGAGCAGCGCTACGTGGAAGCCTCGCCACCGCCGGTCAAGGCCTTCGCCGAGCGCTCCGGCATGACGATGAACGTCGGCGGTGTGCAGGAACAGCGCGTCAAGCCCGTGCGCACGACGCTGCTCATGCTGCAAGGGGGCGTGGCCTTTGTGCTGCTCATCGGCTGTGTGAACGTCGCCAACCTGCTGCTCGTGCGCGCCAACGCCCGGCAGTCGGAACTCGCCATCCGCTCGGCCCTCGGGGCCAGCCGGGGCCTGATCGCCCGCCAGCTCATGCTCGAAAGCTTGCTGCTCACCGTGCTCGGCGCCGCTTTCGGCCTCGCGGTCGCGTGGGGGGCGCTCAAGGCGAGCAACTTCTATCTGGCGAAGATGCTGCCGCAGTCGCTGCCGGCGACGCTGGACTTCCGCGTGCTGGGTTTTGCCATCGGGCTGACCGTGGTGATCGGCCTCCTGATCGGCCTCATTCCGGTCTTCCATATCCTGCGCACGAACCTGGCGGAAATCATCCAGAGCAGCTCCCGCAGCGCCTCCTCCGGCCGCGGGGTGCGCGCCCTGAGCAGTGTGCTGGTCGTGGTGCAGGTGGCGGTCGCCCTTGTGCTGCTCACGGGCGCGGGCCTGCTCATCCACAGCTTTGCCAAGGCCATCGCGGTCCATCCCGGGTTTGATCCCAAGGGCGTGGTGACCGCGCGCATCATCATCCCGCAGGCCCAGCGGGCCACGGCGGAGGCCGCCGACAAATTCATGGAACGGCTGCGGGTGGCGCTGCAGGAACTGCCGGGTGTCACCGCGACGGCGTTCTCGGGCTCCACTCCCTTCCAAGGCGGCCTGCCCATCAACGCGTTCACGCTCGAACAGGATACGCTCCCGCCGGGTTCGCCCCAGCCGGGCGCTTTCCGCATCCAGGTGACCCCGGGCTATGCGGAGACCTTGGGGTTGAAGGTGGTGGAAGGACGCTTCTACGAGGAGGCGGACCGCGATCCCAAGAAGCGGGTGTTCGTGGTGGACGAGAGTTTCGCCAGAAAGTTCTTCCCGGGAAAATCGGCCCTGGGCGGGCGCTTTGCTTTTGGCCCGCGACCGGAAAAACCGGAGGACTGGCCGACCATCATCGGCGTGGTGAAGGATATCCCGCACAACGGGGTCGAGGAAAAGAGCGGCAATCCCTTTATCTATCAGGTCGCCCAGCAGGGCATCCGGCCCGGCGGCCTGACGTTGTTTATGCGCACGAACCGCCCGGTGAGCGAATTCGTGCCGATCCTGCGCGCCAAGATGAAGGAGCTCGACCCGGCGATTTTCCTCTTCGACGCGGACTCCATGGAAAAGGCCGTGGGCTCGTCCTTCGACAACCGGCGGGCGGTCATGCTGCTGCTCGCGGCCTTCGCCGGGCTGGCGCTCTTCCTGTCCTCGCTCGGCATCTACGGCGTGCTGGCCTACGATGTGTCGCAGCGCACCCGCGAGATCGGCGTGCGCGGCGCGATTGGCGCCTCGCAAGGCCAGATCGTCGGGCTGATCCTCAGGCAGGGCCTGTGGAAGGCGGGCATCGGCGTGGTCATCGGGCTGGTTGGGGCGTATTTCCTCAGCCGTTACATGACGACGATGCTCTTCGGGGTGAAGCCCACGGATCCGGCGGTCTATGCCGTGGTCTCCCTGGTGCTGATCGTCGTGGCGCTGCTCGCCAGTTATCTGCCCGCCCGGCGCGCGGCGAAGATCGACCCGCTCGTCGCTCTGCGCGACGAGTGACCGCGCCAGACCGGGACGGGCCCTACTGCCGCAGGTCGAAGCGGGCCGCGGCAAGGATGCGTCCGTTCACCTGGATCTCCAGCCGGTGCGACCCGGGATAGTGTTTTCGTGTCGTGAAATCCCGGATCGTCTGGCGCTTGCTGATGCGCTGAGTCCCGCGGGCCGCGAGGGTGAGTTCGCGCAGCTTGAAAACCTTCGCAGAGGTGCCGCCTGCGGCCTTCACGTAGTGGATGATATAGTCCACCGCGAGGGACTGGGCTTGGCGGGAGGTCGAGGTGAGGGAGAAGGAGATCTCCAGCGTCTGGCCGAGCTTGAGGCGGGCCGGGGTGACCTTGAAATCAGCGACCTTGACCTCCGGCTTGCCGCCGAAATTGAACAGGTGGAGCGCAGGCTGGTGCCCGGCCTTGATCAGGGTGCGGGCGGCGCGCTTGGCGATCCACTGGGTGTGCGGGTGGGCGAGATCCCAGGATTTCAAGCGAGCGAGCATCCAGCCCGGATGATCCTTGGAAATGTCATTGAGGTGATTGGCGACCGACTTGCGCACGTAGAGGCTGGGGTCGGCCCGGAGGTTTTCCAGGATCGGCGCAGCGGGCGACGGATCGGTCACGAGCGCCTCCAGCCGGAACGACCATGGCAGGCGCGGGCGGGAGCCTTCGCTGGCGAGGCGGCGGACATGTTCGTTTTCGTCGCGTGACCAGCGTTCCATCACGGCCAGGGTGCGGGTGAGGTCGCGCTTGAGGAATTCACGGATCGCGAACTCGGCGGAGCTGAATGGCGTGAGAAACTTCAGCGCATCCATCGACTCCGTGAAATGATCATGGCCATGCTGGCCGATGAAGTCAGGCAGCCAGATGCCGGTGAACCCCGGGGGCAGGCGAGGAGCGATGCGTTGCAGGATGGCCGCGGTCTTCGGGAAATCAGCGGGTAACGTGGCGTGGGCGGCATCCGTGGCGCGGCGCATGCGCTGGATGAGCGTCAGGTCGCCCAGGCCGGCCGTGGCGACGGTGAGAAATCGCTTCCGGTCGAAACCGTGATGTTCCCCGGCCAGTAGTTCGGCCACCTGGCGGTAATACGCCGGGTTGAACATCTGCCGGAGTTCGAAGGCGGCCTCGTCGGCCATGGGCGTCAGAGCTTCAGCGCTTCCGCCAGCTTGGAGGCGTCGCCGCCGCCGCCCTGGGCGTAGTCGGGTTTGCCGCCGCCCTTGCCGCCGAGCTTGCCGGCGAGGGCGCCGATGAGCTTGCCGGCCGCCTGGCCGGCCTTGATGGCCTCGGGCGAGCAATACGCGACCAGGCTGACCTTGCCGTCCATGAGCGCACCCAGCTGCACCACGGCGCCGGCGCCGACCTTGTGCAGCACCTGGCTGCCGAGCGAGCGGAGGGCGTCGGTGTTGTCGGCGATGACGATCGCGGAGACCCATTTGAGGCCGTCCTTATCAACGGCTGTGGCGGAAAGTTCCTCGGCGAGACCGGCGGAGGCCTTGGCCTCGAAGGCCTTCAGCTTTTTCTCGAGCTCCTTCTGATGGTTGAGGACGGACTCGAGCTTGGCGGCGACGTCGTTCGGGCCGGCGCCGAGGCGGGCGTTGACGGCTTTGAGGGCGGCCTCCTCGTGGGCGATGAAGTCGAGCGCGGCCTGGCCGGCGACGGCCTCGATGCGGCGGGTGCCGGCGGCGATGGCCATCTCGGCGACGATCTTGATAACGCCGATTTCGCCGGTGGTGGTGACGTGCGTGCCACCGCAGAGTTCCTTGGAGAAACCGCCGATGTCGACGAGGCGGACACGCTTGCCGTATTTATCGCCGAAGAAAGCGAGGACATCGGCCGGCTTTTTGTCGTAGTCGATCTCGGTCATGGAAATCGGGGAGTTGTCGATGACCTTCTCGTTGATGAGCTGCTCGCATTCCTTCAGCTGCGCCTGCGTGAGCTGCTCGAAATGGGTGAAGTCGAAACGCATCCGGTCGGGTGTCTTGTGCGTG
>Ga0208512_100313_pt1 | contig 16289 bp, 14 predicted proteins | sample LakWasMet40_LOW7_2_FD_183880 | JGI IMG/M metagenome (GOLD analysis project Ga0208512, IMG submission 183880) | Freshwater sediment methanotrophic microbial communities from Lake Washington under simulated oxygen tension - Sediment Metagenome... | ecosystem: Environmental > Aquatic > Freshwater >...
CGGCAACCGCTTTCACGCCGTTTTCGCAGAACTCAAAAGTAGAAGTGTGCTCTTTATCAGGCCAGGCACAGCCCGGGCAATCAAAACCATCAGGCTGATTCTGGGCAAGCAGGGTCATGACGCCCTTCACTGGGATTTTCTGTAACGCAAGCTGCGCTGCAACTTGCTTTAATGCACCCCAACCGGCGGCAGGATGATGGTATGGCTTAATAACGGCTTTTGGCTGTGACATAAATCTTTACTTAAAATTTAAAAATGCGAGCTGTCTTTGGTAAAAGTTTGCCACGCATGAATACGGAATAACGATTACAGCAATCGTAAGGGAGATCACAGATACAAACCAGACACAGAAACGGAGAGTTTTTAGAGTACAGTTGAGATAGCCTGCACTTACAGGTGCACGCTAGATGCCCGCGCCACCCAAACTTAGGATGACAGCGACAATTGCGAATATTTTTATTATAACTCTTGAAATCACTTAATTGGCCCCCAAATTAGCAATCGAGGTACGGGAGTGCTAAAATGCGGCATTACCTATACAATTTTGTATTTAACCAATTTATTTGCATAACTCATCAGGAGAAATTGAATGAAAATTCGTCCATTACACGACCGCGTGATTGTTAAACGTTCAGAAGAAGAGCGTACAACCGCGTCTGGCATTGTAATCCCAGATAGCGCAACAGAAAAACCAGATCAAGGCGTGATTCAAGCTGTTGGTTCTGGCAAGCGCGATGAAAGCGGCAAAGTAATTGCCCTTGACGTTAAAGTAGGCGACAAAGTGCTTTTCGGCAAATACGCAGGCCAAACTGTTAAAGTTGACGGTGAAGAGCTATTGGTAATGCGCGAAGAAGACATCATGGCTATCGTCGAATAAATCTGACGGCTTGCAACGGGCGATTGCTGCGTTGCATAAAGCCGTTTTGGCTTGCCGTACTTAATGTACTGTCATCGCCAAATCCGTTTTATGCGCCTTGCACTCACTCCGTTTCAGCGCGTCATATTCGATAACTGTAAGAGCTTTCAAGATTTTATTGATTAAATTAATCTCGCAAACATTCAGCTGAATGTTTTGCTAAATTTAAGGAGTTTCAAATGGCAGCAAAAGACGTAAGATTCGGCGATGACGTTCGCCAAAAAATGGTAAACGGTGTCAATATTTTAGCAAACGCAGTGCGCGTTACTTTAGGCCCTAAAGGCCGTAACGTAGTATTAGAGCGTTCTTTCGGCGCACCTACCATCACTAAAGATGGTGTTTCTGTTGCTAAAGAAATCGAATTAAAAGACAAATTCGAAAACATGGGCGCACAAATGGTGAAAGAAGTTGCTTCTAAAACCAATGACATCGCTGGTGACGGTACAACAACTGCAACCGTATTAGCACAAGCAATCATCCGTGAAGGTATGAAATCTGTTGCTGCTGGTATGAACCCAATGGATTTAAAACGTGGTATCGACAAAGCAGTTGAAGCAGCAGTTGCTGATTTAAAAGCACAATCAAAACCATGTACAACCAGCAAAGAAATCGCGCAAGTTGGCTCTATCTCAGCTAACTCAGACACATCAGTTGGCCAAATCATTGCTGATGCAATGGACAAAGTAGGTAAAGAAGGCGTAATCACTGTTGAAGATGGTTCAGGCCTAAGCAACGAGTTAGACGTAGTTGAAGGTATGCAGTTTGACCGTGGCTACTTATCACCATACTTCATCAACAACCCAGAGCGTCAAATCGCTTTGATGGACAATCCATTCGTGTTGTTGCATGACAAAAAAATCTCAAACATCCGTGACTTGTTACCAACTTTAGAGCAAGTGGCTAAAGCTGGTCGTCCATTGTTAATCATCGCAGAAGATGTTGATGGCGAAGCATTGGCAACATTGGTAGTGAACAACATCCGCGGTATCTTGAAAACTGTTGCGGTTAAAGCACCTGGTTTCGGTGATCGTCGTAAAGCAATGCTAGAAGATATCGCTATCTTAACTGGCGGTACAGTGATTGCTGAAGAAGTTGGCCTAAAACTTGAAAACGTAACGCTTGAAGATTTAGGTCAAGCTAAACGCATTGAAGTAGGTAAAGAAAACACGATCATCATTGATGGTCACGGTGTTGAAGCAAACATCAAATCACGCATCACACAAATCAAAACTCAAATCGAAGAAGCAACAAGCGACTACGACCGTGAAAAACTACAAGAACGCGTAGCTAAATTAGCTGGCGGTGTTGCAGTGATCAAGGTTGGCGCGACAACTGAAATCGAAATGAAAGAGAAAAAAGCACGCGTTGAAGATGCATTACACGCAACACGCGCAGCAGTTGAAGAAGGTATCGTAGCTGGTGGTGGCGTAGCGTTGATTCGTGCACGTGACGCTATCTCTAAAGTTAAAGGTGACAACCTTGACCAAGAAGCTGGTATCAAAATCGTATTGCGCGCAGTTGAAGAGCCATTACGCCAAATCACACAAAACGCTGGTGTTGAACCATCAGTAGTGGTGAACAACGTGGCAGCAGGTACTGGTAACTACGGTTACAACGCTGCTAACGAAACTTATGGCGACATGATCGAAATGGGTATTTTAGACCCAACTAAAGTAACTCGCTCAGCATTGCAAAATGCAGGTTCAGTGGCTGGCTTAATGCTAACCACTGACTGTATGGTTGCTGAACTACCTAAAGATGACGGCCCAGCGATGGGTGGGGATATGGGTGGTATGGGTGGCATGGGCGGCATGATGTAATTTCAGTGTCGTCAAAGCGGTGATTGCTGTGTTGCTTCTCCTTGTCGTACTAAATGTACTGCCTGCGGATTCGCGCCTTGCACTAACCGCTTGAACTTGCTGAAATGCCCTAGCTAGCACTTCAAAAAACAAAACCCGCTTCGGCGGGTTTTTTCATATATAGCTATAGCGATTTGACGCAAGGTACACTGTTCAATAGGATGAGTACTTTCTGTTAGATTACAAAAATCAAAGTAGCAAAACTCACAACAACAAAGAGATAAGAATGAAGGAATTTATCAAAACATCGCTTCGGCTAGCGGCTGCTTTCCTTTTAGCACTAGTTGGACTTGCAATCACTATCGAGGGTTACTCATGGGCAAAAGACTATTACGATAATCAACAAGCCAAACCCTTTGAGAAAGTGCGAGACTGGGAGTTTAGTTTAGCAGAGTCTATTGGAATCAAAACACAAGCTAAAACCAAGCTTGTGAATGGTTCATTACTGGCCTCTATCGAGGTCATTGGATATTCAAAATTCTTTTCTGACCCACGAAATTTAAACAAATCTCTCATTTTTGAGTTCTTAGACAACGATGGCTTTAAAATCATATCCAAGCCAGTGGAAATGTCCCAATTCACAACCATAATTGGCAATAACGGCGAAAAAGTAGGCTTGAGTTATCAGTTTGATGAGTACATTGGCCTAGATAAATACAAACGCTTTAGTAAAATGCTAGTTGGCTGGAACCTTACTACAGAACCACCACAGGAGACGGCTGCCCACAAACAGATAATTGATCATTGCGCACCAGGCATTTCGAAAACTGAGCGATTAAAACGACTCTCGCAGCATGGAGCAGTAAGAGAAACGGGCACGGGCGACTACAGCGCAGGTGAGCATGCGGTAAGCTTCTTTGCATATGACGGATCATTAATATATTGCCGGTAGCGCTACTGCTGTAATCTGCTCATTAGTAGAGAGATTAAAGCACGTTACATCTAAGCTGTTTTTGTTTTATCCACCATTCTCCGTCATAATTACGGTTTATGCCGCTTGCATCACTCGCATTAAAAGCATCCCCTTGAAATCAACGAAAGAACACAATGACAATTGCATTAGAAACCTTAACCCAACGCTTAAGTTATATCGTGGGTGAAAATATGGCCCATCAGCTTAAGAATGATGGCTTAGCCTTAGACGCAGACGTAGTTGCACTAGCAGTTAAAGATGTAATGGCGGACACCCCATCACGTTTAACTGATGCAGAAAAACGCAGCACAGTTGAACAAGTGCAAAAAGAGAGCCAAGAAAAGCAAATGGCGGCACAGGCTGAGCAGTCTGCTAAAAACCAAGCGGAAGGCGCGGCTTATTTGGCTGAAAACGCTAAAAAAGAAGGCGTGATCACTACAGATAGCGGCCTACAATATAAATCACTGGTGGCTGGCGATGGTGAGAAACCAAGCAAAAGCAATAAAGTAAGAGTGCATTACAGAGGCACACTGATTGATGGTACGGTGTTTGATAGCTCTTACGACCGTGGTGAGCCTATCGTTTTCCCGGTAACTGGCGTGATTGCTGGTTGGGTTGAGGGTTTGCAGTTAATGAACGTGGGCAGCAAGTTTGAGTTAACGATTCCATCAAACTTGGCTTATGGCGCTAGCGGCAGCGGCCCAGCGATTGGCCCAGATGCAACATTGATCTTTGAAGTTGAGTTATTAGCTATCGAATAAGGTTAGCATGACTAGGGTGGGTAACTTAGTTATCCACCCTGCTGTATTGCCATCTACAATTGCTAGGCATTTAAACTCACTGCCTACTTCAATCTTTTATAGTCCCCCCATGCAATTACACTACCAAATCTTAGGCGATAAAACTTCAGCCCCAACCCAACCACTTATATTACTGCACGGCTTATTTGGCTCTGGCGATAACTGGGGCACGATTGCCAAGCACTTTTCGCAACACTACCAAGTGATTAGCGTGGATTTACGCAACCATGGCAGATCACCCCATAGTGATTCGCAAACCTATCCCGAGATGGCAGATGATCTGCTGGAATTGTGTGACGCGCTCGGCTTAGACCGTATCCATTTAGTTGGGCATTCGCTAGGCGGAAAAGTGGCAATGCAATTTGCTACACAACACCCTGATAAGCTAGAGAAATTAATCGTGGTAGACATGGCAATACGCACTTATCCCGATGCATATACGCATATGATTGATGCAATGATGGCAGTTGACCTCAGTACCATGCAAAGCCGCGGTGATGTGGATAAAGCATTGATTAGCGAAATTCCCCACGCGATGGTGCGCCAATTTTTACTGATGAATTTAATCAAGTCAGACGTAAATCACGCAGAAAATGATTTAAATAAAACTGGCCTTACGTGGCGCATTAACCTAGCCGCACTCAGGGCTAATTACCCTCACCTGATACAAGCCGTGTGTGAACATACCCGTTATGAAAAGCCTAGCCTATTTATCCGCGGTGAACGCAGTGATTACGTGCGGGATGCTGATATAGAGCATATTAAAACCCATTTCACCAACGCACAATTTGCCACCTTAGCAACAAACCACTGGGTGCATGCAGAGCAGCCACAAGCGTTTATAGAAGTAGTCGCTAATTTTCTTGGCAGCGGGAAATAACATCACTTATAAGTTCAGTTGGCGAATGCGCATGAAAGTATAAATATCTACCAGCACCTACAGAATACAAAAATATTGTCGTAAAAGATTAAATATGTACTATGCTGATTGCATAATTAAGAACCATTATAAAAACATCAGTGTAGCAATATAAAATCAAACAAAAACCAAACACTCATCGCCTAAAAACTAAAGAAATAACAACAAATGAAACGCAACTACACTATTGCATTGATACTTTGCGGCCTATCGATTACGACACAAAGCCATGCAACGAACGGCATCAATTTAATTGGCTATGGCGCGGAATCAACGCTGATGGGCGGCGCAGATACCGCTGTGGCACGCGACACCAGTGCGTTAAACACCAACCCTGCAGGTTTGGCACAAGTCAAAGGCAAGTTGCTAGATGCGTACGGTTCATTACTACGCACCACTGATTTAGCACACAAAGACGCACGCAATGACCAGCATGCTGACAATCGCTACGTCATGCTTGCTGGTGGCGGCTACGCACAACAATTGGAAAACTCCCCCTGTACCGCAGGTATTGGCTTTTTCTCGCAAGGTGGCGCGGGCGCAGTGTTTAAGCACATCAATACGCCATTTGGTACCGATGACGAAATGAGCTCACTGTTTGGTATTGCAAAAGTAACGCCGGGCATTGGCTGCCAAGTAACAGACAACCTTGCAATCGGTGGCTCTGTGAGCTTGATTTACGCGAGTATTGAGCAAAAGTTTTTTTACCATACGCCACCTACCTCTAACTTTGCGGGCTTTAAAAATAAAGGTGCAGATACACTCCGCTTCGGCTTTAAAGTAGGCGCGCAATATAAGTTAAACGAGCAATGGACCCTAGGCGCAAGCTATACAGAAAAAACTGACTTACCACTCACCGGTGGCACGGCTAAATTTAACTATGGCGCGGCTGGCGTTGTTAAATATGACAACCTCAGTATTAAAGGATTTGCGCTACCACGTGAAGTAGCAATTGGCGCAGCCTTTAAGCCTAACCAAGATTTATTACTCTCAGCCAAAATCAATTGGCTTAACTGGGCAGATGCCATTAACGATGTAACCACTACATGGAGCGACACCTCAAGCGCGTTTGCACCCGCCTCAGTCGTGGATGTTAGACAACAAGATTGGCGCAACCAGATAGTATATGCGCTAGGTGCTGCCTATACTTACGATGACAAAACCACTTTATATGCAGGCTACAACTACGGCAAAAATCCGGTGCCAAGAAATAACTCTAGCGCTTTGCTCGCCGCGATTTTAGAAGAACACGTTACGCTGGGCTTTGCACGCAAGCTAGATGAAACATGGAAAATCACGAGTGGTATTGAGTTTTTATTACCTAAAAAAGTGACGTATGACAGCCAATTGTTTGGCAACAATACTGAAGTACGTAACGAAGGATTCTTTCTGCATTTAATGCTGAGCAAGCAGTGGTAAAGCAAGGGTGAGCTAACTATGTAGAGTTAGTCAATTGTAACTAACTCTACAAAAATCACCGCCCTAGAATGACGGATATTTAAAATCTAAAGGTAGGTATTCATCAGCTACCTTGTTCAGGTTTATTGAATGGCACAACGTTTTTTGCTTTCCATAACTCTCTATCATCACTTTTTTTGCATCTTATAGCGACATTTGGGAAACTGCGAACACCCCCAAAATTGCTTGCCTGCACTTTCACCAGCCTTTATCGTTCTCAGCGTCATGCTACTCCCACATTTTGGACAGTGCATTTGTGTAGTACCATCAAATCTAGCTTGTAAGTTTCTTACATGCTGACGATTTGTGCTAAATGTAGGCGATAGTCGTTTATTTTGAATAATACTTAAAATATCTTGAACCTCTGCAGTTGAAATCATTGGCACTTTTATTGATTTGATATAGCCAACATAGGTAGCGGCGGCGACTACATTTGGGGGCATTCTTGTTTTGAAAGTACTATCCCCTACAAAAACAACAATGGAATGAAATTTATCAGAAGAAATTTTCAGTGTGTTTTCTAGGGTTTTAAGATGCTTGTAGTTTTGATGTAAAGGATTTTGGAATCTATAGGTTTTTTTATACAGTTTCTGTGTCCATGTAGTTTTCGACTCATCTCCATATATCCAACCTGAGTAGTTTTTAGTTTCAACGACAAAAATACCGTATTGCGATACAAATATGTGATCAATTTGGGTAGTACCATCTGGCGTGTCCAGAGTGACGTTATGCACAGCATGGTAAATAGACTTATCAAGCAAGTATTTTGCTGAGCCTCTTATATATAACTCACCAAAAAATCCTTTAACAGATGGCGACTTCAGTAGTGCTGTGATGAACAACAGCGGAATAACCCACCAAAACGCTAACACTTGAGAAGTGAAGTCCATAATACCCTCCCGCTATTCATCACGTATGTTATTAATGAGACAGACGATGTCTGCCTCATTAATGATTGACAGCCCCTCCATTTAACATGGCTTGGTAATTATCGTGCTACCTAGTGCTGATCGGTATCAAGTATTTTTGTATCAAAACCGAATACATTCCCAGCCCAAATCCACATCACCAACGCCAACACGCCAAACGGCATATAACCCATATAGCCTAGCAGTGGCATTTCTGAAAAGATGTGAATCACATTAACGTAAGGGATATCGTATACCCAGTAGTTAGGGTTCGTAATCGGCATTTGTGGGTGTGCGCTTCCGTAGTTCCAGCACTCCCAAACAAAACCGTTCAGCATGGTTGCTAACGCAACGAGCAGTGCAGAGGTCCAGTTGCCTTTAGCCATGTCGGTAAATGGTGTCCAAATATTAAGCTTGATGAGTAAGCCTGAAAATATCATCAATATACCAATCCACAGCACCCAGAATAAAGGATAAGGCCAAAAAACCATGAGGAATAACAATGCATAGCCTGCGTACAATAAAAAATTACCATTAACAGAAACCTTGGGGCCTTGAGAGTACCTACTAGCCAAGCTAGGGCAAGTGTTCAGCAGCATGTACCATTGAAAAATGGCAGGCCAAACAGTGGTGTAAGCTAGCAAAAATATCACCACCACTGCCTCATGGGACAATGAGGGGATACTCTCGGTTTGCGGGTAATACCAATTGCCTAGGGCAAAGTAATTGTAATACTCAAACATACGCCAGCCAACCAAGGAAACCAAAGCGCTTATCAACAGTGTTTTTGGTTTAGATGACAACAAAGACTGCCCATTGTTATAACGATAAACAACACCGTCTAGTGTAAAAATAAAGCTCCACCACAGCGGTGTAAATGCATAATAAACAAGGCTGCCAAAAATAGTCACGCGCGTCCACATCAGCCATAAAAAAAACAACGTAGACACTAAACCCAGCCAAAACCAAACAGGCAAAGGTAACGGCTTGTTCGGTGCTGCAGGCTTGACCTTTTTAAATCCAAATAGCGTGGGGTAAATATATAACGCCAGTACAACCAACTCTACGAAGGCCAACGCACAAAATACAATTAAATTGAAACCTGGTGCTTCTGCGACAAACTGCGGAGGAAACACGCCAAAACCAGGTGGCAAATGCGTATCGGGGTAAGCAAACCAACTCGCAATTAAAGGTACTAGCAAAGCTAGCATGATGGGGATTATTAGTTTTTTCTTCATTTGCAATCTCATTGTTAATAAAAAAGTATCGCTACACTTATCTACAATCTGAATTTACAAATCTGCTTACCAATAATTTGGATGCGCTTATTTTGATACAGCGATTCAACTGTCATTTTTTAGTATGTTGAGGTCAAATGTTTTATCGCGCTTCATCGCCAAGCAGGATAATAAGCTCGTTTGCATGCGTATAAATTCAAACCAAGCAAACATTATCAGTCAACAAAGTTAGAGACAATCACCCATATAGAACAGATGGTTAAACACAGAAACTTACTGGCTATTCAACACACAACTTACTTCACCACAGTTTTTCTGCCATATTTTGTGATTTGATTCTATCAACCCACCACTTCAAACCAGCACCGGCATCACCGCTACGCCAAGCCATATAGATGGATTCTGGTTGGCGTGGCTCTTCTACTTGTTTTTCTACCAGCAAGCCGTTTGCTATGGCATCGCGAGCTAATGGCTCAGGTAAAAAGCCAAAACCAAGCCCAGCTAGCTGAAACTCATATTTTGTACGCATGTTGGACACCGCTAAGGCTTCCTGACCAAACAGTAAACCAACGGTGCGTGGTGGCATTTTCCGTACCGAGTCACTCACCGTGATAGCGCGATGATGATATAACTCGGCCTTACCTAAGGGCTTATTCACATTGGCCAATGGGTGATTAGGCGCAACAGCAAACACAAAATTGATGGTATCAATCACCTCTGCATGATAGCCGCCACCAGATGGCCCCTCGCCTGCGGCCCCTATCAGCAAATCCACGCGCCTGTCCATCAGCGCTTCCCAGCAGCCGGATAACGCCTCTTGTGCAAACCGCAGCCTGGTCAGATTCGCCACTTTATAAAACTCGGCAATATCTTCAACCAAAGCCGTGGGAGAGAACACTGAATCCATGCCGATGGATAGCTCGGTTTCCCAACCTGACGCTACACGCCGCACTCTATGCTCAAGGTCTTCTGCTGCTTTCAGCAGGTACCGTCCTTCTTTTAATAGCTCCTTACCCGCGCTGGTTAGGCTAACTTTAGGACCTTGGCGCTCAAATACTTGCACGCCTAAGTCTTGCTCCAGCTTACTGACCGTGTATGAAATGGTGGACGGTACTTTATGCAGTTCATTACCGGCAGCAGCAAACGATCCGCCACGGTCAATCGCATCAAGAATTAATAAAGAATCTAGGCTTATTCTAAACATTCGAATTTTTCGATGATAGGTTGATAATTTTTCCGTTTTTCATAGAGAAACTAACGGTTCATAATGCTTATCACATTAACAGCAAGCTATTTATTAATAAACACTATGTTTCAAATTATCGCACATAGAGTAATAAATGATGCAGCTATCCAGATTAAATAGGAGTAATTCATCATGTTACAAGTGCTTAAAAATAGTCAACGCGGCGCAGCTGATCATGGCTGGTTGCAATCTAACCACTCGTTTTCATTTGGCCATTACTACAACCCAGAGCAAATGGGGTTTGGGCCTTTGCTGGTGATTAATGAAGACCGCGTACAACCTGCCCGTGGCTTTGGCACACACAGCCATGAAGACATGGAAATCATCAGCTACGTATTGAGTGGTGCACTAGAACATAAAGACAGCATGGGCAATGGTTCTGTGATTCGTTACGGTGATGTGCAAAGAATGAGTGCCGGCACTGGCGTGAGCCACAGTGAGTTCAACCACTCTAGCACTGAGCGTGTGCACTTTTTGCAAATTTGGATTAACCCTAACGTAACCGGCATTGCACCAAGCTACGAAGAAAAACATTTTGATGCCGCATCAAAAACAGGCCAACTGCGTTTGATTGCTTCACAAGACGGAAAAGATGGCTCAGTGTTGATCCACCAAGACGCCAGCATCTATGCAGCGATATTGAACGGAGAAACCACATTAACCCATCAATTAGCAGCTAATAGAACAGGTTACGTACATTTGATTAGAGGCGAAGTGGAAGTCAACGGCATTAAGTTGACCACAGGCGATGCCTTAAAAATTCAAGAGGAAGCTTTGGTTGAGTTTAGCAATGCAGCAGATGCCGAACTACTGATGTTCGACCTCCCTTACTAATTTTTTATTTATTTTTAATTACTTTCATACATTTTAGGAGCAACACCATGACACAAGAAACCATTTTAATCGTAGGCGCAGCTGGCAATAACGGCGTAGCGGCCATTGAAGCATTAGTGAACAAAAATGATCGCAATATTACAGTAGTGGCTGGCGTAAGAAGCGCAAGCAAAGCCGCGCAACTTAAAGAAAAATTCCCAACGATCGAAACTGCCATTTTTGATTTAGATGAACCAGCTACGTTGAAACCAGCATTTGCAGGGGTGACCAAAGTTTACATCATTCCAGGCAACGTAGAGAACAGAGCGCAACATGCCAAAAATACGGTGGATGCTGCGGTAGCGGCAGGCACAGTAAATCAAGTTGTATTGTTATCGGTAGTAGGTGCAGAGTGGGAAGCAATTTTGTTTGCAAAACAGTTCCGCGAGGCTGAGAAGTATCTGGAAGCATCAGGTTTGCCATGGACGCACTTACGCACGATCTGGTTCCAAGATAACTTTTTTGGCTGGGCGGATGGCGTAAAAAGCGGCAAATTATACTTTGGTATTAGAGAAGGCAAACTTGCACCATTAAATGTGCAAGACATTGGCGAAGCGGCAGCGGTGACACTCACAACAGCAGGCCACACCAATAAAGCTTACAACATTACTGGACCAGAGTTGCTATCAGGCAGCGACATTGCAGCCGTCTTTTCACGTGTGACTGGGCATAGCGTTGACTATGTATCACCAGATGAAGACACAACGTATGCGTCACTCACAGGTTCTGGCTGGCCAGAGTGGCAGGCGAAAGGCGTGCTTGAGCTATTTGAAGTATTTGCCTCTAACCAAGCAGCAGTCGTGACCACAGATGGTGAAACTTTACTAGGCCGCCCATTAACCAGATTGGAAGACTTTATTACTGCCAACAAAGCCGCTTTTATTTAAATCGCGTCAACTAAATTACAACCACTCCCAAGCCTTTGCTTGGGAGCTTTAACCAAACACATACAGAAAAGAGAATAATGATGATTTTAAAAAGAATCTATACTTGGAGAAATGCAATTTTCAGCATCAATGCTGAGGGCGAAGCCAACACAAGCGACTCACAGCAAATTGATTTAGATGCAAAATTTAGAGAAGAAGAAACGTGGCTGGGGATAGGATGACAACCCTAACGCTGGCTTGGCGGTAACTCCATCGCAAAGCCAGCTTAGTACTAGCCAAAACGGTAAGAAGCCATTACCACACCAAACACTGTATCTGTAAAAATACGCTCACCTACACTATCACCTGCCGCACCCGCCACCACCATTAAAGGGATTAAGTGATCCTCTCGCGGATGCACCAAGCGTGCAAATGGCGCCTGCTCCCAATCTACCAACGCTTGATTACGCTGCTGCGTATTATGGTCAGTAACCGCTTCATATAAATATTGCTCAAACTGCACAGAAGGCTCAAACGATGCCGGCCGGCCAAAGCCACGCATATTATGATAAGTGAGCCCACTGCCGATAATAAGCACGCCTTCATCTCTTAACGGCGCAAGTGCTTCACCCAGCTTGATATGTTCCAGCGGGTCATAAGTTGTTTTCATTGAAAGCAATACCACCGGAATCTCAGCATTCGGGTACATGAGCATTAACGGTACAAAAGTACCGTGGTCGAAACCGCGCTGTTCATCTTCCAGCGCATTCACCCCAGCTAATGCCAATAGCTCCCCTACTCGTTTAGCCAAGTCAGGGCTACCGCTTGCAGGATACTGCACATGGTAAGTATGTTCAGGAAACCCAAAGTAGTCATACACCATAGGTGGCTGCTGTGCGGTAGATACTGTAAATTGCGGCTCTTCCCAGTGGCCTGTAATCACCAAAATCGCCTTGGGTTTTGCCGGCAAACTGGCAGGCAGCTTGGCTAACTCAGTTTCTGTCACTGCAAAGCTTGCGCGCATATCCTCAATATACGGCCAAGGCCCGCCACCATGAGAGATAAACAACGTAGGGAATCTAATATTTGGTTTCATACAAGTAAACTACTCCTAATGACTTAGGTTTAAAACAGCCCCTCATAAAATTTACAAATTATTTACAAGTTATTTACAATTGGTAAGATTTACGTTTATACTAGCATGCATAAATTAAAGCCTTTGCATAAATAGCAGGCAAAAAAAGACCCCAACCAAGGGGATGAAATCGGGGTCCAAAAATGCCTCATCGTCTAAGGCTTCCGCTCAGGGAGGATTGGAGCGGAAAGGTAACTTGCGTTACCTGTAGGTTCTGACTAAGCCTTTTCTAAATAAGTTCCAAAATAAATGCGTTTTTTGCAGGCCTCGCTTTTACATCAAACTTGGCTTTTACACCAAACTTGCACTCACTTAAAAAACCGTGCCATATTCAACACCCTAGATTCAACACCCCATATTCAACATCAAAGAAGCTATCTAAAACATATGTAAGCTGTGGCCACATATGAAATATTTGGTTTAAGTAGTCATGCTAAAATATCGGCTATGAATAGCCAATCGCAAACCACCATGCAAGACCCTCTTTTAGCTGGATTAAATAATAAACAGCTTGAGGCGGTCACCTTACCCCAACAATCTGCACTGATTTTAGCTGGTGCAGGCAGTGGTAAAACGCGCGTACTTACCGCGCGTATTGCATGGCTAATACAAACTGAACAAGTTTCACCTACGGGCTTGCTGGCCGTCACCTTTACCAATAAAGCAGCAAAAGAGATGCTTACGCGCATCACCGCATCATTGCCTATCAACACCCGCGGTATGTGGGTTGGCACATTCCACGGCTTGTGCAATCGTTTATTGCGCGCGCATCACCGTGAGGCCGGGCTGCCGGCAAGTTTCCAGATTTTGGATATTGCAGATCAGCTTTCTATGCTTAAGCGCTTAATGAAGCTAATGAATGTAGATGATGAGAAGTTTCCGCCCAAGCAAGTGCAAAATTACATTAACGGTTGCAAAGATGAGGGGCTACGCGCACATGCGGTTGATGCTTACGACCCACACTCACAAAAGCTGCGTGAAATTTTTGAAGAGTATGACAAACAATGCCAACGTGATGGCGTGGCCGACTTTGCCGAGCTGCTATTACGCTGTTACGAGCTGCTAGAACGCGATGCCAATATTCGCCAGCATTACCAAAGCCGTTTCAGATACATCCTAGTAGATGAGTTTCAGGATACCAATCGCCTACAATACCAATGGCTAAAACTATTGGCGGGCCAAAGTAAGGATGGACAGCATAACTGTATTTTTGCCGTGGGTGATGACGACCAATCTATTTACGGCTTCCGTGGCGCCCGCGTTGGCAATATGCGCGATTTTGAAACTGATTTCAATGTACAAAGCGTAGTGAAGCTGGAGGAAAATTACCGCTCGCACAGCAACATACTAGATGCCGCCAATGCGATTATTTCGCACAATAAAAATCGCTTAGGCAAAAACCTATGGACCAGCGCAGGCGCTGGTGAGCCTGTGCGCGTGTACCAAGCCTACAACGATAATGACGAAGCGCAATTTATTGTTGATGAAATTAAAATGCTACATGCAGAAGGTACTGAGCTGGGCGAAATGGCCATGCTCTACCGCTCTAACGCGCAATCTCGTGTATTAGAGCATGCACTATTCTCGGCTAATCTGCCATACCGCGTATATGGCGGCTTGCGTTTCTTTGAACGTGCCGAGATTAAACACGCGCTCGCTTATATGCGCCTGATTGCCAATGCCAATGACGATACCGCATTATTGCGCGTGATTAATTTCCCTGCGCGTGGCATCGGTGCTCGCAGTTTAGAGCAATTGCAAGAAGCCGCCCGCGCTCAAAATTGCAGCTTATGGCAAGCTGCCATTAACAAAGTGGGCAATGGCAAAGCTGGCGGCAAGGGCATAGATGGCTTTGTGGCGCTAATTAGGCAAATGGTGGATGAAGCTTATGGCATTAGCCTTTCAGAACTGGCAGAGCTCGCCACCACGCTTTCAGGCCTTAAAGCACATTATCAAAATGAAAAAGAAGGCGAAGACCGCATCGCCAACTTAGAGGAGTTGGTCACCGCGGCAGTAGCGTTTACTAATCAGGACTTTGGTAATCATAGCAATGCGGATGGCGAAACCGAACAAGACTTACTCACACAATTTTTAAGCCATGCCAGTTTAGAGGCAGGTGAACACCAAGCAGATGTCGGGCGTGAAGCTTTGCAGCTGATGACCGTACACGCTTCTAAAGGCTTGGAATTTAAAGTAGTGTTTATTAGCGGCTTGGAAGAAGGCCTGTGTCCGCACGAGCAAAGCACGTATGAAGCAAATGGTTTAGAAGAAGAGCGACGCTTAATGTACGTGGCAGTAACGCGCGCACGCCAACGCCTGTATTTAAGCCATGCGCAAAGCCGCATGTTGCACGGACAGGTGCGCTACGGCATCCCATCACGCTTTTTGGATGAAATTCCAGAGGAACTGCTCAAACGCTTAAATAGCAAACCTGTGGCTAAATCTGGCTATGGCAGAGATTACAACGAACTGCCTGCGGTAATGAGCAAACAGCAAAGCAGCACACAGAAAAATGCCATGCCATGGAAAGTAGGCCAGCAAGTGGCACACAACAAATTTGGCAATGGTGTGGTGGTGAGCTACGAAGGCAATGCTAACGATATGCGCGTGCAAGTGAACTTTGGACGTGAAGGCCTAAAATGGCTGGCGTTAGAGTTTGCAAAATTGACTGCAATCTAAGCTCTAGTCTGCCTAGCGTAAATCTTAACGATTTGGGCTAGGCTGACTACCAATTCAATTAAGTTTTAATATTAAACCTAGATAATTTTAAGCGAGTTAGTAAGGCTAAATCGCTTGGTCAGGCTGGCTAGATTGGCTAACGTTATCTATGCCAAAAATATCAGCGTAGCTAGTGTACAAACTGGTCATCATGACTGGAATAATGGCAACAAACACCACAGAAAAAATCACATGCAAACTCACTACCAACCACATAGCAGACATTAAAACCGCCATAAACATCAGGCCATAAAGTAGAAACGGCAGCATATTTTTCAAGCACGCAACAAAACTTAACTTCATTGCATCTACCGCTTTTAATTGGTTAAGCCCAGCCAACACTGGTGCAAACCAGTAGGCCATCAGCACCGGCATAAGCAAACACATGGCGATAAATAATGGCAAGATTACAGTGCTTGCTTGCTCAGGGCTTAAGTCTT
>Ga0208512_100318_pt1 | contig 16172 bp, 10 predicted proteins | sample LakWasMet40_LOW7_2_FD_183880 | JGI IMG/M metagenome (GOLD analysis project Ga0208512, IMG submission 183880) | Freshwater sediment methanotrophic microbial communities from Lake Washington under simulated oxygen tension - Sediment Metagenome... | ecosystem: Environmental > Aquatic > Freshwater >...
ACTCCAATGCCGCCTCCAGCGCACCTCGCGCCGCCGGCCGCTGTGCAGCGTGGGCGAGCGCCCCCGCGATCGTCGCCGGCAGGTGCCGCGTCTGCAGGTCATCGAGCTCGGTCAGCATGGCCGACGGGGAGACCGTCCCGTCCGCACGCACCGCCAGCCAGGCGATGAAATCGGGGCAGCGCGCCAGCGCCTGCGCCGTGTCGAAGGCCGGCTCGCGCACCAGCGCCGCCAGGACCGACAGCAGCGCGTGCAAACCATCGCGGTGACGCGACCGGCCGCCTGGGTTAAAGACCGCCAGCCCAGCGCCGCGCAGGCCGTTCTCCAGCGCCGGCGCGACCTCTGCATCGGCGACACCGACCGCCAGCACACCCTCGGGTTCACCGTAACTCCGCGCCAGCGCTGTCACCCGCAGCGCCTGCTCCGCCGCGTCGGCGCACAGGCGGACCTGGCCCGCAAAATCCGGCAGCACCAGCGGGCGGCGCGACCAGGTGTCCTCGCGCGGCCGGCCCCACTCATCAAAGAGATCGTTTCCATCTGCCGGACCGAACACGGCGATGTCCACCTGCAACGTCCGCGCAAATTCCGCCAGCACGCCGACGGCCAGCGGCAGCGGGTCCGGCGTGGCCAGCAGCACGATGCGCGTGATGTCCGCCGGCAGGGGCAGGCCGCGAGCCATCGCGATACGGGCCGCCTGGGGCTCGATCCGGCCGCAATTCTTGAGCACGGCGTCGCAGCGCCGCTCGAGGTCGGCCAATTGCGTCCAGCGCTCGACCTCCGGCAGGCCGTCGCCGGCGCGGCGCACGACATCGCGCAACCGCAGTCCGTTCTCCCCGAGCGTGGCCTGCAGGCGCTGCAACTGAGCCGCAAGCCGGGCCGCCCACGCAAAATGACGCGCAGGGGGATCGACGGGGAACACCGCGCGAAATTCCTCCAGCTCCGCATCGCGCAACACCCCTGCCCAGGCCAGTTGCGTCTCCAATGCCGACGCGACCGCGTCCGCCGGGGCGCCGTCGGCCGGCGCCAGCAGGTCCTCGGGCAGCACGACGCGCGGGGCCAGCACGGCCGAGTTGCGGGTGGCCGCGTGTTCCGCCAGCGCCTCACGCAGGCGCCGGCCCGACTGACGCGTCGGCACGATCACCAGCACGGCGCTGAGATCCAGCGGACCGGGGCCCGTCCAGTCCCGTGCCAGCCACGCCGCCGCCTGCGCGGGCAACGGCCGGTCCCACGGCAGGAAATGACGGCGGACGTTGGCGGTCGGAGGCACGGCCGCCCATGAACGCGGATTGGGCGCGCGAATTCAACCCCGCAGAACCCAGCCAACAAAAAGCCCCGCGGCCGTGAGGCGCGCGGGGCAAAGGTTTCCGGTTTCGGTCCGCTTACTTCTTCGCGGGGAAGATATACTTGGCGACCTGCGCCTTGTGGTTCGAGGCGGAGTTGCGGTGAATGACGTTGCTCTTGACGGCCTTGTCGAGGGCGGAGCTGAAGGCGATGGCGGCGGCGCGGGACTTCTCGGCGTCGGTGCCCTTCGCGGCGGCGGCGACGGCCTTGGCCAGGGACTTCAGGCGGGTCTTGATGGCCTGGTTGCGGGCGGCGTTGCGGAGCGACTTGCGGGCGGCTTTGATAGCGGACTTGGTATTGGCCATGGTGGTTGGAAAATTTGGAAGGGCGAAAGACCCAAAATCCCCCCGGTGAGTCAAGCGCTTTCCTCCCGGGGCACCCCGGGGAGGGTGTGACCTGTAAAAATGGAGCGGGGCGCGCCGCTTTTGGCAGCGCGCCCCGCGTATGGTCTAGTTCCGAAGCCGATAAGCCGGATTTTGTTGGGCGCCGCGAACGGCGCCGTGATCTTCATTTCTCTAGGCCAGCCCGAAGGCGAACCTCCCCAGGCTGACGGCTTGCGCCGGCGTCTGGAGTGCGACTAACCCGGGACTGTCCGACGGGCCGCCGAGTCCCCTATTTAGTCTTGCACCGGATTGGGTTTTTCATGCCGCCGTCGTTGCCTTCGGCGCGGTGGGCTCTTACCCCACCTTTTCACCCTTACCTCGCGGTTGCCCGCGGGGCGGTATATTCTCTGTGACACTGTCCGTCAGGCCGCCTTGAAGCGCCCTGCCCCCGCTTTCGTGGGGAATCCCGCCCTATGGTGTCCGGACTTTCCTCTCCTGGTTCAAAGAACGCGGAGCGAAGATCTGGCTCCGAAACTAGGACGCCCAATAGACCACCCGGCCGCACTGGTCGCAAGTGGCAATTTCCGCGCCCGTTTTCGCCGCAGAGACGATGTGGGTCGGCACCTTGAGGTGGCAACCGCCGCAGAGGCCGCCATTTACGGTCACGCACACGGGGTGCCCGGGCTTCAGGGCCACGCGGTCGTAAATCTTCAATTGCGGCGCCGGCACGTCCGGGCGGGCCGCCGCCACTGCCGCCAGGGCCGCCTTGTGCCCGGCCTGCAACTGCGTCTCGCGCTCGCGCAGGGTGCGGATCTTACCCTCGTGACCGGAAATGTTCTGCTTCAGCTCGGCCTCGGCGGCGGCGAATCGCTTCTTCGCCTCGTCGATCGAATACATCACCTTCAGCTCCTCCTCCTCGAAGCCGCTGATCGCGGCCTCGGTGTTTTCGATCTCGTGCGTGAGCGCCTTGTATTCGTCGTTCTTGCGCACCTCGAGCTGCTGCGTGCGGTATTTGCCCGCCTTGTCCTCGGCGCTCTTGATCTCCACCTCGAGTAGCTTCTTCTTCGATTCCAAGGCATGCCACTCGGCCTTCGCGGCCTCGATGGCGGCCTTTTCCGCCGCGATCCGGGCCTCGACCGCCGCGATTTCGCGGGGTGCCGCCTGCAGCTGTTGCTCAAGCGCGAGGCGCTTCGAGTCGGATTCCTGGAGCGCCAGCAGCTTGGACAAATCGAGAGCAGCCATGAAGGCGACATTGCGGGGCGGGTCGCCCTGCGGTCAAACGAAACTTTCCGCGGCGGACGCGGTCAATTTTTCTGTCCGATTTTCAGTCAAAAATGCGCCTGAGAAACAGGTTCACGGCAGCCTTATTTTTTGAACGAAAAGGGGCCATTTTTAATCATTGGATATCAATATTTTAAGCGCGTGTTTTTTACGGTAAAAATAACTCGGAAAATCGCGAGAAAACCCTTGTCGGAGCGGACGTTTTGCATGACCTTTTTTCAACCAATTTTCGCCCTAAATGTCCGCCTCTGAAGAAGCCTCCACTCTCGCCAAATCCAACGCCGCCGCCGCCGACTACGACGCCAATAAACTGGGCCAATTGAAGGGCCTGGAGGCGGTCCGCAAGAAGCCCGGCATGTATATCGGCGGCACCGACGAACGCGCCTTGCACCACTGCGTTTCCGAGGTCCTCGACAACTCCGTCGACGAACATCTCGCCGGCCACTGCTCCAAGATCGAGGTCGCCATCCACGTCGACGGCTCGATCAGCATCCGCGACAATGGCCGCGGCATCCCGGTCGACATCAACAAGGATTCCGGCCTGCCGGGCGTCGAGCTCGTGCTCACCACGCTGCACTCCGGCGGCAAATACGGCCAGGGCGGCTACAAGTTCTCCGGCGGCACGCACGGCGTCGGCGCCAAGTGCGTCAACGCCGTCTCCGAGTGGTTCGAGGTCGAGGTCTCCCGCGGCGGCCAGGTCCACCACATGAAGTTCGAGCGCGGCAAGACCATGAAAAAGCTCGAGGTCATCGGCAAGGCCAAGGGCACCGGCACGCTCATCACCTTCAAGCCCGACGCCGAGATCTTCCGCGAGACCACCGTCTTCAAGGCCGACACCATCGCCCAGCGCCTGCGCGAGCTGGCCTTCCTCAACTCCGGCCTCGAGATCGCCTTCACCGACGAGCGCCCGTCCACGCCGAAGACCGAGGTCTTCCTCTACAAGAACGGCGTCGTCGAGTTCGTGAAGCAGATCAACACGGGCAAGACCGCCCTGCACCCCGTGCCGGTCCGCATCACCAAGGAGCTCCAGACCACCCTCGACGACAAGCCGATGGAGATCCACGTCGAGATCGTCCTCCAATACAACGACACCTACAACGACCTCGTCCTCTGCTACACCAACACCATCCACAACCCGGATGGTGGCACGCACCTCTCCGGCTTCCGCAGCGCCCTGACGCGCGCGATCAACCAGTTCTCCAAGGCCAACAATCTCCTCAAGGACAAGGATCCGCAGATCACTGGCGATGACGTCCGCGAGGGCCTCGCCGCCGTCATCTCGATCAAGCACAGCGACCCGAAGTTCGAGTCGCAGACCAAGGTCAAGCTGCTCTCCCCTGAGGTCGAGAGCATCGTCGGTTCCCTCGCCTACGAGGGCCTGATGTTCTACTTCGAGAGCAACACGCCCGTCGCCAAGCGCATCGTCGAGAAGGCGCTCACCGCCGCCCGCGCCCGCGAGGCCGCCCGCAAGGCCCGCGAAACGATCCGCAAGGGCGCCCTGCACGGCGGCGGCCTCCCCGGCAAGCTGGCCGACTGCTCTGAGAAGGACCCGGCCATCTGCGAGCTCTACATCGTTGAGGGCGACTCCGCCGGCGGCTCCGCCAAGCAGGGCCGCGACCGCCGCTACCAGGCCATCCTCCCGCTCCGCGGCAAGCTCATCAACTCTGAGAAGGCCCAGCTCGACAAGGTCCTCAACAACGAGGAAATTCGCACCCTCATCACCGCCATCGGCACCGGCATCGGCACCGGCGAGGACGAGTCCGCCTTCAACGCCGACAAGGCCCGCTACCACCGCGTCATCATCATGACCGACGCCGACGTGGACGGCTCCCACATCCGCACCCTCCTCCTCACCTTCCTCTACCGGCAGATGAAGGGCATCATCGAGCGCGGCTACGTCTACATCGCCCAGCCGCCCCTCTACAAAATCAAGCGCAAGAAGCGCGAGCAATACGTCGACAACGACGAGCAGCTCAACCGCATCCTCCTCGAGCTCGGCTCCGAGGAGATCGTGCTGGCCCGCACCGGCGACGCCCACGTCTTCGCCCCCGCCGCCATCGACCAGATCATCGAGATGCTCGGCGCCCTCGAGAAGCTCGGCCACGGCATCACGCGCCACGGCGCCACGCTGGCCGAATACCTCGACCAGTCCGACAAGGCCTCCCACGAGCTCCCTCGCTACATCGCCCGCGTCCGCGAGGGCAACAAGGAGTCCCACCAGTTCCTGACCGACGACAAGGCCCGCGCCGACTTCCTCAAGAAGCAGGGCATGGACGCCGAGCTCAACAGCGCCGCCCCCGGCGCCACCACGCCCCCGGTTCAGGTCACGCGCCGCGTCACCATCCACGAGATCTTCGAGTCCACTGAGATGACGAAGCTCCTCAAGGCCCTCGCCAAGGCTGGCGTGGACACCGCGCAGTTCGCGCCGACCGAGAAGGCCCGCTACACCATCACCGAGAACGCCGGCGCCAAGACCGAGGCGAAGACCGAGCTCTTCTCCCCGCTCGACATCATCACCCAGATCCGCGCCAACGGCCGCAAGGGCCTCTCCATCCAACGCTACAAGGGCCTCGGTGAAATGAACCCGAAGCAGCTCTACGAGACCACGATGGACCCGGACCACCGCCGCCTCCTCAAGGTCAGCATCAACGACGCCGCCAAGGCCGACGCCCTCTTCACCCTCCTGATGGGCGACGAGGTCCCGCCCCGCCGCCAGTTCATCGAGGACAACGCGCTCAACGTGCAGTATCTCGACGTCTGAGCCGGCTGCTCCCGCTAATCGCTTAAAGCCTACCGCCTACTGCTCCCCTCTCCGTGTATACCGCGAACGAAAAACTCTCCTCGGCCAACATCACCGACATCATGCAGACGGCCTACATCGATTATTCGATGTCGGTCATCATCTCGCGCGCCCTGCCCGATGCCCGCGACGGCCTGAAGCCCGTCCAGCGCCGCATCCTCTACGCGATGCTCCGCGAGGGCCTGGTCCACAACCGCGCCTTCGACAAGTGCGCCGGCGTCGTCGGCGAGGTGCTCAAGAACTACCACCCGCACGGCGATTCGTCGGTTTACGACACGCTCGTCCGCCTCGCCCAAAACTGGGTCATGCGCTACCAGCTTATCGACCCGCAGGGCAACTTCGGCTCCGTCGACGGCGATCCGCCGGCCGCCTACCGCTACACCGAGGCCCGCCTGAAGGACATCGCCGAGGAACTCCTCAAGGACATCGAGGAGGACACCGTCGACTTCGCGCCCAACTACAAGGAGTCGACCACCGAGCCGACCGTCCTCCCGTCCGCCCTGCCGAACCTGCTGATGAACGGCTCGACCGGCATCGCCGTCGGCATGACGACGAACATCCCGCCGCACAACCTCTCCGAGATCATCGACGCCGCCTGCGCCATCATCGACCGCCCCGGCATCACGGTCGAGGAGCTGGTCAGCTACATCCCCGGCCCCGACTTCCCGACCGGCGGCTACATCAACGGCCGCGCCGGCATCAAGTCCTACCTCACCACCGGCCGCGGCATCGTCCGCATGCGCGGCAAGGCCCACACCGAGGAGCTCAAGGGCGGCGGCGAACAGATCATCATCACCGAGATCCCCTACAACGTGAACCGCGCGACGCTCGTGCTCCGCATCGCCGAGCTCGTCCGCGAGAAGGAGATCGACGGCATCCGCGACCTGCGCGACGAGTCCGACGAGAACACGCGCATCGTCATCGAGCTCAAGCGCGGCGAGCAGGCCCAGATCGTCATCAACCAACTCTACCAGAAGACCGCCCTCGAGTCCTCCTTCGGCGTCATCCTGCTGGCCCTCGACAAGAAGCGGCCGAAGCAGATGAACATCAAGGAGCTCCTCGAGTGCTACATCGACCACCGCCGCGACGTGGTCACGCGCCGCACCCAGTTCCGCCTCGCCCAGGCCAAGGCCCGCGCCCACATCCTCGAGGGCTACATCATCGCCCTCGATAACCTGGATGACTTCGTGAAGATCATCCGCGCCTCGGCCACCCGCGACGAGGCCAAGGTGCGCCTGATGGCGAAGTATCCGCTCTCCGAGATCCAGACCAACGCGATCCTCGAGCTCCGCCTCTACCAGCTCACCGGCCTCGAGCGCGGCAAGATCGAGGCGGAATACCTCGAGCTCATGAAGCTCATCGAGGAGCTCCAGGGTATCCTCGACTCCGAGGCCAAGCTCCTCGCGCTCATCAAGTCCGAGCTGCTCGTCCTCCGTGACAAATACGCCTCCCCCCGCCGCACCGAGATCATCGACGCCGAGGGTGAGCTGCGCATGGAGGACGTCATCCCCAACGAGGGCTGCGTCATCACCGTCTCCCACCTGGGCTTCATCAAGCGCACCCCCGTCGCCGCCTACCGCGCCCAGAAGCGCGGCGGCAAGGGCGTCATCGGCGCCGAGACCTACGAGGAGGATTTCGTCGAGACCCTCTTCACCGCCTCGACGCACGACTACGTGCTCTTCTTCACCAGCACCGGCCAGTGCCTCGCCAAGAAGATCTACGACATCCCGGAGGGCACCCGCACCGCCAAGGGCAAGTCCGTCTCCTCCTTCCTGCGCCTCAACGCTGGCGAGAAGATCGCCGCCATGGTCTGCGTGAAGGACTTCTCCGAGACGAACCACATCGTCATGGCCACCAAGGCCGGCATCACGAAGAAGACCAACCTCGGCGACTACGCCAACGCCACCCGCGAGAGCGGCCTGCGCGGCATCAAGCTCGAGGAGGGCGACACCCTCATCGGGTGCGTCCTCACCAACGGCGAGAACGAGGTCGTCCTCGTCTCCGCCAAGGGCCAGGCCGTCCGCTTCGTCGAGGCCGACCTCCGCGACCAGGGCCGCGACACCGTCGGCGTCACCGGCATGCGCTTCAAGTATGACGGCGACTACGTCAAGGCCATCGAGGTCTCCGACCCGGCGGCCCGCCTGCTCATCGCCCGCGAGGACGGCATCGGCAAGCGCACGCCGTTCGAGGATTACCGCCTGATCTCCCGCGGCGGCACCGGCGTCATCGCGATCGAGCTCCCCGAGGACGGCTCCGTCAACGTCGCTGGCGCGCTCAGCGTCCGCGACACCGACGAGGTCATGCTCCTCACGGCCAAGGGCCAGAGCATCCGCACCCGCGTCGCCGAGATCCGCGAGACCGGCCGCGGCGCCAAGGGCGTCCGCCTCGTCAACTTGGAGGAGGGCGACAAGCTGCTCGCCATCGCCAAGGTCGTCGAGTCCGACGAGGAGGAAGCCGCCAACAGCACCCCGCCCGTCGAGCCGCCGGCGGCGACCTGATCGTCCGTCAATAACCTTCAAGGCGCGCCCTCACCGGCGCGCCTTTTTTTATGCGCCCGCCGGCCCGGCCGGCATCCGGCGCACGAGCAGGAACGCCACCAGGTAAAGCACCAGCGCGATGAGCGCGACCGAGCCGAGGCCGCCGAGCATGGAGTAATACTCGAGGCAGCCCCCGAGCACCGCGCCCAGGAGATTCGAGCCCAGCGCGGCCGCCGGTTGCGCGGAGCGGGCCAGCAGGATCGGCACGATCACCCCGGCCAGGCCCACCGGCAGGCCCGTGAGCAGTCCGCCCACGGCGCCGCGCACGAACAGCGGCAGGGTGCTGAGCCAGTCCAGCGGGAAGAACCACAGCAGGCCAACGGCGGCGAACAGCGCAAAAAACCACGGCACCGGGTTCTGCCAGCGCCAGCGCTCCACGGCCAGGTTGGCCAGCAGCACCATCACGAGGATGCCGCCGAACACCGCCGTGTTCACGACCCAGGTGGAACCGAAGAGCAGCGAGAGACTCGTCACACCGCGCGTCTCGATCAGGAGAAAGGCCGCGCCCATGAGGAAGAGCGGCCAGTGGAAGACGTGGCCCGACCGACCGAGCCCGAACACCGGCCGCACGGCCAGCGCCGCCAGCAGCAGCACAAACCCCAGCACGGCGATATAACCCCAGGGCACCACGCCCGAACGCAGGTAGAGGAAGGGCCAGTCGTCCGTCAGTGTGGCGGTTTGCGCGCGGGCCTGCCGCGGACTGACCAGCGGCCGCCCGTCCAGCACGACCCGGTAGAACTGGGCCTCCGGGGTCGGCACCACGAAAGTCACCGTGCCCCCGTGCATCGAATTATAGACCGGGATCGGCGCCTGGCCCGTGGCCTTCTCAATCGTCCAGTAAAGCCGGTCGACGAACCACTGGCCCGCATTGCACGCCATCGAAAGCGACATATGCCCGCCGGGCGCCACGCGCCGCCAGGCCGCGCGGATGCCTTCCTCGGTGTAGACGTAGTTGTCGAGCCGCAGCGTGGACATGGCCGACACCATCGCGTGCGAATCGAGCAGCCCGTAGCATACGACATCATAGCGCTCGCCGGTGTTCTTGCCGAAAAACGACCGGGCATCATCGACCACCGTGCGGACTTCCGGCCGGCGGTAGGGCTGCTCGGGGTGCCACTGCCGGCCGATCGCGATGATCTGCGCGTCGATGTCGACGCTCGTCACCTGCCCGTAGCCATGCCGCAGGGCCGCCTGCACGTCGTTGCCCGTGCCCGCGCCGACCACCAGCGCCGTGGCGCGCCGCGGATTGAGCGTGAACGGCAGGTCGTAGAGCTCCCGCACGTTTTGCAGCCGGGACCGGTCCTCGGGCGTCAGCCGGGGGTCGGCCAGCCGGGCGTCCGACACATCGTGCAGATATTGGTGGAAGTCCCGGTTCACATCCAGCCGCAGCGCCAGCGGGTCGGTCGCGAGCATGATCCGGTTGTAGGGCGAGAAGGTGGCGCCCTGCCCGGAAAAATATCCCAGCCAGATGATCGCGGCGGCGACCGGCCCGGCCCACCAGCGCCGCGAGAGCCAGACGAACGGCGCCGCGCCCAGGGCCAGCCAGACCGCCGGGCCCGCGTCCAGCCAGGCCGTCAGCGTGAAGACCAGCACGCCGCCCAGCGATCCCGTCAGGTCCGCGCTGTAGGCCCGCAGCACCGGCAGCCGGCCGAACAGATGGCCGAGCGGCGCCCCGGTGCACACAAACACCACCCCTACGCCGGACAGCAGGCCCAGGAAAATCGCAAGGTTGCGGACGAAGGTCCCCAGGTCCGCATTGATCGTTTCCGCACCCCAGAGGGTGATGCTCTGGTCCGGGAAGGTCAGGTGCACGAGCCCGAGCGATTCCGCGGCGGCCACCGGCAGCGCCACGGCCAGCAGCACCGGCAGGACGAAATGCACCAGCCCCGGCAGGCGGCGGCCCAGGGCCACGCCCACGCCCAGGCCGAGGAAGGCCGTGATCAGGACGATGTTGTTGACGTAGGCAAAAACCCGCACCTGCCCCGACGTCCACCGGATCAGCGCCAGCTCAAGGACAAGGATGCCGAAGGTCGTAAGCCCCACCAGCCACGCGGAGCCCGCCCGGCCCTCCGCCCAACCCGCGTCCGCCAGCAGTTTTCGAGGGATCATGAATGTGTGCGGACACTACCGCCGCCCGACGGGCCGTAGGCAATTTTATACGCACCCGGCGGCCCGGCCGGTCGCGTGCGCGACCGGGCCACTCCGGCCTTGCAACCGCCCGGGGCGTGATTCTCCTTCAGTCATCCGTCACCTGCATGGCCGCCCGTCTCTCCAGTCTCCTCTCACCGGAACGCATCAACCTCTCGCTCGGCAGCGCCAAGCGCACCGCCGCCATCAACGAGGTGGCCAAGCTCCTCGAGAGCGACCCGAACGTCGCCAATTTCCAGGGCTTCTACAACGAGCTGCTGGCCCGCGAGCGGCTCGACACCACCTGCCTCGGCAACGAGATCGCCCTGCCCCACGCCCGCACCGAGCACGTGAAGAAGATCGTCATCGCCGTCGGCCGCAGCGAGACCGGCGTCCACTTTGAGAACAGCAACCAGAACGTCCGCCTCATGTTCGTCCTCGGCACCCCGAAGTCGAACCCCGGCGACTACCTGATGCTCGTCGGTTCGCTGTGCCGCCTGATCAAGGAGGCCCCGCAGCGCGAGGCGATGTTCGCCGCGAAGACCCCCGAGGAGTTCATCGCGACAGTGAAGGAGCTCGAGGACAAGGTCCTCGGCCCGGCGAAATAACCCGCCCACCGCGGGCTTGCCACAGGAATGACCCCGGGCAGCATCATGCCCCGAACGCATGATCCATTCCTTCATCTTCAGCGAGGGCAAGCTGGTCGGCCGCGACCTTGAGCTCGAGGCGCTGCGTCTCGTCCACGGCGACAAGGGCCTCATCGTGTGGGTCGACCTCGACAACCCGACCGACGACGAGATCAAGCACGTCCTTGAGGGCCTCTTCCAGTTTCACCCGCTGGCCATCGAGGACTGCGTCACCCCCAGCCCGCTGCCCAAGATCGAGGATTACGAGGACTACCTCTTCATGGTCACCCACGCCGTGGATTACACGCGGCAGGACAAGTTCGCCACCACCGAGCTCGATCTCTTCCTCGGCAAGGAGTTCATCGTCACCTTTCACCGCCAGCCGTTGCGCTCCGTCACCGCGCTGATCGAACGCCTCGCCAAGAATGTCGGCCTTGGCCCGCGCGGTCCCGACCGCATCGCCCACTCCCTGCTCGACCTCCTGGTGGACAACTTCACCCCCATGCTCGCCGAGCTGCACACCGAGCTCGAGGAGATCGAGGACATCGTGCTGACCCGCGACTCCGACAAGAAATTCGTCAGCGAGCTGCTGCAGGTCCGCGGCGACTTCACCAAGCTTCGCCAGATTGTCCGGCCGCAGCGCGACATCATCGAGCGGCTGGCCCGCGGCGACAGCAAGTTCATCCGCACCACGCTGCTGCCCTATTTCCGCGACCTGCGCGACAACCTCGCCCGCCTCGAGGAGACCGTGACCGGCTACCACGAGCGCCTGATGATGGCCTTCGACATCTACCTCAACAAGGCCGCCGGTGAGGCCAACGAGGGCATCAAGTTCCTCACCGCCATCACCGCGATCACGATCCCCATCATGGTCGTGGGCACGTGGTATGGCATGAATTTCGAGTTCATGCACGAGCTGCGCTCGCCCCAGGGTTATCGGACGGCCCTCATCGTAACGCTGATCACCACGTTGCTGACGGCCATCTACCTGAAGCGAAAGAAGTGGTTCTGAATTCGGGGGCGGGCGGTTCCGCCTCAAGACTGTGGGTGTGACGGTTCGACTTCCCCGCCGCTGCGATCCCGGCCCACACTCCCCGCTTGCCAGCAAGTCCGCCGCGGTAATCTTGCCCGGATGCGCCTGTTGTCCCGCCTCGCCCCCGTCGCGCTGTGTGCCGCGACCCTCTTCAACCCGGCGTTTGCCGCCGAAGACACCGCAGCCGACGAGCAGATGCTCCGCGCGATCTACACCGCCGCGCTCACCTCCAGCCCGGCCTACGGGCATCTGCGCGAGCTGACCACGAAATATCCCGGCCGCCTCAGCGGCTCGAAGAACCTCGAGGGCGCCGTGCTCTGGGGCGAGGCCGTCCTCCAGGCCACCGGCGCCGGCCGCACCGAGCTCCAGCTCGTGATGGTGCCGCATTGGGAGCGCGGCGCCCCGGAGAGCGTGCGTTACTTCACCAAACAGTTCGTCGGGATCGTGCCGCTCAAAGCCGTCGCCCTCGGCGGCTCCGTGCCCACGCCGGCCGGTGGCCTGACCGCCCCCGTCGTCGAGCTGCAGACCCTCGACGCCCTCAAGACGACCGACGTGAAGGGCAAGATCGTGTTCTTCAACCGGCCGATGGATCCCGCCGCCGTGGTCCCCGGTCCCGCCTACGGTGGCGCCGGCGACCAGCGCAGCAAGGGCCCGGCCGAGGCCGTCAAATACGGCGCCGTCGGCGTGCTTGTGCGCTCCCTCACCCACGCGCGCGACGATTTTCCGCACACCGGCAACACCAGCTACCCGCCGGACGGCCCGCGCATCCCCGCGGCCGCGCTCAGCACCGTCGCCGCCGACAATCTCAGCGCCGCGCTCAAGCTCGACCCGGCTCTCACCGTGGAGATGAAGATCAACTCCCGCTGGCTTGAGGACGCCCCGTCGCACAACGTCATCGGCGAGCTCAAGGGCTCGGCCTCGCCGGAAAAGATCATCGTCATCGGCGGTCACCTCGATTCCTGGGACATCGCCCCCGGCGCGCACGACGACGGCACCGGCATCGTCCAGTCCATCGAGGTGCTGCGCCTGCTTAAGGCCGTCGGCTACCAGCCGCGCCACACCATCCGCGTCGTGCTGTTCACCAACGAGGAGAACGGCCTGCGCGGCGGCGCCGCCTACTCCACCGCCGCCAAGGCGAGGAACGAGATCCACGTGCTCGCGATCGAGACCGACACCGGCGGCTTCCAGCCCCGCGGCTTCAACCTCGGCAACCCCGCCGGCGACGCCCACCTCAAGGCCGCCCGCTGGTTGAAGCTCTTCGAGCCCTACGGCATCTATTATTTCCAGAAGGGCTCGGGCGGGGCCGACGTCGGCCCGCTGCTCGCCCACGGCACGACCGTGGCCGGCCTGCAGCCCGACTCGCAGCGCTACTTCGACATCCACCACACGGTCGAGGACTCGCTCGACAAGGTGAACAAGCGCGAGCTCGAGCTCGGCGCCGCCGCGATGGCCTCGCTGGTCTACCTTGTAGACCAACACGGGCTGTAAGGTCGCCGCTCGCCGGCGGACCTGTTTTGGTAGGGACCGTTGCCTTCAACGGGCCTCGGAGGGCGCTTGAGGGCAAGCACCCCTACCACCCAATACTCAGAACAAGTCCCCCTGCTGCAGTGCGCCGCGCTTGTCGGCGTCGAGCGTGCTCATCTGCAGCAGCCACGGGATTGTCGCATCGGAGCACTCCGGCCGCTTGAGCAGCGCTTGTAACAGCAGCGCTCCCGCCAGCGCATCATAAAGCGCGGCATGGTAGCGCCGCCTTTCCGGTGGACAATGAGTGCGCGCGACAATCTCCAGTTCCGGCTGCAGTCCCTGCCGGACAACCAGGTCCTCCAGCCGCACCGAACCCAGTTGCGGAAAGAGCTGCGGATAAAGCCGGCCCGTGTCGATCCACGGTCCCCACTCGCTTGCCGTCTTGCCCGGGCGGGCGAAATCCGGCGACTCCCGCGGATAGGGCCAGACCTTGCGCAGGAGCGAATTTTCCACCGGCGCGAAATGCGCCGCCAGCGGGCCGCTCGCCCGCAGGCCGGCGAAACGCTCCCACTCCGCCGCGAAATAATCCTGGCTGGCGAGCCCGTCGGCGCTCAGGCCGTGCACCTTCGTGTCATCCGCTGCGACCGGCCCGGTCGCCCGGCACAGCCGCGTGTGCGTCGCGGCGATCCCGCCGCCCTGCAGCGTCACCACGCCGAACTCGAGGATGCCGGACGCGGCGCTGCCCTCGAAATCGATGAAGTGGATCGGCGTGTCGGCCCAGCGCATGATCATGCCGCGGGCCCGGGCCTTACCGCCGCTTCTTCCACTCGGCCGTGACGATCGACGAGAAGCCGCCGCGGGCCTTCCACTTGGAGATGATCGTCAGGCTGCGCGGCTTGAGCGCGGCGCCGAGGTCGTCGCAGATCTTGTTAGTCGCGGCCTCGAAGAAGATGCCTTCGTTGCGGTAGGCGTGGAAATAGAGTTTCAGCGACTTCAGCTCGACGCACTTCTTGTCCGCGACGTAGCGGACGGTGATGTCAGCGAAGTCCGGGTGGCCGGTCATCGGGCACACCGAGGTGAACTCGTGGTGCGTGTGCTCAATGAGAAAGTCGCGGTGCGGCGCGGGATTCGGGAAGGTCTCGAGGATTTTTTTGTCAGCCATGGTGGAAATCAGGTCGCGGTTTCAGTGTAACGCTGCTCGCGGATCACGGTGATCTTGATGGTGCTCGGGTAGTCGAGTTCCTCCTCGATCTTCTGGCGGAGCGTCTTGGCGAGCTGATGGGCCTGCTCGTCGGTGACGACGCTCGGCTGCACCACGACGCGCACCTCGCGGCCCGCCTGGATGGCGAAGGCCTGCTGCACGCCAGGCATCGTCATCGCCAGTTTCTCGAGCCGGCCGAGGCGCTCGATGTAGGAGGTCATGGACTCGGCGCGGGCGCCGGGGCGCGACGCGGAGATCGCGTCGGCGAGGATGACCAGGCCGGCGTAGATGGTCTCGGGCTTCACCTCGGCGTGGTGGGCGGCGACGGCGTTGACGACGATGGCGGTCTCGCCGTAGCGGCGCACGAAGTCGGCGCCGATGAGCGCGTGACTGCCCTCGTATTCACCCTCGATCGATTTGCCCACGTCGTGCAGCAGGCCGGCGCGCTTGGCGACGTTCGGTTCGAGGCCGAGCTCCGCGGCGAGCATCGAGCAGAGCTGCGCGACCTCGATGGAGTGGTCGAGGACGTTCTGCGTGTAGGAAAAGCGGAAGCGGAGCCGGCCGAGCAGTTTGATGATCTCGGGGTGCAGGCCGGAGATCTTCAGGCGGTCCACCGCCTCCTCGCCGATCTGGGCGACATGCAGGTCCATTTCCTGCCGCGCGCGGTTGACGAACTCCTCGATGCTCGCGGGGTGGATGCGGCCATCCTTCACCAGGCCCTCCAGCGCAAGCTTGGCGACCTCGCGGCGCACGGGATCGAAGGACGAGATCAGCACCATCTGTGGCGACTCGTCGATCAGCAGCGTGGTGGCGGTGGCGGCCTCGAAGGATTTGATGTTGCGGCCCTCGCGGCCGATGATGCGGCCCTTCATCTCCTCGCTCGGCAGCTGGACGATGGTGGCCGTGAGGTCGTTGTTCGGCTTGCTGGCGAGGCGCTGCATCGTGGCGACGAGGATGCGCTTGCCCTCCTGCACGAGGTCCTGCTCGGAGCGCTCCATCAGCTCCTTGCGCAGGGCACGCAGCTCCTCCTGGCACTCGAAGATGACTTCCTCTCGCAGCTGCTTGCGGATCTCCTCGCCGTCGAGGGAGGCGACGCCCTCGAGACGCTTGCGCAGGCTTTTCGAGAGATCGCGCATGGCGTCGCGCGCCTGCTTGATGGCGCTGGCCTCGCGAGCGAGGCGCTCCTGGCGCTGTTCCAGCTGGTAGTCGAGCAAGGCGAGGGATTCCTCGTGGGAGCGGATCTCGCGCAGCATCAGCTCGATCTCGATCTTCCGGCGGTCGAAGTCGCGGTTCATCTCCGCCTCGCGGCCCCGGATGTCCTCCTCGGCCTTGCTGATGAGCTCCTGGGCGGCGACGGCGGCCTCGCGCTTGGCCAGCTCGAGGTGGGAGGCGGCGCTCTGCTCGGCCAGCCGGCGGCTCTGCCGCATGATGAACCAGACGCC
>Ga0208512_100319_pt1:0-2500 | contig 16169 bp, 10 predicted proteins | sample LakWasMet40_LOW7_2_FD_183880 | JGI IMG/M metagenome (GOLD analysis project Ga0208512, IMG submission 183880) | Freshwater sediment methanotrophic microbial communities from Lake Washington under simulated oxygen tension - Sediment Metagenome... | ecosystem: Environmental > Aquatic >...
CGATTCGCCCAAGGTCACAGCGATGCGGATTGTGCCCGTGGCCGGCCATGACGGCATGTTGCTCAACCTGAGCGGGGCGCACGGACCGTTTTTTACACGCAACGTTGTCCTGCTGCAGGACAACGCCGGGCGCACCGGCGTGGGCGAGGTGCCGGGCGGGGAGAAGATCCGGCAGACGCTGGAGGAGAGCCGCCCGCTCGTGCTCGGCCAGCCGGTGGGCACCTATGCCGGCGTGCTCGCAGCCGTGCAGGAACGGTTTGGCGACCGGGACGCCGGCGGGCGCGGCATCCAGACCTTCGACCTGCGCACGACCATCCATGCCATGACGGCGATCGAATCAGCCATGCTGGACCTGCTCGGCCAGCATCGCGGCGTGGCGGTGGCCGACCTGCTGGGCGAGGGCCGGCAGCGCGACTCGGTCGAGGTGCTCGGTTATCTCTTCTATGTGGGCGACCGGCGGAAAACTCTCCTGCCCTATCGATCCGAGTCCGACGAAAAAGACGAATGGCTGCGCTTGCGGCATGAAGAAGCGCTCACCCCGGAGAAAATCGTGAGGCTGGCTGAGGCGGCACACGACCGCTATGGATTCAATGACTTCAAACTTAAGGGCGGCGTGTTCTCGGGCGCGGCCGAGATGGAAGCCATCGCCGCATTGAAAGCACGATTCCCGAATGCCCGCATCACCCTGGACCCGAACGGGGCCTGGTCGCTCGAGGAAGCTGTGCGGTTGTGCCGCGGGCAGGCGCACCTGCTCGCTTACGCGGAGGACCCGTGCGGAGCGGAACAAGGGCGCAGCGGACGCGAGATCATGGCAGAATTCAGACGGTCCACCGGACTACCGACGGCCACCAACATGGTGGCGACTGACTGGCCCGAGTTGGAGGATGCTATCCGGCGGGAGGCCGTGGACATCCCACTCGCCGATCCGCATTTCTGGACCATGCAGGGTTCAGTGAAAGTCGCGCAGACTTGCCAGAGCCAAGGACTGACTTGGGGATCCCATTCAAACAACCATTTCGATATATCCCTGGCGATGTTCACCCATGTCGCTGCGGCCGCGCCTGGCAAAGTGACTGCAATCGATACGCACTGGATTTGGCAGGATGGACAGCGGCTCACCAAGGAGCCCTTGCCCATCAAGCGCGGGCGGTTGCATGTGCCGCAACGCCCGGGTCTGGGCATTGAGATCGACCCCGGCCAATTGCAACAGGCCCACGAGCTCTACAAACTGATGGGACTCGGTGAGCGGAACGATGCCGTAGTCATGCAATACCTGATATCCCGCTGGAAGTTCGATCCCAAGCGACCCTGCCTGGTGCGTTAGCACAGGAATTTTGAAGGCGTGCAGCGCCGCACTAAGCTGCATTGGTCCATAAAATAAGAAGGCCCGGACGCTGCTTTCGCAACATCCGGGCCATAAACCTGGCAACGACCTACTCTCGCGGGACCTAACGTCCTACTACCATTGGCTACGCGGGGCTTAACGGCCGTGTTCGGGATGGGAACGGGTGGAACCCCCGGTATATGGTCACCAGGAAACTCTTACTCCTTGCGGAGAAATTGAATAAAAAGCTCAGACAAATCGACTGCGTGTAAGCAGGTGAAATAAACGCCTAGAAACCAGGTATCTGCATAAACCGGCAAGGTCATTAGTAACAGTAAGCTGAACGTATTACTACGCTTGCACTTCTGTCCTATCAACCGGGTGGTCTACCCGGACCTTGCACCGTCTTGCGACGGATTGTGATCTTATCTTGGGAGGAGCTTGGCGCTTAGATGCTTTCAGCGCTTATCTCTTCCGCACATAGCTACCCGGCGCTGCCACTGACGTGACAACCGGAACACCAGAGGTGCGTCATTCTCGGTCCTCTCGTACTAGAGAATGAACCCCTCAAATCACAAACGCCCACAGCGGATAGAGGACCGAACTGTCTCACGACGTTCTGAACCCAGCTCGCGTACCACTTTAACCGGCGAACAGCCGGACCCTTGGGACCTTCTCCAGCCCCAGGATGTGATGAGCCGACATCGAGGTGCCAAACCGCGCCGTCGCTGTGAACGCTTGGGCGCGATCAGCCTGTTATCCCTAGCGTACCTTTTGTCCTATGAGCGATGGCGATTCCACATTCAACCACCGGATCACTTGAACCTGCTTTCGCAACTGCTCGACTTGTTGGTCTCACAGTAAAGCTCCCTTATACTCATGCGCTCTATAGCCCGATTACCGACCGGGCTGAGGGAACCTTCGTAATCCTCCGTTACTCTTTGGGAGGATTCCGCCCCAGAAAAACTGACCTGCTATCACTGTCCCACGCCCGGATGACGGGACGAGGTTAGACGCCTAACAATTAAAAACTGGTATTTCATATTTCGACTCAGCCCGCCCCTGAAGGCAGGCTTCGCAGTCTCCCAGCTATGCTACGTATTAAAAATCAAGCGACAATAACAGCTTACAGTAAAGGTGCATAGGGTCTTTCCGTCCTGCTGCGGGTAGGCGGCA
>Ga0208512_100319_pt1:7500-16169 | contig 16169 bp, 10 predicted proteins | sample LakWasMet40_LOW7_2_FD_183880 | JGI IMG/M metagenome (GOLD analysis project Ga0208512, IMG submission 183880) | Freshwater sediment methanotrophic microbial communities from Lake Washington under simulated oxygen tension - Sediment Metagenome... | ecosystem: Environmental > Aquatic >...
AGAAATCGGTAGTTGCTATGCCCACCGAAAGTTCTTTTGAACGCGGGCTTCCAGAACGGCACTAACCTGTGCACCACTAACTCAACCAAGGCGATTGCTTGGACCTAAAACAAATCAAACAGATCATCGATTTGATGAAGCGCTCCGAACTCAGTGAGTTCGAATTTGAAGAAGAGGGCTTCAAAATCAAGATCAAGCGGGGCTCCGGCGGCCAACCTATCATCACCTCGGCCCCCCTGTCAGGCCACCACCTGCCTGCGCCCTCTGCTCCGCTGGAAACGTTAGCCCCTGCACCTCGGGCAAGTGGTTCGGCCGCTCCCGCAAGTTCATCCGGAGCAGATGAAGCTGGTTTTGCTTACGTAAAGTCCCCTATGGTAGGCACTTTCTATCGCTCTCCTTCTCCGGAGAACCCAGCCTTCGTGGAAGCTAATACCAAGGTTGAAGAGAAAACCGTGGTTTGCATCATTGAAGCCATGAAGATCATGAACGAGATCCAGGCCGAAACCAAGGGGACCATCGTTGAGATCCTGGTGGAGAACGGCCAGCCCGTAGAATACGGTCAGCGCCTGTTCAAGGTTAAGCTCACCTAACCGAGCACCTCTCATGGGCCGGGCAGATCCCTGTCCGGCCTAAATTTTTATACCAGTATGATTCAAAAGGTTCTCATCGCCAATCGCGGTGAAATCGCGCTCCGCATCATTCGCGCCTGCCGCGAAATGGGTATCAAGACCCTCGCGGTATATTCCGAGGCCGATGTCCAATCCCTCCACGTGCAGCTCGCCGATGAGGCAATCTGCATCGGTGGCCCCAAAAGTGCCGACAGTTACCTGCGCGCCGACCGCATCATCAGCGCGGCGGAAATCGCCGACGTGGACGCCATCCACCCCGGCTACGGCTTCCTGTCCGAAAACGCGAAGTTCGCCGAGCAATGCGAATCGTGTAACATCAAGTTCATCGGCCCGAAATCCAAGAGCATCCGGATCATGGGCGACAAGGCCATTGCCAAAGACACGGTCCGCAAGGCCGGTGTGATCACCGTCCCTGGATCCGACGGCCCGATCGAGAACGAAACCGAAGCGGTCAAGGTCGCCCGCAAGATCGGCTACCCGGTCATCATCAAGGCAGTTGCCGGCGGTGGTGGCCGCGGCATGCGCATTGCCCATAATGATGTCTCTTTCGCCAAGGAGTTTCATGTCGCCCGCAACGAGGCGGAAAAAGCCTTCGGCAACGGCGCGGTCTATATCGAGAAATACATCGAGAAGCCCCGCCACATCGAATTCCAAATCCTCGCGGATAGCCACGGCAAGGTCCTGCACCTCGGCGAGCGCGATTGCTCGGTTCAGCGCCGGCACCAGAAACTGATCGAGGAATCCCCTTCTCCCTTCCTCACCGCCGACCTGCGCAAGAAAATGGGCAAGGCCGCCGTCAAGGCCGCCGAGGCAGCCGAATACCAGAACGCCGGCACCATCGAGTTCCTCGTCGATGCCAAGGGCAATTACTACTTCATCGAGATGAACACGCGCATCCAGGTGGAGCACCCGGTCACCGAGGAAGTGACGGGCATCGACCTGATCAAGCAGCAGATCAACGTGGCCAACGGGGAAAAGCTCTCCTTCGACCAAGGCGACATCAAGTTCGAGAAGCACGCCATTGAGTGCCGCATCAATGCCGAGGATCCGGCCCGTAACTTCACCCCCTCGCCCGGCACCATCAGCCTGTATTATCCTCCGGGTGGACTAGGAGTCCGGGTGGACTCGCACGCTTACAGCGGCTACACCATCCCCCCCTACTACGACAGCATGATCGGCAAACTCATCTGTGTGGGCCCTACCCGCAAGATCGCGCTGCAGCGCTCTTATCGCGCCCTGAGCGAATATCTTGTTCGTGGCATCAAGACCACGATCCCGCTCCACAAGGCCATCATGAGCGACCCCGTTTTCATCGAAGGCAAAGCCACCACGGCCTACATGGAAGACTTCATGTCCCGCACTCCGACCGATCTCTTTTGATCGACCGGTCCTTATCCGACTCTTGAACATTAACCGCGAACTCACGTCTCGCGGTTAATTTTTTTCGCCCCGCCCGATGAATCGGTCAATCGCCTACTGGATCGCCGCCATCCTGTTTGCCGCGCTCGTGCTGGCCAAATTCAGCCCGCAAACCGGATTCACCACTCTGATCCGCTTTGGTGAAACCTGGCAGGAACGCCGCCTCAGTGCCCTGCAAGTGCTGCCCGTGGCCACTGCCCCAGGCTCGAGCGGCTATGACGGCCAATTCTATGCTCAGATCGCCCTGGACCCGTTCCTGCGCAGCCCTGAGCTGCCAACGGCCCTTGATGCGCCCTCCTACCGCGCCCGCCGCATCCTAGCCCCGGCAACCGCCGCCATAGCCGGTCTGGGCGCCCCTTGGTGGACACTCCAGGCCTACGCCTTGCTCAATGCCATCTGCTGGTTCGCCCTCGGCTGGCTCCTTTACCGGCAGATCGAGCCGGGCGGCGGGCGCGCCTTTGCCCGTTGGGCCGGATGCATGTTCAGTTTGGGCGTGCTCGACAGCGTGCGCCAATCACTCGTCGATCTACCTGCCCTGCTCTTGTTGGTCCTGGCAACCACGGCCCACCTCAGGGCCCAATTCACCCGCTCGACACTTTGGTTGACATTATCCGGCCTGACCAAGGAAACCAGCCTCCTCGGCACGATCGCCCTGCTCGCCGATACGTCCCTCCGTCCGTTTCCTTGGCGCCGCGCCGGCATTGCATTGTTCGCCACAATCCTGCCACTCGCACTTTGGTCGCTGTATGTGGAGCAACGCTTCGCCAGCGCGCCTGGCAGCGACGGCTTGGGCAATTTCACCTGGCCGCTGCTGGGCCTGCTCACCCAGGCCAAGTATTCGCTGCGCGAGATATCCCTCGGCAATCTGGATAGCCGTTACACCTTCAGCTTGGTCGGAATCGTGGGGCTCGGCACGCAGGCCTGGGTCCTTTGGCGCAGTCCACACCCGCAATCTCCGTGGTGGCGCATCGGCACGGCGTATTCGATCCTCCTCATCTTCCTCAGTCCGTGGGTTTGGTCCGGTTACTGGGCCGCCTGCCGGGCCGTGCTGCCGATGACCATCGCCTTTAATCTCATCCTCCCCGCCACCCGCGGCTTCTGGCCCCTGTGGATTCTCGGAAACCTGACCATGCTCCATGCTGTCTGGCGCTTTCTCTGATTATGCGCCCGGCCCTTACTTTCATAGCCTGCCTGCTCCTGTTTACTTCCCGCGGGCTGGCCGAACCATCCACACTCGAACATTTGACCGTGTTCCTGACTGGCTCTTTCTCTAGTGCCGATCAGGCCCGGGGTGACCAGAATTTCCGCGCGACCGCCCTCCATATCGCCCCCATCTGGACCGACCGCTCCGACGGTCCCTGGCTTTATCTCGAGCAGGCCTTGGCGGACGCTCCAGCCCATCCTTACCGGCAGCTGATCTACCAACTCGCAGCCCGCTCCGACGACACCCTCGAGGCTCGCGTATTTGAGCTCACCGATCCCGTAGCCGCCACCGGTGCGTGGAAGGATCCCACCCTTCTCATCAAGCTCACTCCCGACAAACTTGTGACTCGCGAAGGCTGCACCCTTGTCCTGCGCCTCCAACCGGGCGGCACGTTCAAGGGCGGCACCGAGGGCCCGGGCTGCGCCAGCACCCTGCGCGGGGCCAGCTACAGCACGATCGAGACTGTCATTTCAAACCTGCAGATTGTGACTTGGGAGCGCGGCTTCAACGCCGCCGGCACCCAGGTCTGGGGTTCAATCCACGGCGGCTACGTCTTCAAGCGGGTCGAGTAAGCGCGAGATCCGCCCACTCGCCGAGCACGCGTGACTCCACGCGCCAGCCCACGGCCAGCGCGGCAAATTTCGCCCGCACAGTCTCCAACTCCTGGCTGAGGATGCCGCTGAGCACCAATTGTCCGCCCGGCGCCACGGCCGCGCACAATTCCTGCACGAAACGCATCAGCACATCCGCCTGGATGTTGGCCAGCACCAGTCCGGCGGTCCGCCCGCCAGCGAAACCCGTCACCAGGTCGCCGACATAGAATTCAACCCGGCCGGCCAGCCCGTTCAGCGCGGCGTTCTCTTCGCTCACGCGGATCGCTTCCGGGTCGTTATCAAAGCCCGCAATCGGGCCGAAGCCCAGCTTCGCGGCCGACAACGCCAGGATGCCCGACCCGCAGCCGGCATCGATCACCCGGGCTGAATTTCCGTGCGTCGCGGCAAACAACGCGAGGCGCTCGCAGCACAGCCGGGTCGTCTCGTGATTGCCCGTGCCGAAAGCCATGCCGGGATCCAGCCACAGCACCTCCTCGCCCGCCGGCAGCACGAACGACTCGCGCTCCCACACCGGCACCCAGTTCAGGCGGCCGAATTTCCACGCCTTGAAATGCGCCTTGTAGCTGTTCTTCCAATCCTCATCCGGCAACTCGCGCACTGCCGGCATGACCTTCGTCCAGGGCGCATCCGTGACTCCGCTCAAATCCTGCCAGGCCGCCGTGGCCTCCGCCTGCGACTCAAAATAACCCGTGAGCCACGCGCGCCCCGAAGGCTTGTCCTCCAATACCATGAGCCGCTGCTCTTCGCGTTCCGCGAGCAATTCTTCCAACGCCGGCGCCGCATCCAACGGCACCTCGGTTTTGAGTTCAAAGATGGCCATGATTATTGGGTGGTCTGGCTCAGGCGGGCGATGACGGTCGGCAGCAGCTTGTGCTCCGCCGCATGGACCTTCGCCGTCAAGGTCTCGAGCGTGTCGCCCGGTTCCACCGGCACCGACGCCTGCTCGATGATTTTCCCGGCGTCAACTTCCAGCGTGACGCGATGCACCGTGCAGCCGGTGACCTTCACGCCGGCGCGAAACGCCTGCCCGATGCCATCCAGTCCGGGAAACGCCGGCAACAGGCTCGGGTGCAGGTTGATGATCCGGCCTGCAAAGGTCCCGAGAAACTTCGGCTTCAGCACGCGCATGAATCCGGCCAGCACGACCAGGTCGGCCTGCGCAGCTTGGATCGCCTCGATGAAACGGTCCTCGCCAGGCCCCTCCAGCTTCGTCTTGAAAGGCGCGGGATCCACGAAGGCCGCTGGCACGCCGAACCGCGCACCGAGCGCCAGGATGCCCGCATCGGACTTGTCCGAGAGGATCTGCACCACTTGCGCCGTCCCGAGCCGGCCAGACTCCTGGGCCTGCAGGATCGCCTCCGCATTGCTGCCGCGACCCGAGCCTAGGATGACGACACGCATGGGCGGGTCAGAAAAACTTCTTCGCCTTCTCGAAAAAGCCCTTGCTCATGGGCTCGTCGGTGTCGCCGCTGACCCGGCCGAATTCCTCGAGGATCTTCTTCTGTTCCGACGACAGGCTCGTCGGCACCTCGACTTGAACCCGGATGAGTTGGTCGCCGTGGGATCCGCCGCGCAGGTGCGGCATGCCGCGCCCCTTCAAACGGAAGGTCGTGCCCGACTGGGTGCCGGCGGGAATCTTCAGCGAAGCCTTGCCCGCCATCGTCGGCACATGGATCGTGCCGCCGAGCGCCGCCAAGGTGAACTTGATCGGAATCTCGCAATAAAGGTCGTCACCCTGCCGCTCGAAGACCTCGTGGTCCTTCACGTGCACCACGATGTAGAGATCACCGGACTCGCCACCCATCGCCCCGGACTCGCCGTTGCCGACGGAACGCAGCTTGTTGCCCGTGTCCACGCCGGCGGGAATCTTGACGTTGATCTTGGCCGTCTCATTGACGCGGCCCTCGCCGTGGCACTTGGCGCACACTTTCTCGAATTTCTGACCGGAGCCATGACAGGTGGGACAAGCCTGCCGCACATGGAAAAATCCGCGCGAGGTCGTCACCTGGCCCGCACCGCGGCAGGTCGGGCACGTGGTTTTCTTCGAGCCAGGCTCGGCTCCGCTGCCATGACAATGGCCGCACGAGCCCAGCTTGCGGAAGGAAATCTCCTTCTCAACGCCGCTCGCGGCCTCCTCAAGCGTGATCTCAAGGTCGTAACGCAGGTCGGAGCCGCGACCGGCCCCGCCGCCGTTGCCATCGCCGCCGAAAAACTGGTCGAACATCCCGCCGCCGCCCCCGCCCTGCTGGCCGAAGACCTCGCGGAAAATGTCGAACGGATCATGGAAACCGCCGCCGGCCCCGCCAAACCCGCCACCGCGCGGTGCGCCACCCTGCTGGAAGGCCGCATGGCCGTAGCGGTCATAGGCTGCGCGCTTCTCGGGATCCTTCAGCGCCTCGTAAGCCTCGGAGACCTTCTTGAACATCTCCTCGGCCTCCTTGTTGCCGGGATTTTTGTCCGGATGAAACTGCACGGCCTTCTTGCGATAGGCCTTCTTGAGATCCTCCTCGGTCGCGTTCTTGGCGACACCGAGCAGCTCGTAGTAATCCTGTTTTTGTCCGGCGGCCATGGCGTCAGGCTTGCGCCTCCTTCGCCGGGCCGCTGGACACGATCACCGAGGCCGGGCGCAGCAGCCGCCCGTTCAGGGTGTAACCGGGGCGCACGACCTGCATCACATGCTCCTCGGCGACCTCCGCGCTGGGCTGATGCGAGATGCACTCGTGAAAATTTGGGTCAAAGCGCTGGCCGTCGGGCTTGACCTCCTTGAGGCCGTGGCGGCCCAGCGTGGTCTTGAACTGCTCCAGCACGAGGGCGACGCCATCGACGATACCCTTGACCTCCGTCTGCTGCTTGGCCGCGGCCAGGCCGAGGCTGAGGTTGTCGATGACCGGAATCACGTCCTCCATCAGGCCGGAGGTGGCGAACTGCCGTAGCTCGTCCTTTTCCCGGAGCGTGCGTTTGCGGAAATTCTCCAGGTCAGCCACCGACCGCATGTAACGGTCGTAATTGGCCGCCGCCTCCTTCTTGGCCGCAAGGATCAACTCCTCCGGGCCGGCCACGGCCGCACTCGCGGCGGGCGCGGCCTCGGGGGCCGCCGGGGCGGGATTCGTATTGGTGGCTTCGGTCTGGCTGGTTTCGCTCATGAATGGAGGTGCGACGTTACCTGATTGTTTCTACTTTTCAAGCGAGCCAAATTTATCCGTCACCAGCACGACCGCCTCCTGCCCGGCGGTGAAATCAAAGGCCCCGGCATAGGGCAGCAGCACGTTGTCGCCGACCCGCAAGATCGCTCCGTCCGCCGCCAGGGTTCCTTCAACCACCGAAAGGATGCGGGCCTGCTCGCCGGCCGTGAAAACCAGCCGCTCACCCCGCGCCAGCCGGTGCCGGGTGATCCGGAATTCACGACATTCCGCCAGCACGGTCACCTTGTCCGCCGTGCGCACCAAACGCGGCGCGGCGGCCGTGTTGGCCTCCAGCGAGGCCATCGACTGCTCGACGTGCATCGCGCGCGGCTTGCCGTCCAGCCCGACCCGGCCCCAGTCGTAAACGCGGTAGGTCGTGTCGGAGTTCTGCTGGATCTCGAGGATGAAGTTCCCCCCGTCGATCGCGTGCATGACGCCGCTATGAATGAGGAGCGAATCCCCGGCTACCGTGGGCAGACGGTGCACCAGCGACTCCGCGGTGTTGTCCTTCAGCGCGGCGCGGAAACGCACCGCATCCACCCCCGGCTTCAACCCTGCCAGGACGGCCGCACCCGGCTCGGCCCGGGCGATATACCAATTTTCCGTCTTGGGCTCGCCCCCCAGCCGAACCGCGACACTGGCCGGCGGATGGACCTGCAGGCTGAGCCGCTCGCGACAATCCAGCCACTTCACCAAGACCGGAAACGGCCGATCCTTCGGCCACGCCGGGCCCATGATGGTCGCCGTGTGGGCTACGATCACTTCACGCAGCGATTTGCCCGCCCAAGGCCCGTTCGCGACCATCGACTGCGCCTCGGGCCGGTCGACCAGTTCCCAGCTTTCGCCAATCGGCGCACTTCCGGGCAGTTTTCTCCCCAAAAACGACTCCAGCGCCCGTCCACCCCAGACACGTTCCTGATAGACTGGCTTGAAATTGAGAAATGACGTCATTCGTTGGGCTTTAGTGGCTTGCGCAGATCTTGGCAGGGGATTTTACATTGACCCTCCGACCTGATGGACCTGCAATAAATTCCACTACAAATGGCCAAAGCGGAGAACTCAAATGCAAAGGCAAAAGACAAGGACGCCCCGTCCTTCGAAGGCCCGCGCCATCGCCCGCACTGGCTTGCAGCCTTCACCTGTTTGGTTTTCGGCGTCCTGCTGTTTGTGGCCCTGCTGGATTTCGAACCGGGGCAAAGTATCCAGCACACGACCAATCCCACGAGCGTCAATCTCGTCGGCGTCATCGGGGCGGAATACACGTGGTGGGCCTATCATCTGTTGGGCGCCGCCTCGTGGCTGATTCCCGCGTTCCTGCTGCGGATGACCTACATCTATCTGCGCAGCTCCCGCAGCCTGACCACCACCCGCATCCTCGCCATCGCCTGCTGCCTGGTCTCCTTCTCCGCCCTCATGGCGATGCAGGAAACCGTCTTCACCAACAAGGCCATCTTCACGGGCGGCCCCGGCGGCCTGCTCGGGGCGTTTCTCTACCAGACCTTGCTCAAGGACAGTCTGGGCGTCTTCGGCTCGGCCCTGATCTTCGGCACGATCTACCTGCTCGGCTTCATCTTCATTTTCACGCGCGACTTCATCGCCGACGTCTCCCGCCTGATCCATG
>Ga0208512_100323_pt1 | contig 15971 bp, 15 predicted proteins | sample LakWasMet40_LOW7_2_FD_183880 | JGI IMG/M metagenome (GOLD analysis project Ga0208512, IMG submission 183880) | Freshwater sediment methanotrophic microbial communities from Lake Washington under simulated oxygen tension - Sediment Metagenome... | ecosystem: Environmental > Aquatic > Freshwater >...
TTAAAAAACTCTACCGCAGTTTAGTTTCTTTGTTTAAGCGCGGATTACGCCGCCTCATGCGATGTCTGCAAAATGACCTGCCCTTGCCGACATTTTGTGAGGTTATGAGAAACTGATAGGTGGTAAGGTATACATACAACGTCTATTCATCAATATAAACGATCGTGATAGAATGGCCCCATTTAAATAAACTAATGACATTAACAATCTGGCATCCTTCTATTTTTTGCGGTGCTTACGAGCTGAACGGACACCCCAAACCAGTCTACGGCGAAAAATCAAGCCCTGACTACCTTTCCAATCGGATTAGTCTGGTCGCTTTACTTAAAGGACACCGATAATGGCATTTTGGAACGCACCATTAAATCTAACCGTACAAAATGCGGGGCGTTTAGTAATATCCCATAGCCACGCGAATGATGTGGTTAACTGGCTAAAAGAGTACACAGAAGCAGCACCAACCTCGTCTAACCAAGGCGTTGCTAACTTGCCTTTCCAACGATGGTTCCGTTTCAAGGAGGCATTTTCGCCAAAATTTGTAGCCGACACACTTAGTTCACTGCCCTACCAAGTGGAAACTTGTCTTGATCCCTTCGCCGGCAGTGGCACTACGGCACTCACCTGTCGCATGTTGGGCATTAAGTCCATAGGTGTGGAAGTGAACCCGTTTCTTGCCGACTTGATTGAAGCTAAGCTCACTCCTATTTCAGCAGCCGAATTTAGTGCGGAATATACAAAGCTAATAGACAACCTAACTATCACCGAGACGGACAAAACCTTGCTGACCGGGATGCCCAAAACTTTTGCCGAACCGGGGGTTAATGACCGTTTTATTTTCAAAAGCGATGTATATCAAACGGCAAGAGCCATCCTTAGGCAATCTGAAGCCATGCCATCCGAACACGCACGTTTGCTACGCGTGTTGCTGGGTAGTATTCTGGTTGACAATAGCAATGCAAGCGTCAATGGTAAAGGTCGTCGTTACCGCAAAAATTGGCAACAGCGACAAAACACTGGGAGCGATCTGATAAACAACCTAGACACAGTAATTGATCAATCCATCGAAGACATAAGCAAGTTTGCAGGACTCCCTAAAGGCAACCACGCCCTTTACCGTGGCGATGCCAGAACCATGCTTACCCAAGTTTCCGAAGCAGATGTGGCTATTTTTTCCCCGCCTTATCCAAATTCTTTTGATTATACCGATGTCTATAATATTGAATTATGGATGTTGGGCTATCTTACCTCTGCCCAAGATAGCCAAAATCTCAGGCGCGGCACCCTACGATCCCATGTTCAGACCAAATGGGACTTAACGGAACGCAAAGCAAAATCAGAAACACTGGTATCGGTTATCAAAGCCTTGGAACATCAGCGAGCAGAGTTATGGAACATCAACATACCAGAAATGGTCGGTTATTATTTCGACGACTTATGGCTAATTTTTCATAACCTTAGTCGCATACTTAAAGTTGGGCGACATGCAGTTGTTGCTATAGGTGATAGCCAGTATGCAGGTGTGCATATCAATGTAGCCACTATACTCACTGAACTTGTTAAAGAGTTAGGCTTTCGGTTACAAAATCAAGGAACGATCCGTTCCATGCGCAGCAGCCCTCAACATGGAGGACGCCTTGAGCTTTCTGAGCATTGCCTAGTTTTTGAGCGCGTAGATATATAATGACGGAGAACATAAGTGGCTGATGCACCAATAACCCCAAAGATCACTTTTCCGCAGATATTGGAAATCCGTTTGGAGCAATTCGATTTGTATTCACTTCAACCTGATATTGACGTGATTATAGATCATAAGGTGTTTTGCCTGATTGGTGCCAATGGGCTAGGCAAATCAACTTTTTTGAATACCATTAATTATGCGATGACGGGGGCGGTGCCAGACCCTAACCGCAAATTCCAATCCGCAAAGGAGTATTTCCGTAATGCGGCAAATATTGATAGAACAAAAGATTATTTCAACGGACGTATTAGCCAACAAGCAAGACCTCTTGCCAAAGTGACCGTCAAACTGTCTTGGCCAAGCAAAACTTTGGAAGTGACCCGAAACATTTTCGAAGGTTCATCAATTAATTGCCTTGCCATAACTGATAGGATAACAAACCAAACTCGTGTCAATTCCTTAGCTGAAGGTACCGAAGCTGATGAACTCGAAGCAATCTATGAAAATGAAGTTGTAGAATTGACAGGGCTTAAAGATTTTGCCCAATTTGTTTTCCATCTGCATTTCGTTGCCACATTTGATGAGGGCCGCCATCTCTTAATGTGGGATGAAGGTGCGCTGACCAACGCGCTTTACTTAGCTTTTGGCACCGATCCCAGTATGGCTCAAACTACAGAAAAGCTTAAGCGAGAGTTTGAACGCATTGATTCGCGAGCACGTAACGAAAGATTTGCTGCAAACAACGTCAATAAGCGGATAAAAGAGTTGATTGACTTGTGTAGCGGGGAGGAGGGAAATACACAAGATTACATGACCGACATGGAGTTGCAGACAAAACGCGATGCTCTTACAGCTAAATGTTCCGAAACTGAAAATCGAGCCAGAAAAGTATTGAACGAACTCAGAGATACTGACCTTAAATGGGTGACTTTGAGCACAAATCTAACGGAAACTCAGCTCGAATATCGAAAGCTGTTTTCTCGGCGTCTAGAAACAACATCATCAATTGGTCTACATCCTCTTGTCCAAACCAGCTTGGCGGAAGATAAATGCATAATCTGTGGCAGTATACATGTCAAGGCAGTTCTTAAAGCAAAAATTGAGTCAAACGAATGTCCGCTTTGCCAAAGCAAAGTACAAGAATCAGCTTCAGCAGACCAAGAGATAATCCGGAAATTACATGAACTGGATACCAACATAATCGAGTTGGGTGAAAAACTAAAGCCCATCTTAAAGGCACGTGAGCGGCTTACTGCTGAATTGACAGCGGCGGAAAACGAAGAAATGTTAGCCCGCGAAACCTTACAAACATTTACCAATGAAGAATCGGCCGCACTAGCAAAAATAGATGCCATCAACAGTTTGACCCTAAGGACGCAAATACAAAAATTAGAAGTCGAACGAGATCAATTTATACGCCAAAGCGCTGAATGTTATAAAAAAAGAGATAAGATCAGGGAAGAGTTACGCCGCTATGAAACAGAACTAAAAAGCCAGTACATTACAGGCGCCCAAAAGTTTGTTCCCCGTTTCCGTGAGTTAGCCGAAGAATTTATTGGTTTAGCCGTAGATGTGGAGTTAGATCATCGCAAAAGCAAAAGCAATTCGGGGTTTGGTCTAATATTGCATGTGAATGATAAATTGAGGCAAGGATCTGAAATGCTTTCAGAAAGCCAACGTTTTTTCTTGGATATTGCCTTACGGATGGCGCTCTCGGAACATATGACGGGAGGGGCTTCCACACTCTTAATTGACACTCCGGAAGGCTCACTGGACATTGCCTATGAAGCAAGAGCGGGGGCAATGCTTTCCAAATTTGTCTCTACTGGCAATTTCATACTGATGACTGCAAACCTTAGGAGTTCGCAGCTTGTATTGCGGTTAGCCAAGCTACAACACGAGAATGGCATGCAAGCCGCCCGTATGACTGATTGGACTGAGCTTAGCGAAGTGCAACGAAGCGAAGAAGAACTGTTCCTCGAAGCCTATGAAGCCATTGATAGCGCACTTAAGCAACAAGGATAAGATATATGGGTGAAATTGCTCCCGAAGCATACTGCGATGCATTGCTTATCTTGAATGGTTCGCCAAAATCACTGTTGCCGATGTCCGTTACTGAAATGCACTTGTTCTCTTATTTGGGCTGCATACTTGCTCTTTTTCAAGGTGAGCCTATTGGTGATTGGGGTTATAGCTATGCGGTGACCGAGCAAGGCTTTCCGTTCAGCGCTGAATTTGAGGAGGCCCGTAAGGTTCTGCACTCCCATGGTTTGCTTGAGATGGACGGCAACAATCTCCAACAGGCCATGCAACCAGCTTTAAACAATGAATTAACAATAATGTTGGGCATAGGATCGTGTCAAAAACGAAGTTTATGGATCAAGGCAGCGATGCAATGCGCCTTAACCTTTCCGTTGGCGTTAATACGCAATGCCGTTAGCCAAACCCCAAGAACCGAGTTAGCTATAGCCCTCCGCCGTCCATGTAAACTTCTTGACACTGACGATATCAAACTACTTTATGATCAATATGAAATCGTTAATTCTGTTCTGGGAACTGATGCCCATGATCTCCTCTCACCAGCAGTGATCTGGCTTTCTGCCCGAATTTTACGAGACGAGGACAGCGAAATTGCATTTCAACATTGAAAAAATAAAAATGCTTGTGGGTACTGATTATACCCACCATGCACATATAGCTTTCGGGGAGAATGGGGGACAGGGAATTATGGAGTTGCTGGATGCAATAAAACTAATTTATCAGCATTGCCCACTAGAAAAATTTTGTGGCACCCTTACGGTGGTTTTACTCCCATTTGACTCAAAAATCGTATACTTTATAAGTTAACAAAACCGTAAAGCGAAGGAGGGGGAGATGATCCGCAGGATACGCCTTCAGCGTCTAGCGCCCCAAGATCGGGAGGCTTGGCAAAAACAATATTATGGGCATCAAAAGCATTGGCAACGCAAACGGCTTTTAGCGCTTAAAGCGATTTGGGACGGCCAGAGCTTGGCGGAGGTGTGCCGCCTGCAAAAAGTCCGTAGGCAAACGTTGACGCATTGGCTCGACGGCTATTTGCACGGTGGGTTTGATGCGCTGCTCGCACGGGCGCCCGTACACAGGACGCAGCTTTTGTCAGTGCAGCGGCAACGTATCCTGCGCTATATCATGCTGAATAAGACGCCTGCCGATTATGGCATAGACAGCTACCAATGGACGGCTGGGCATGTCAGCGCCGTCATTGAGCAAAAATGGCATATCAAAGTGGGTTGCTCGCGCTTGTATCAATTGTTCGACCAATGGGGCTTGTCGCTACAAAAAACTCATCGTGACTATGGCCCCGCGAACGCCCAGGAACAGGTTCAATTCATCGCCGACTTAAAAAAAAACGGCGCAGCCTAGTGAAGATAGCGCACTGATTGCCTTAGATGAATTCGCTTTGCAAAGCACACCTTACACGCATTATGCATGGGCCGAAAAAAACACGAAACCCAAAATCTGGAGCGATGAACGCCACCGGCAAAAACTCAATGGCTTTTTGACCGTTGACGTGCAACGCGGCAGCACGCGAGTGGACTTTAAGAAACAAAGCTCAACCGAAACCGTGGTGGGAATCGTCGTGCTGACGGCCCTGATTTATCTGCAAAAAGGCTTCAAAAATCTGACCTTTTTGCTCGACAATGCCAAAACCCACGGCAAAAAAATGGAAGCGGGGGTACAGCAGTGGCTGGCCGACATCGCGCAGCAGGTGACACTACCGGAATATACCCTCTGTTTTTGGCATACACCGAGCTACTCTCCACGGCTCAATCCTGCCGAATATCTGATCCATGAAGTGCGGCGAAACGGTTTATATCAAGTGCCTTGTACTTTAACCCTGCAAGAAAAGGCGGCGCGTATAAGAACCCAACTGGCACGGGGCTCGCCCATGAACGAGCAGCAAATGCGTAATTTACTTGATTTTATAGCCCATTCTAAAGTTAAGCGGTTTTAGAGTAAGATGGGAGTAAGCAACATACAAAGGCTAACGATTTACTGGCGAGTCGTCAAAATTCTGAATTGAAACCGACGCTAATTAAACTGCGATTTTTTAAGTTATATGTCATTAATGCGAAGGCATCAAGATGCTGAAAGCGCGAGCCGAACTTGACATTGCCAGGTTGCGGCTATAGAATGCGCTCAGCTCGAAATAGTTTTACCGTTATGCTTATCTTTACGAAGTTGTTCATGTATTTGTTCGTCCTGTTATCATTAAGTAATTCTCTAATTTCCCAGCTTCATCAGTCTTTATAAGACTTCAATTACTACAAACTAGGATTACACTAAATGACTACAGGTATTGTTAAATGGTTTAACGCTGAAAAAGGCTTTGGTTTCATTCAGCAAGAAAACGGCCCGGATGTTTTTGTTCACTTTCGTAACATTAACAGCTCAGGCTTTAAATCTCTTGATGAAGGACAAAAAGTACAGTTTACTGTCACTCAAGGACAAAAAGGCCCGCAAGCGGAAGAAGTAACAATCATCTAATTGCATGCAAAAAAAACCGTAGCTCTTTCGGGAGCTGCGGTTTTTTTATGTCCGTTAATCAGCTAATCGGCCTAGTTTTGCCGTTATATGCCAAAAGGAGTTATCGATGATGTCATCGCCAGAATATATTACCCCGCTACCAAAGGGGTCTAGAGCGATAAGCAATCAGGATAATGAAAGCCTCAAGAGAATCGCGCAAGATATTCTCGATCCTGAGAAAACGATAGTGGACTTAATTCCCCATATTGGCGACTTAAGAGCTTTGCTTGAACGACATACTCTTTTGAAGTTGATGCCGGAGGCCAATTTGGGCGAGGGCAGGACCATACTCGATAGCGGCATGGCGGTTTCGCCGCTGATGGCAGCTTTCTGCGCGCGCGAAGTGTTACGCAGCGCTGCTTTCATTAAAGGTACTGGAGCGGCAGTGCAGGATGTGGCGCGCGAAGATCGTCCGGTACAAGTCCTGTATGCCGGTTGCGGTCCTTTTGCATTGTTGGTATTACCCTTGATGTCGGTATTTTCAGCGCAGCAAGTTGTATTCACGTTGATCGATATTCACCCTGAATCCTTGAGTTGCGCGCAACATTTGATTGAGAGTTTTGGCTTTTCAGATCATGTACTCGAGTACGTGTGCGCAGACGCGACCCGCTACCAAATTCCTTCTGATTCGATACCCGATGTGATCGTCAGTGAAACGATGAACGTCTGTTTGGGCAAAGAGCCGCAAGTGTCTATCGCGCGTCATTTACTGGCGCAGGTGCCGGATGCTCTGATGGTGCCGCAAGCCGTCAGTGTTGAGGCTTGTTTGCTGGATCGGTTGAAAGAGCATGCACCGGCCGTGTCGGAACAACAAAGCAAGATTGTTGTGCCGGTGCGCGACAGGATTTATCTAGGTAAAATATTTGAACTGAATACGGAAAATATTAAGCAGTGGGCGAATATAACAGCGGATTGCCTGCCCGCAGCAAGGATTCAAATTCCGGTTCCCCTGTCGCAACGTTATCAGCTACGGCTTCTGACCCGGATCGTGGTCTATGGTCAAACCTGCTTGCAAGATTACGACAGCAGTCTGAACATACCTCAAGCCTTGCCTGGAAAACCGGCGTTTGCAGGTGGCGAAACTTTGCAATTCCATTATAAGCTGGGAACGCATCCTGGGTTAGGTTATGAGGCGATAGCTTAAGAAAATGCTGTCAACCGACTGACAGGGCGATGTAGGTCAACACAGTTAGAAAAATACACTTGGCTTTATCATTTTGCGAACAATGTCGCGCGAGTCAAATCAATAATAAGGAGAATCTCATGCTTTCAGGCAATATAAAACTTCCGAACGGTTTAAGCTTACGGGCGATGCGTTCATCGGACAGCATTTTCATGGAGTCCTTGTACCGGACTACCCGCGACGATTTGCGTATGCTCGATGCAGAGGAAGATTTTATCGATGAGTTCATCGATCTCCAGCGGCGCGCCCAAACCCAAGGTTATGGCGACATGTTTCCCAATGCCATGTATTTTGTTGTGGAATACCACAGCGAGCGTATCGGTCGTGTGGTATTGGACTTTGGGCAAAATGAAATACGGGTGGTGGATATAGCGATGATACCGGCTGCGCGAGGCAAAGGCTACGGCGGGCAGGTGCTTCAGGTCGTGCAAATGGCGGCAGGCAAGGTCATGGCTCCGGTAGCACTCACTGTACGTTTCGATCACTTACGCGCCAAGCAACTTTATGCTCGATTGGGGTTCGCTGTCGAAGAAGCCCAAATACCGTATGAACGCATGGTTTGGTATCCCGCTTCCACCGGTATTTTCAGTATGGGTAAATAACGCAGGTAACTTTTTAGCCGAATGGAGTGGGCTTGCAATTCGGCTCGAACCTGTCGAAGGTCCTGCGTTTATTCCTGTTTCGACTGATTCAATAAGATCTGTTAACTGATGTTACGCATGCTCATAATAAAAAGCGTAGTCCACGAAAAACACGAAAATAGTTAACACATCAGAAGGTCTGCCTGTCGGCCTGCTTCTTGCCCAACGCCAGGCCAGGGACTATCGGAATGACGACACATCCCGTAAATACTTGTGTAACACGAAGTTTCACCTCCCTGTGCCTGGGTTCCGGCATAACCCACAGGGATGTGGGGAATGCAGATATTGCAGGAGCAAATATCTGTCCCTGCCAGAACGACGGCATCCCACAGACCTGGGCGTATGACGTAAGGAGCTTGTCTTGGGAGTCTGTGAATGAATGCCGGGTATCACGCCGTCAGCGAGAAACCTACAGCAGATGTTTTTTTCGTGCCTTTCGTGGACAATGCGTAACATCAGCTGTTAATTAAGACCGCAGAAAGCTAATCAACCGTTATGATCCGCGCTGTTTAAGCGCAGCTGCTCCAGCAATTGATAATGTTTATTCAGCCAGCGGAACGTCAGCTCCAAAATATGCGCGTCGGCGGCGGCGCGTTTTTCAGCGCTATCGGGATGAAACGCGGTATCGCGCTGCTTTGAATGGCGTCCGGTTACTGTGCGGAGATTATCGGTGCCTAGGCCGGTCAAATCCAGGCCAAAATGGGCCGCCAGCTTGCTCTCCAGCGCTTCCGGCAATTCCGAGTAATTCAGCAGCAGGCCATTGTCGTGGCGTTCCATGGCCTGCCGGGCTTGGTCCATAATTACCGATAAAACCCAGGCGCCGTGGCCCAACGAATGGTTCATGACTTCATCAGGCGGTTGCATGCCGTGTCCGGTCATAGAGCCCGGCACCAAATGCCAGCCCGGCATCCGCTGGTGCGATACAAGCACCTCCACCGGATCTCGATATACAAATACCCAAGGTGTGCCGGGGAAGGCCGTCAACAAACGATCGATATGAACCATGTGCCAGCAATCGGTTTTCAGGAAAAGTTGACGGTCGCTTTCTCTGCGAGGCTGGCCCAAGGCGGCGAGCAACGCCCGCACCGTCTCCGTATCGCTATAGGGTTTCGGCCATTGCAGTAATGTATCCAACGGTTCGGGCTCGGACAGCACCACACTGTCAGACAACGCTGTCAGCCATTGGGCCGCTAAAGTGGAGCCGCAACGGCTCATGTGGAACACCATGCCTTTCAGCGGCAAGCCGGGGTGACGCTGTGCGCGTTCCAGCAGCAAATCCAGCCCGCTTTGCCGTCGGAGCAACCGGTTGAACGGCCTGGATGCCAACTTTTGCAATGTGTCCTGGCAAAACGGCTCAGTGAAGCGCTCCCGGCCCATGTAGCCCCAGTCCAGCGTAGGTTGATGGTCGCGGATCGACAAAAACAGTGGAATCCATCCGGAAAGCGCATCCAAGGGCATCACGTCCGGTTCCTTTCGATCCAGGCTTTTCGTCCGGTGTGCATGGACTGCCGCACATCTTCCTCTTTTAGATCGTAGCCCTGAATCGAAGCTAATTGCCGCACAGCGGCAATGAAATCATCGGGATCGGTTAAATTGAACAAGCGTTCATGCAGAGACGGAGTGTCGTGTATCGATTGGCACAAGGCCTGAAAAGCGGGGTCGGATATATCAGCCATATTTAGATATTAATGAAAGTGTGCCTGTTATAGATCCCGAAGTTGGTAAAGAGACACAAAGCCCTCCCTATGCGGGACGGGGTTTGCAACCCCGTTCCTAACGTTTTTGCGATATTCGAGCAATGCGTAATATTTAACTAATGTAAATGTTTCGGACGGGGCTACATGCCCCGTTCGGCTTGTAGACTATTTACTCATCAGCAAAGCTCGCAGCCAATCGTTTACAACGCAATCCAGCAGCATATGAATCCGTTCGGTCTTGCCCCGGTTGGAAAAACTGTGCGGTTGGTTGAAGTCGGCGTACCAGCACTCGCCGGCCGCCCAATGCTGATCGATGCCGGCTATGCGGCATGCCACATCAGGGTTGGTCGATACCACCACATGGATGCGCGCCTCGCCGTAATCTAAGCCCAGCATAGGATCGCGATGCTCCTGGATAATCGCTCCCGGCCCCAGTCGCAGCAGCCGAACCGAGAGCAGCGGACAGCAAAAATACTGTAGAACTTCCTGGAAATAGGGGCATTGCGTGAGCAATGGCGTGTCTTCCCAGGTTTGCGCGTTCGGGTCTGAATAAATCGGGATAGCGCTGCCGGGTACGGCGCGTAGCGGAACGCCGCTCCAATCCCCCTCGTAAATGCGTTGATTGAAATGGGCCAGCCATGCCTGTGTCGGCACGCGCGCCAAATCCTCTTGCAGGCGGGTGGTATCGAAATGAACGGGCAGGCGTAGAAAGGATGGATTTGCGGTATTTTGCTTCATAACAATGGATTGAATTTTGCGAGGCATTGTTTGCAGGGGGCGGAGGTTGAAATGCGGATAGTCCGCGATACAACTTATTATTTTGGCCTATGTGGGACGGGGTTTGTAACCTCGTTCCTAGCGTTTTCGCGATATCCGAGCAATGCGTAATGTTTAACTCATGTAAACGTTTCGGACGGGGCAACATGCCCCGTCCGGCTTATGAGGTTAGTGAAGAGGCGGATTTACCGTCTCTTCAGATATTCAAAGCTATTTCATACAGGATCATTTAGCTGAAAACGATCTGGTAAAAAGCGCCCTGTCCATCGGAATGGGTCGGTGCGATGATGCGGTTTATGTAGATGCCGTCCAGTCGCCAGTTTTCATCGTCATTTGCCCGAAAAGTATAACAACCGTCTTGCAGGTCAGGCGAATCAGGGCCGCGCAGCAGTACTCTAAACGGTGTGCGCTTAGAGTTGGGGCCGGCGGACAGCGGGGTTTCTTCCACGCTCATTATTTCCAACGCTAATTGTCCATCGACAGCTTCCGCGGTCAACAGCTTTCCTTGGTGTACGGCAAAAAAATCGCTGGTTACTGTATCTAGTGTCATTAAATTTAGTCTCCGCCGGTATGCGCGCCGGAGCGCGCATACCGTTGTGCTGGTTTTAGTTACGGCTGGGGAATAAACCGTTTATGGCGATGCAGAAGTTGAGCGCCAGATAAGGGTTCATTAACGGGACGGCGGCAGACGCTGGGGTGGCGGTGGGGCTGACAGTAACCGTGCCGGAACCGGCAGGTACCGACACCGAAAACGGTTTCAATGTGGTATTCGCCGTGGCGGTGCTATAAGTGTTGACTGGATCGGCGGAACCGCCACCAAAGGCTGAAAGATCCACGGTAGCTTGGCCCAAGTTTGCCCCTGTTCCAGGAGTATTGGTTGTTCCATTAGTACCGGAAACCGCTGGGATAGCGATATTAACCGAAGCGCTTCCGCCGCCGGGTGTAAACGCAGCCGTGTGAGTGTGCGCAGCTAGGCCGGTCTGTGCCGCAGTCAAGGTCAGTTTTTCCGCGCCGCTTTTTTGAGCGAAGTTAAAGACGGTGCCGGTGGCTTGGCTTTGTCCATAACCGAGAATCTGTCTGCCGCGCAGTTCGGGTAAAAGGAAAGTAGTTTGCCCGTTGCCGCCAAAGGCGATGCCAAGCAAAGCGTAAAGGGCGGCGTTTTGCTGGATTTGGAGTGACTGCCCTTGACATGTCGACCAATCCCTGGGAGCCCAAGTCCAAGGGAATGCGGTAATGAAGCCGATAAAAATATCCATGATTTTTCCTTTTTGTTTTAATGTTGTTGTTATGCCATCTAGCGTCAATGCGTCATGGCGGAGGTGTTTTGCCCGTTGCTGCCGGGCGGATTGTTATCTGGATTTCAAGTCTTTAAATTCCTTGAAAGCCCGGCTAACGGCGTCGCAGTGTACATCGAACTAACCGGCGATGACAATAAAATAATAAACCGCTGTTAAATAACAGATTGTTATTATTTTACGGTCCTCATTATAGATATAACTGCTTACCTTCGCCGGAGCTGTTTCCCGTTTTCGGCTATGCTGGACGGGGTTTGCAAGCCCGCCCAGCAGGAATTTTTTCTTGAATGGATTGTTTTTCCAAAAAAGTAATACCATTGGAATATTACCGATAAACCCGAGAATAAACATGCGTGTAACCAGCAAAGGTCAAGTGACCATTCCACAACATGTACGGGAGAATATGGGCATTCTACCCTCTGAAACCGAGATCGAATTTATACAGGACGAAAACGGTCATTGGTATATCGTCAAAGTCAAAACGGCTAAAAAACGGGACAGCCGTTTTCGCACTGCCCATCAGACAGGCAAATTAACCATGAGCACCGATGACATCATGGCATTGACACGGGGAGAATCGTGGCGGCCATCCTAGTCGACAGTTGCGTTATCACTGATCTGGGCTCTCCTGAAAGTGATTGGTTCGAATGGAGCGCTGCAACCTTGGAGAGACTGGATCCACTCCACACCCTGGTTATTAACCCGATCATTTACACAGAGTGCTCGGTCGGCTATGAGCGCATAGAAGGAGGTGGAGGCATTATTCGAACATCTGGGCTTTGCAATGAAACTCATCCCTAAAGAAGCGTTATTCCTGGCGGGAAAAGCGTTTTTGCAGTACAGGAAGAATCAAGGACAAAAAGGCAATGTGTTGCCGGATTTTTTTATCGGCGCTCATGCGGCAGTATCCGGGTATCAACTCATCACCCGAGACCGGGGGCGGTTCAGTAGCTATTTTCCGAGCGTTGACTTGATTATGCCTAACTCGACCGGTGGATTAAATTGAAGGTCATTCACAGCCGATGTGTTAGCTACGCCTAAAACCCCGTCCAGCCCCAGTTTACGAGACGCCGTCGTTCTGGCAGGGACAGATATTTGCTCCTGCAATATCTGCATTCCCCACATCCCTGTGGGTTATGCCGGAACCCAGGCACAGGGAGGTGAAACTTCGTGTTACACAAGTATTTGATATAAATATCCAAAGCCGGAGTGCAGGCTTTGCCTGCCTTGCAAGCAGAACTTGCACACCAAAATGCCGGCAAACTTTCGCTCAATATATCAGGCGCTTATTCCCCGGCTTCGGCCTTATTGTTTAAGAACTCAACCATATCATCGTTTTGCACCCGATGATAAATGTCCTCGACGGGCAAGGTTAAGCCAATCGACTCGAAAGTGATGTCATCGCCTAAAAAATAATGTTTCGGCAGCCAGCCATCGCTTCTGCGTATGACTTGAATATCCGCGAAATCCTGTTGGATCAACACATACTCTTGCAGGCTGGGGACATTGATATACGACATCAACTTGACGGTTTCGTCCGTTCTGCGCGTCGATCTCGATAAAACCTCGACAATAATGATAGGGGTTTCGGTGAAATAGGGTTCCGAATCGTCGAAATGGCAATCGACCGTCACATCGGGATAAAAGAAATTGGAACCGACCCTCACCTTCATATCCGAGCCGAAAGGTTCGCAGGGAGTGTTTTCTAAATGATTGCCGAATTTTCTTAAAACATTCACCGATATTCTTTCATGATTGGCGCTGGCCCCGGCCATCGCATAAACTTGGCCGTCGATCAATTCATGCTTGACTTCGCTAAGCGGTTCGCCTTTTAAGTAGTCTTCCGGGCTAATGAGTCCGGTATCTTTTACGGCTAACATGTCCTTCCTCAAAATAGTTGTCGTGTTTCTCCATTATAGCGGTATTTGCTCCAAGCCGGACGGAGTTTGCAACTCCGTCCGGCGGTAGTGCCTGGGTGACAGCGTCAATCCCGGCAGATGACGGGATCCAGGCTACATGGACGTACGCAGCTCGCCTCCATGGCACAGAGAACCCGGCTTGGCAACCAGCAAGCTGTCTTCCATCATTAAATCGCGCCCATTAACCCGTAAAACCCCGTCCAGCCCCAGTTATACACAAGTGTCTACGAGACGCCGTCGTTCTGGCAGGGATGCCGGAACCCAGGCACAGGGAGGTGAAACTTTCTGTTACCCAAGTACCCTGTAGACACGCCAAGTTACCGTCCGTGGCGCTGGATACCGGCATCCATGCCGGTATGACGGTATCTCGCAGATACTTGTGTATTACCCGAGCGGGACGGGGTTGCGCCCACGTCCCTACCGTTTTCGACAACAATTATGCGGGACGGGGTTTGCAACCCCGTTCCTAACGTTTTGCGATATCCGAGCAATGCGTAATGTTTGGCTTAGCAAAAACGTTTCGGACGGGGTTACAAAAACCGTCCAGCCCCAGGATTAAATTAAAGGCCATTCACAGCCGATTTGTTTGCTACGCCTAAAATACGCAATTATACTTAGCTAATAGCCCTTATCATTAATGCAGAGAGTACCCATGAACTTTACAAATCACTGTTCAAAGAAAAATCAGGCCAAGCAAGCCTGTCCGCCTCTGCGCCGTTGGTTGCCTAGCTGGATCTTGGCAACCGACCATAATTAAATCACGCCCATTACCCATAAAATTTCGAGCTAGACCTACGCGCTAGCTCATTACCAACAATGCACCGAGTACCGACATGAAATTTATCAAAACCATGCTTAAAGAAAAAACCGGCAAAGTAAATTCAAATCCGTCGGCTCCCGCACCCCATAAACCCCGAAGAACCATGATGGCGCTGGAACCGCGCATCATGTTCGACGGCGCGGCGGTGGAGACTGCGGTCGATACCGTGGCCGATGCTACCCCCCCGGCACAGGATACCGCCGCCATCGATGCGGTCAAGCTTGCCCAGGCTGCGGCCGATGCCGCGCCGGTGGCCGAGCCTACCCCGCCGGTACCGGATGTTGCGGCCGTTAATCAGGATACGGCCCCGCTTGCCCAAGCCCAGACTGAACTTGTGCCGCCCGCCGTGGTCGTTGACCCGCTGCCGCAACGCACCGAGATCGTCTTTATCGAAAGCAACGTAGCGGATTACCAAATTTTGGTGGACGGCATCAATCCTGGCGCTGAACTGCATGTGCTGGATGCCGCTCAGGACGGCTTGGCGCAAATGGCGCAAATTCTTGAGGGCCGAAGCGGCATTGATGCGATCCATATTTTTTCCCACGGTTCAGTGGGTTCGGTGCATTTAGGTACAACTTATTTGACTTCGCAAAACCTGCAAGACCATGCCGCCGACCTGTCGGCTATCGGCAGTGCGTTAACCCAAAACGGCGACATATTGCTGTACGGCTGCGACGTGGCGGCGGGTTCCGACGGGGCGGCATTTATTTCGGCGCTGGCGCAGGCCACGCAGGCCGACATTGCCGCATCGACCGATGCCACCGGTTCCAGTTCGTTAGACGGGAACTGGACGCTGGAAACCCATACCGGCCAGATCGAGGCCGACAAGGCGATCTCCGATGCCGTGTTGGCAGGCTACGACCATCTGCTCGCAGCGCCGTCCGCAACGACCAATTTCGATGCGATGCCATCTATCTCATCTAGTGCTGTCGGTAATCAAGTCATTTCAAACCTAGCAGAATTAGGTTGGGATTTTGGGATCAACGTTACAGGGGGTTCAAGTAATGGATTGCGTGCCTTCGGTTCAACAACACAGACGCCGACGCAGACTGACTTTGCCCCTTCACTTGTCCGCGCCACAAGTGGCAACAATTTGTCATCCGTTTCCATGAAATCCAACGATGGCAGCGCTTTTCAATTGAATAGCTTTGCAATGGTCGGAAATTTGTTAGATGCATCGGCTACACAAACCGTATTGACAATTCAGGGGTACAAGGCTGGCGTGGCTGTTTCGGGCGCATCGATTACCGAAACTATCACTAACCGTATCACGAACAGTGCTTGGCAAACATTAACGACAAGCGGGATTGCGGCCTTCGGCAACATTGATGAAATTCGTGTCACAGGCGTTTGCAATAACACGGCTGGAGATGGATGGACAATTCTCAGAATCGA
>Ga0208512_100326_pt1 | contig 15951 bp, 18 predicted proteins | sample LakWasMet40_LOW7_2_FD_183880 | JGI IMG/M metagenome (GOLD analysis project Ga0208512, IMG submission 183880) | Freshwater sediment methanotrophic microbial communities from Lake Washington under simulated oxygen tension - Sediment Metagenome... | ecosystem: Environmental > Aquatic > Freshwater >...
CCAGACGGCCCAGAAACTCAAGGCGCCGAGCGAGCGTTTCACGGACAAGTTCGGCACCGGCTACACCTACGCCGTCATCGGCGGGTCCTTCGCCATGTTCCTGGTGTGGTGGCTGGCCTTCGACCTGCCGGCCTTCACGAACACGACGGAGCTGCGCTCCGCGTTCTACCGGGCGATGACGCTGATGGTCGTGGCCAGTCCCTGCGCGCTGGTGCTCTCGATTCCGTCCGCCATCCTCGCGGCCATCGCGTGGGGTGCCCGGCATGGCGTCCTGTTCCGCGGCGGCGCCGCGATCGGCGGACATCGATGTCGTGGCCCTCGACAAGACCGGCACGCTTACGACGGGCGAGCTGGCGGTGGTCGGCTACGAGAGTTTCCCGCCCGGCCGCGAAGCCGAGATCATGGAGCTCGCCTACGCCCTGGAGGCAAAGTCGGAGCACCCGCTGGCCCGGGCCATCGTGCGCGATGCGAAGGCGCGCGGCGTGCGCGAGCTGCCGCTTGGTGATTTCCAGAACATCGTGGGACAGGGCGTCCGCGGCAGTTACAGCGGCGGCCAGGCCCTGCTGGGCCGGCGCGAGCTGCTGGAATCCGGCCCGCTCGCCGGCTGGGCCGCCAAGCTGCCGCCGGCTTCCGCGGAGCTTTCCGAGGTATGGATCGTCGGCCGCGACATGATCGGCCGGGTGCTGCTGCGTGACCAGATCCGGCTCGAGTCCAAGGCCGTGCTGGTCGAGTTGAAGGCGATGGGCATCCGCACGGTCATGCTGACCGGCGACCGCCGCCAGGCGGCGGAATCGGTGGCCCGCGAGCTCGGCCTCGACGAGGTCCGCGCCCACCTGACGCCCGAGATGAAGGTCGCCGCGATCCAGGATCTCCGGGCCGCGAATGGCGGGCAGAAGGTGGCCATGGTCGGTGACGGCGTGAACGATGCCCCGAGCCTGGCCGCGGCCGACGTGAGCGTGGCCATGGGCGCCCGCGGCAGCGACGCCGCGCTGGAGCAGGCCGAGGTCATCCTGATGCACGACCGCATCGAGAACTTCCTCGCGGCCGAGCGCCTGAGCCGGCGCGCCAAGGCCATCATCCGGCAGAACCTCACGATCTCCCTCGGGGTCGTCATCATCATGGTTATCGCCACGGCGTTTGGCGCGGTGCCGCTGGCGATCGGCGTCGCGGCCCACGAGGGCAGCACGCTGGTGGTATGCCTGAATTCGCTGCGGCTGCTATTCGGGAAGAATGCCTGAGGTGGAACGCGGCCTCTGGACGCGTTTTCAGGATGCGCGGCTCGCTTTCAGGGCGTTGAATCCCACAAACCCGTCCGGAGGCCGGGTTCCACCCTCAATCGTCAATCCTCGATCCACACCAGGTCGCCCGTGCGCACCTGGTCGAACAGCGCGATGATCTCGAGGTTGTTCATCTCGATGCAGCCGCCGCTGAAGGGGGAGCCGAGGCGTTCCTCGTGGTTGGTGCCGTGGATATAGACGTAGCGCCCGTAGGTGTCGACGACTTCGCCCGCGGCGTTCGTGCCGGCGTTGACGCCCGGTTCCAGGCCGCGGAGCCAGAGGATGCGGCTGGTGATGAGGTTGTTCGTCTGCTGCGCCGCGTCGAATTCGCCGAAATGCTTGCCCGTGCTGACGCGGGCCTTGAACACGATGCCCGGCGGCGTGCCGGCCCCGTGCTTCTCCGCGATGGCGTGCAGGCCCCGCGGCGTGCCGCGGGAATCCTTCACATTGGAGGGCGGGCGCAGCGAAGTGGATATGACATGGCTCCTCTGCAAAGCACGGTCTTGGAAAAACATCAGGGTTTGCCGTGCGATGGACACGGCTATGACACGCGATGAGGGCTTGATTCCCAGCGCCGCGCACCTTTCTTCTAACCGTTCCAACATTTCATTCACTGTGAGCAATAATTCCTATCGGGTCGGCATCGTCGGTGCCACGGGAGCAGTCGGTCAAGAGCTGATTGCCCTGTTGCAGGCGCACGCATTTCCGCTCGCGGAGCTGAGGCCGCTGGCCTCCGCTCGTTCCGCGGGCAAGAGCATCGATTTCGGCGGGAAAAAAATCACCGTGCTTGAGGCGACGCCCGACGCGTTCGCCGGCCTGAATTTCTGCTTCTTCGCCGCCGGCGGTTCCGTCACCAAGGCCCTCGCGCCGGAAGCCGTGAAGCGCGGCTGTCTCGTCATCGACAAGAGCTCGGCCTTCCGCATGGACCCGGATGTGCCGCTGGTCGTCCCCGAGATCAACCCGGATGCCCTGCGCAGGCACAAGGGCATCATCGCCAGCCCGAACTGCTCGACCGCCGTTGCGCTCATGGCGCTCTTCCCGCTGCACCAGGCGTTCGGCCTGAAGCGAGTCGTCTTCTCGACCTACCAGTCCGTCTCGGGCACCGGCGCCGACGCCATCGTCGAGCTCGAGCAGCAGACGCAGGCCTACGTCGCAAAGCAGCCGCTGCCCCGCGAGGTCTACCCGCACCAGATCTTCCAGAACCTGATCCCGCACATCGACTCGTTCGGCGCCGACGGTTACACGGGCGAGGAGTCGAAGATGCGCAGCGAGAGCCGCAAGATCCTCGGCATGCCGGACCTCAAGGTTTCGGCCACCTGCATCCGCGTGCCGGTGGTGCGGGCGCACTCGGTTTCGATCAACGCCGAGTTTGAGCGTCCCGTTTCGGTCGAGGCCGCGCGCAAGGCCATCGCCGCCTTCCCGGGCGCCGAGCTCATCGACGAGCCGGCGAAGAACGCCTATCCCACGCCGCTCGCCTACAGCCGGAAGGAGAAGTGCGGCGTTGGTCGTATCCGCCTCGACACCGCGCTGGACAACGGCCTGGCCCTTTGGGTCAGCGGCGACAATCTCTGGAAAGGCGCCGCCCTCAACGCCATCCAGACCGCCGAAAAGATCATCGCGCTGGGTTTGCCGCTGAAGGCTTAAGTAGCGGGAGCCCGCGTTCCGCGCGGGCTGGCCTTCAACCTGCGTGGAGCGCCGGTTCGACCCCAATTCTCCCTTGCGAGCCCCGGCGGCTTGCCGTTTGTTGGCCGTCTTCCGGGCGGTTAGCTCAGTTGGTTAGAGCACCTCGCTTACACCGAGGGTGTCGGGGGTTCGAGTCCCTCACCGCCTACCATTCAATCACATGAAAATCCTCCTCGCGACCCGCAAAAGCCCGCTGGCCCTCACCCAGACCGAGATGGTTGCCGCCCACCTGCGCGCCACGATCCCCGGCGTCGAGTGCGAACTGCTCAAGATGGTCACCACCGGCGACCGGCAGGCCGAGTGGTCTCTGACCAAGCAGGGGGGCAAGGGCCTGTTCACCGCCGAGCTCGAGCAGGCGCTGCTGCGCGGCGAGGCCCACGTGGCCGTGCACAGCTGCAAGGACCTGCCGGGCGAGATCGTCGCCGGCCTCGTCGTCGCCGGCTACATGCCGCGCGAGGACGTCCGCGACGTGTTGGTGCTGCGCGAGGGCGTCACGACGCCGGCCACCATCGCCACGAGCAGCCCGCGCCGGCAAATGCAGGTGAAGAAGCTTTTCCCGGCCGCCACCTTCACGGAGATCCGCGGCAACGTGGACACCCGCCTCAAGAAGATCGCCGCCGGGGCCGCCGACGCGACCATCCTGGCCCGCGCCGGCATGAACCGCCTCGGCATCCACAGCTGGCCGGGCGTCACCTTCCGCCCGCTCAACCTCGACGAAAGCGTCCCGGCCGTGGGGCAGGGGGCCATCGCCATCCAGAGCCGCGCCGAGGATGCCGCGCGCTTTGCCGCCGTCCTCGACGCGGCCACCGCCCGCAGCGTGACGGTCGAGCGCGCCCTGCAGGCCGCGCTTGGCGGCGGCTGCCAGATGGCCTTCGCCGCGCACGTCGCCGGCGACAAGTTGTATTTCTTCCACGAAAAGACCGGCATCCGCACGCTGCCGCTGGCCGCCGCCGATTACGCCGCGCCGGCCGCCACGGCGGCCCGGGTGCTCAAGGAACTCGGACTCTCATGACCAAAGCCCCGCTCGCCGGCCGCCGCATCGCCCTCACCCGTCCCGCCGCCTCGTCCGCCGACTGGCGCACGCGCCTGGAAACGCTCGGCGCCGAGGTCGTCGAGCTGCCGCTCATCTCGGTGAGCAAGGACGTCAACCTGCACACGCTCAACGAGGTCTTCCAGGAGCTCGGCGGCTACGAGTGGATCATCTTCACCAGCGTCAACGGCGTGAAGTATTTTTTCGAGGAGTTCCACCGGGTCTATGACGACATCCGCGCTTTCGGCCTCATGCGCATCGCCGTGGTCGGCGAGGCCACCGCCGCCGCCGTCCGCGAGCAGCACCTGCGCGTCGAGCTGCAGCCCAAGAAGGCCAACGCCGAGGAGCTCGCCAAGGCCCTGATCGAGCGCGAGGGCATGGACAGCGCGAAGGTCCTCGTCATCACCGGTAACAAGAACCGCGAGATCCTCGTCCAGAAGCTCGAGGAGGTCCGCGCCATCGTGGACATCCTGCCCGTCTACAAGACCGAGGAGACCGACCTGGCCAAGGACCCGGTCGCCGGCGATTTCCGCGCCAAGGGCGCTGACGCGATCCTGTTCGCGAGCCCGTCGGCCGCACAGTCCTTCTTCGACCAGGCCGCCGCGCTCAAGCTCGCGGCCAAGGCGAAACGCCCGCTCGCCGGCAGCATCGGCCCGAGCACGACCGCGACGATGAAGCAGCTGGGTCTGCCGGTGGACTTCGAGGCCGCCGACGCCAGCCTCGACTCCCTGGTCGCCGCCCTGCTAGGCAAGCTCAGCAAATAACCCCATGAAAGTCCCCTTCCTCGACCTCAAGCTCCAGCACCAGGCCATCCGCACCGAGGTGCTGGCGGCCCTCGCCGACACCTACGACAACACCCGCTTCTGCCTCGGCCGGGACGTGGAGGATTTCGAGAAGGCCTTCAGCGCCACGCTCGGCTACCCGCGCACGCTCGGCATGAACAGCGGCACCTCGCCGCTGCACATCGCCTCGATCGCCGGCGGTTTCGGGCCGGGGGACGAGATCATCACCACGCCGTTCACCTTCGCCTCCAGCTGCTGGGGCATCAGCTATGTCGGGGCCAAGCCGGTGTTCGTCGACATCGACGCCGACACCTGGTGCATCAGCCCCGAGGCCATCGCCAAGGCGATCACGCCGAAAACCAAGGGCATCGTGGTCGTGCACATCTTCGGTCAGCCGGCGCGGATGGACGAGATCATGGCCATCGCGAAGGCGCACAAGCTGTTCGTCGTCGAGGACTGTGCCCAGGCCGTCGGCGCGAGCTACAAGGGCGCTCCCGTCGGCAGCATCGGCGACTGCGGCACGTTCAGCTTTTATCCCACCAAGAACCTCGGCGGCTGCGGCGAGGGCGGGGCGTTTGTCTCGAAGCACGCGGCGGTCATGGACAAGGCGCAGCTGCTGCGCGTGCACGGCTCGCCGAAGCGCTACACGCACACCGAGGTTGGCTTCAACTTCCGCATGGACGGATTTCAGGGCGCGGTGCTCAACATCAAGCTGAAGAAGCTCGCGGACTGGACCGCCCGCCGCCGCGCCATCGTCGCGCTGTATCGCTCGGGCATCAAGCGTGCCGACGTGCAGCTGCCCGTCGTGCCGGCCCATGGCGAGTCCGTGTGGCACCAGTTCACGCTGCTGCACCCGAAGCGCGACGACCTTCGCGTGCACCTGGAGAAGAACGGTGTCGGCACGGAGATCATTTATCCCGGCCCGATGCACCGCCAGCCGTGTTATGCGTCGCTCGGCTACGCCGTGGGCAGCCTGCCGGTCGCGGAGACGACGAGCGCGACCTGCGTCAGCCTGCCGATCTTCCCCGAGCTGACCGACGCGCAGGTGCAGCACGTGATCGGCGCGGTGAATTCATTCTGACGATGATCAACGGGGTGCGGCTCAAGGTTTGCGGCATTACCTCGCTGGTTGATGCCGATGCCGCCGATGCCGTCGGGGCGGATTACCTGGGTTTCATCTTCCACGCGAAGTCGCCGCGCAACATCGCCCCGCCCCAATATCAGGCCATGAGCGAGCGGTTGCCGCCGCGGAAGCGGGTCGCGGTGTGCGTCGAGCCGTCCGCCGCCGAGCTCGCGGCGCTGGTGGCGCTCGATTTCGACCGGTTTCAGATCCACTTCGGTGCGGGCACCCCGGTGGCCACGATCGGAGTCTGGTCGCAGCTTGCCGGGCGCGCCCGCCTGTGGCTGGCGCCCAAGTTGCCGCCGGGACAGGATGTGATATCCGAGTGCCTGCCGCTCGCGGAAACCTTCCTCCTCGACACCTTTCATGCCGACAAATTCGGCGGCACGGGTGAAACGGGTGACTGGGCCAAGTTCAAACAACACCAGGCTGCGCACCCCGCCAAAACCTGGATTCTTTCGGGCGGGCTCAACCCGGACAACATCACGGCGGCTCTCACCGCCACCGGTGCGAAGTTCGTGGATGTGAACAGCGGGGTCGAGCAGGCGCCCGGCATCAAGAGCCCGGCAAAGCTCCAGGCGCTGGTGCTGGCATTGCACAACGCCACAAAGCAGGACAACCCGTCTTATCACCCATGAGCTGTCCGGCGTTACCTCCCATGGTCCGGACAATCTTTGTGGTGCTGGCCGCCGGCTTCCTGCTGGCCGGATGTTCAACTCGCTCCATGCCTTCCGCGGCGCACGATCCGGGGCCGGTTATGTCGGCTCCGCCACCACCGCCGCCACCACCCCCTCCGCCGCCCCCGCCACCTCCTCCCATGGCCATGGAAAATCCCAATGTGGCGAAGGGTAGTGAATTCGACCAGGTGCGCGTTTTCTTCGCCACCGACCGCAAGGCCGAGGGCGACGGTTTCAGCTTTGGCGGGGAACGCGGCACCGGCCTGACCTACGGCAGCGTGTTCGTCAGCATCCCGCACGACCATGTGGCCGGGGCGATTGAGAAACCCTCTATCTGGCGTTTGGAATTCAGCCCGGACCCGGCCCGGCACATGACGATCACGCGCCGGTCGCTGGATGACCGGGATGGTTTCTTCGAGGATCTGCGCGAGTCGCTTACCCGGAGCGGCAGCAACGCCTCCTTCGTCTTCGTGCACGGCTACAACGTCGCCTTTGACGATGCCGCCCTCCGCACCGCGCAAATCACCTACGACCTCAATTTTCTCGGCGCCCCGGTCTTCTACAGCTGGCCCTCGCAGGCCACCCTGCAGGGTTACCCGATGGACGAGAACAACGTCCAGTGGAGCGAGGCGAACCTGAAGGGTTTCCTGCTGGACTACGCCCGGAATTCCGGCGCCAAGGACATCTATCTCATCGCGCACTCAATGGGCAACCGGGCGCTCACCGGTGCGGTGAAAGCGCTCTTCGCCGAGCACCCCGAGCTGAAGGGCCGGTTCAAGGAGATCATCCTGACCGCGCCCGACATCGACGCGGACATCTTCAAGCGCGACATCGCTCCCGCGCTTGCCGCCGGTTGCGACAAGATCACGCTCTACGTTTCCGACGGCGACAAGGCGCTGCTGGCCTCAAAGACGGTGCACGGTTATCCGCGGGCGGGCGATTCCGCGGCGGGCATCACCGTGGCGCCGGGCATCGAGACGGTGGACGCCTCGGGCCTCGATACCAGCTTCCTCGAGCATTCCTATTTCGCGGAGACCGGCTCGGTGCTCATGGACATTCGCAAGCTCGTGCTCGAGCGGCTGCGCGCCGCCGAACGCGGTCTGAGGAAAATGTCCGCTGAGGGGCGGGATTACTGGAAGATCGACCTCGGCGCGCCGGGGCCTTGACGCTCCGCATCAGGTCCGCGTGGCAATCAGCACCAGCGTGGGCAGCAGGTTGTGCAGGGCGTGCAGGATGGCCGTCAGCCAGTAGGCCTGCAGGAGCGACTTCCTCTCCCAAGTGAGGTAACACTGCGCGAAGATCAGGAAGGCCCAGAAGATCTCGAGACCCCAGTAGGGCTTCGCCAGCGAGTGCAGCCCGGCGCAGATCAGGGCGGTGACCAGCGGCAGGTAGGCCGTGCGTTTCGTCACCAGCCGCACGAGCCAGATGATCACCACCATGCCGAAGGTCTCCACGAGCGGGGAGAAAATGCACATCGACACGAGGATGCGGGGCAGGGAATCAGCCGGGAAGTTCGGCCAGGTTGTGCCCGTCACCCGGTTGAGCAGAAAGGCAATGGCCACGGTCACCGGCAGGTCGGCCAGCAAGGCCAGTCCGAGGTAGCTGACGGGCGATTGGTTGCAGTCCGACAGGCGGCGACGGAAGGCGGTGAGGGGAGCGGGCATGGCCATGATATGCTTAGACCCTCAAATGGAACCCGCGCAACCGCCCAAGGGTGAATTTCCCGGAAAAAACTAGGAATGCCTCAACGGCGCCTGCGTCCCGGCTGCTTCCCGCCCTTCATCATCCACCACGTGCTGCCAAGGATGAGGATCAAGCCGGCTCCGTAGCGCCAGTGGTGGGTGAGGACACGGGTTTTGCCGTCGATGCCGGTTTTCAGGTAGGTCAGCCCTGTCTCGGTCTTGCCGGCGAGCGACACCTCGCGTTCGTAGCCGGCATAGAAGAACCATAATCCACCCGCGAACGCCGCCAGGGCGAGGAGCAGTTGGAAGAAGCGGTTCACGGTGCGGCCTAGAATCCGGGCATGCCGCCCATTCCGCCGCGACCCTTCATCTGTTCCATCTGGCGCATGAGCTTCTTCTGGTTCCCGCCCTTCATCATCTTCATGAGCTTCTGCATCTGCTCGAACTGCTTGATGAGCTGGTTGACCTCGAGGACCTTCACGCCGGCGCCGGCCGCGATGCGCATGCGGCGGCTGCCGTTGAGCAGGCCGGGCTTGCGGCGCTCCTGGATGGTCATCGACTGGATGATGGCCTCGGTGCGCTTCATCTGCCGCTCGGCGTCGTCGGGCAGCTGCACGCCGCTCATGCCGGGCATCATGCCCATGAGCGACTGCATCGAGCCCATCTTCTTCACCTGCTGCATCTGCGCGAGGAAGTCCTCCAGATTGAAGTCCGCCTTGCGCATCTTCTCGGCCATGCGCTCGGCCTCCGCCTGGTCGATGTTCTCCTGCGCCTTCTCGACCAGCGACACGACGTCGCCCATGCCGAGGATGCGGGAGGCGAGGCGGTCGGGATAAAAGGGTTCGAAGTCCGCCGTCTTCTCACCGGTGCCGATGAACTTGATGGGCACGCCGGTTACGGCCTTGATCGACAGCGCCGCGCCGCCGCGGGCGTCGCCGTCGAGCTTGGTGAGGATGAGGCCGGTCAGACTGAGCGCATCGTGGAAGGCCTTGGCGACGTTCACGGCCTCCTGGCCGAGCGCACCGTCGGCGACGAGCAGCACCTCGTCGGGCTGGATCCTGGCGTGGAGTTTTTTGACCTCCTCGATCAGGTCGGTGTCGATCTGGAGACGGCCGGCGGTGTCGAAGAGAATGACGTCGGCATTCGCAGCGAGCGCGGTCTCGAGCGCGGTGGCACCGATGGCGGGGACGTCCTTGGAGTTGCGGTCTGCGTAGAAACCGAGTTCCTCCTGTTTCGCCAGAATTTCGAGCTGGTCGATGGCGGCGGGGCGATAGACGTCGCACGCGACGACGAACGGCCGGGCGCCCTTCTTCTTAAGGAGCTTGCCGAGCTTGGCGGTGGAGGTCGTCTTGCCGGAGCCGTGCAGACCGACCATCAGGACCTTGAGCGGGCGCTTCGGGCTGAGCTCGGTCGTGCCTTCGCCGAGGAGCTTCACGAGCTCGTCGTGGATGATTTTGACGACCTGCTGGCCGGGGGTGACGGACTTCAGCACCTGCTGGCCGGTGCACTCGGCCTGCACGCGGTCGATGAACTCGCGGGCGACCTTGAAATGGACGTCGGCGGCCAGCAGGGCGGCGCGCACTTCCTTGAGGGCATCCGCCATGTTGGCCTCGGACAGGGAACCGACCCCGCGCAGGTTGCGCAGGGCGCCGGTCAGTTTATCGGTCAGGCTTTCGAACATGGAAGTAGGTTGTAGGAGCCTGCTTGCAGGCGATGGAGGGCAACAGGAAAACGAGGCATCGCTTGCAAGCAAGCTCCTACAAAAGCCCGGGACCGCCCGGAATCTTCTTGCTGGCCAGTCGGGCTTGTCCCTTAGACCTTAGCGCTATGTCCCGAACCGTCGCCATCGTAGGCCGCCCCAATGTGGGCAAAAGCCGCCTGTTTAACCGGCTGGCCAAGAAGCGCATCTCCATCGTCCACGACATGCCCGGGGTCACTCGGGACGTCGTGACGACCGAGGTGAAGGAAGGCGCCTACACGTTGCTCGACACCGGCGGCCTGGGCCTGACCGGCAGCGACACCCCGGCGCGCATCACGAAGGCCTCGGAGGAGCAGGTGCATTTTGCCATCGCCGCGGCGAACGTCATTCTTTTCACCATCGATGCCCGCGAGGGCGTCACGGCGCTCGACGAGCGCATCGCGCAGCTGCTGCGCAAGAGCAAGAAGCAGGTCCTGCTCGTCGGCAACAAGGCCGACAGCGGCAAGGAGAAGATCGCGGACATTTCCGAGTTTCACCGCCTGGGTTTCGGCGAGCCGTTCTACATCTCGGCCGAGCACGGCGTCGGCGAGGCCGAACTGCGCATCGCCATCCTGAGCAAGCTCGGGCCCGTGCCCGAGGAGACCGACCTCGACAAGGAGCGCCTGGGCATCGTGTTCGTCGGCCGTCCCAACGTCGGCAAGTCCTCCCTCAGCAACCGCCTGCTCAACAGCGACCGGCTCATCGTCAGCGACCAGCCGGGCACGACCCGCGACGCCGTGGAGTTGGACTTCGAATACAAGAGCCGCGAGGGCAAGTCCTGGCCCTTCCGCCTGATCGACACCGCCGGCATCCGCCCGGCGACGAAGCTCGCGTCCTCCGTCGAGTATTTCTCCCGCCTGCGCTCGCTCGAGGCCATCCACCACGCGCACGTCGTGTTCATGGTGGTCGATGCCATGGACGGCATCACGCAGCAGGACCAGGCCATCGCCGGCGAGATCATCAAGGCCGCCAAGCCGATCGTGATCGTCGTCAACAAGTGGGACCTCGTGCACGAGATGTTTCAGAAGCGCCTTGTCGAGAAGTTCGCCACCGAGCGCGAATACCGCGAGGACTACGAGAAGACCCTGTTCCAGAAGCTTTTCTTCACGCCCGGTGCGCCGGTGATGTTCGTGTCGGCCCTGACCGGCCACGAGATCACCCGCATGCTCAAGTCGGCCCGCGCCCTCAACAAGCGCCTCGATACGAAGATCCCGACCGCCAAGCTCAACGCCGCCATCATCCGCCTGGCCGACCGCACGCCGCCGCATTCCACCTTCGGCGTCCGCTTCCGCATCTACTACGCGACGCAGACCGGCACGCGGCCGTTTCGCATCAAGATTTTCTGCAACCAGGAGCGCAGCCTAACCGAGTCCTATCGCCGCTATCTCGAGGCCGGCCTCGTCAAGGAGTTCGACCTCGACGGCTGCCCGATCCATTTCGACCTCATCGGCAAGAAGAAGCAGTCGGTCGCCGACCGCCTTGCCGCCAAGGGCCAGCGCCAGAACCTGGCCGCCGCCGAGGCGGGCGAGGATTTCGACCCGGGCCTGATGGATGATTGAGCCATGCTGCGGATCGTCTTCATGGGCTCGGATGCGATCGCGCGGCCCGCGCTGGACTGGCTGGCGGGCGAAGGCGGCAGGATCGGGCAGGTAGTTGGGGTCTTCACCCAGCCGGACCGGCCGGTGGGCCGCGGCCAGCAGATCCGGTCCAATGACATCAAGGTCTGGGCGCAGGCGCACGACCTGCCCGTGTTCCAGCCCGAGAAAGTGGGCGAGACCGAGCGCCAGCAGCTCGCGGACCTCAAGCCCGACCTGACGCTGGTCATGGCCTATGGTCACATTTTGAAGCAGGACATGATCGACACCCCGCGGCTCGGCACGCTGAACCTGCACACGTCCATTTTGCCGAAATACCGCGGTGCCTCGCCGATCCAGACGGCCACCGCCTGCGGGGACCGGGAGACCGGCGTCACGCTCATGCGGATGGTGCGGCAGCTCGATGCCGGTCCCGTGGCGGAAGTCGAGCGCGTGGTCATCGCCCCGCACGACACGGCCGCCGAGGTCGAGGCGAAGCTCGCGCTCGCCTGCGTGCCGCTGCTCGCGCGTTGCCTGCCGCGGCTCGCCGCCGGGACGCAGCCGTTCACGGCGCAGGATGAGGGGCAGGTGACTTTTTGCCGGAAGCTCGAGAAGACCGACGGGGTGCTCGATTTCACCCAGCCGGCCGCCATGCTGGCCGCCCGGATCAATGGCCTGATGCCGTGGCCTGGTTGCGCCGTGGAGATCAACGGACAGGCCGTGAAGCTCGGCCTCGCGGATGTTTGTAGTCTATTGGATGATAAACCGGCCGGACCGGGCGTCGTTGCCGGGGCGGATGCCGAAGGGCTGCTGGTCGGCACGGGGCAGGGGATCCTGCGGCTGCGCAAGCTGCAGCGGCCCGGCGGGAAAATGCTGCCGGCGCCGGAATTTCTGCGCGGCTGGCCGGTGGCGGCGGGCACGTGCCTGCCGTCGCAGCCGATGTCACCACTGGTGGCGAAGGCCCCTTTCCCCCGGGCAAAGACCTGATGCGGCAGGCCAAGGCTTGTTTTTATCCGGCGAATTTCCCACGCTCCCGCCCATGCCCAGCCTTTTTCTGCGAATCCTCGTCCTGTCGGTCACCCTCGCTGGTTTCGCATCCGCCCAGGTGGACGGCACGCGCATCGAGGTGGCCAACCTCCGGCAGGATGTCGCCCTGCTGACGCAGCGCGTCGGCGAACTCACGATGGCTGTCGAGCAGCTGGCCCGCGACAACAACAGCCTCCAGGCCAAGGCCAGCCAGAGCTATGTGACCGTCGAGCAGCTCAACCGGGCCGTGGCCGACACTAACCGCGCCATGCAGGCCGCGCTCGCCGACCAGAAGCGCGAGACCCTCCAGCAGGTCGCCGGCCAGATCGAACGCCTCGGCAAGCAGACCAACGCCGCCCTCGACGCGCTGGCGAAGAACCAGGCCACGCGCCCGGTCGTGCAGACGACCTTCAGCGAGGATTTCCCCAAGGAAGGAATCAACTACACCGTGGTGAGCGGCGACACCCTGTCCGGCATCGCCAAGAAGACCGGTGGCAAGATGGCCGACATCCGCAACGCGAACAAGATTTCCGACGACACCCGGATCCGCGTCGGCCAGACCCTCTTCATCCCCCAGGGCAAATAATCATGGCTACCCCGAAATCACGTCTCGGTCGCGGGCTCGGCGCCCTCATCACCAGCGGCAACGCCGCCCCGAAACCCGCGATGCCCGCGCCTGTTGCCACGGCTCCTGTGGCGGCGCCCGCCAACGACGGCCTGCCCGGCTACCGCGAGATCGCCGTGCACCAGGTCGAGCCGAACCCCTACCAGCCGCGCAAGGAATTTTCCGACGACGCGCTGGCCGAGCTCGTGGAGAGCATCCGCGCCGAGGGCCTGCTGCAGCCGATCGTCGTGCGCGCCGCAGGCGACAAGTTCCAGCTCATCGCCGGCGAGCGCCGCTGGCGGGCCTTCCAGCAGCTCAAGCTCAGGAGCATCCCGGCGCGCGTCATGACGTCGAGCGATGCCTCGTCCGCCTCGCTGGCTCTGATCGAAAATCTCCAGCGCGCCGACCTCAACCCGCTTGAGGAGGCGCACGGTTACGCCAGCCTCATCCGCGATTTCGACCTCACGCAGGACGCCGCCGCCCAGCGCGTCGGCAAGGGCCGCGCCACGGTCGCCAATTCCCTCCGCCTGCTCGGCCTCGAGCCGGAGCTGCAGGGCTACGTCGGCAAGGGCATGCTCAGTGTCGGCCACGCCAAGGTGCTGCTCGGCGTCGAGCATTCCCCGGAACGCCTTTTGCTCGCCCGCCGCGCGCTGGAGCAGGGCCTGAGCGTCCGTGCCCTTGAGGAACTGACCCGGCACAAGGCCGGCGGCCCCGGCAAGAAGCGCAAGATGCCGGGCGCCACGGCCGCGGCGCTGACCGACATTGAGAAGCGCCTGACCACGCACCTCGGCGCGCGGACCACCCTCAAGCACTCGCCGAAGCGGGGCCGCATCATCATCGAATACCAGGGCAACGAGGACCTCTCCCGCGTGCTGGAGAAGATGGGTATCCCGCTGTAACCCCGGGGGTAGGGCGGTGACCCCGCCCGTCGCCGGGCCCCCCGCGACGCGGATCGGAGTCCGCCTCCCACCGGCTCAGAACTTTGTTTTGACAAGGCCTCCCTGACCACGCTTCTTTGCACCCTTTATGAGTCTCGTTATCGGTATCCTAACTTTCGTCCTGATCATCACTTCGCTGTTCCTGGTGCTGGTCGTCCTCATGCAGCGGGCCAAGACCGACGGCGGCATGGGCTCGGCCATGGGCGGCGGCAGCATGGAATCCACCTTCGGTGCCGACACGAACAACGTCCTGACCGGCGCGACCATCAAGGCCGCCGTCGTCTTCTTCGTGGTGACCTTCGTCCTTTATCTGGCCCACATCTACCAGACCAAGCACCGGGACGCGGCCGACAACCGGCTGCCGACGGTCGTGGCCCCCGCCGCGACGCCCGCTCCGCAACCCGCAACCCCCGCGCCGGTTGAGCCCAAGAAGCCCTGACCTCCCAAGCCCGGCCTTCCGCCGGGCTTTCTTGTTTGCGCTCGCGCTGGCCGTGTTGCCCGCGCTCAGCGCGCAAGGCACCCGCTTCCGCCCGGCGCCCGCCTACGTGTCCGGCGGCAAGGCCGACCAGGCCGAGGGCGGCCGCATCCTCGCCACCTTCCGCCAAGCCGGCATCGCCGGCACCTACTGGCTGTCGTTTGAACTGCGCGTCATGCCCCGCAAGGGCGCCGAGCGCGTCCTCGAGGGCGAACTCTTCGGCACCCGCGGCCCCGCCGGTCCGCTCACGCGTCTCAGCCTCGGCGACGAGCGCTGGCTGATCCAGTCCGGCCCGGCGTCCGCCGCGTGGACCGCTCCCGGTGGCGTGAACGTGCGCACCGCCACCACGGCCGAGACCCTGCAACCGGTCGCCGGCACCGACTTCTCGCTCTTCGACCTCCAGATGCCGTTCCTGCACTGGACGGATTACGTCTACGAGGGCCTGGCCAAGGTGCGCGGTCGCCCCGCGCACCAGTTCGTGCTTTATCCGCCGGCCGACATCGCCGCCGCGCGGCCCGACCTCAGTGGCGTGCGGGTCTACATCGACACCCAGTTCCAGGCGCTTGTGCAGGTCGAGCAACTCGGGCCTGACGGCAAGGCGGCCAAGAGCGTGACGCTTATCGACCTCAAGAAAGTGGGCGAGCAGTGGCTCGTGAAGTCCATCGACCTGCGCAACCACGTCACCCGCGACAAGACCCGGCTCACCTTCAAGGCGGCCGCGCTGGACCTGGCGCTGCCGGCGGAGACCTTCGAGCCGGCGCAGCTGGCGCAGCCCGCGCCGCCGGTGCCGCGCGGGAAGCTGCAGGGCCTGTAAGATGTCCCCGAAGGCGCCCAAGCCGTTCCCCATCCAGATGGAGGTGGAGTTCATCGACCGGCTCAGCGAGCCGGTGCGCGATGGCAAGGCGAAGTCCGTCAGCGACATCATCCGCGCGGCACTGGGGCGTTACGATTTCACCGATGTGCTGGTCTTGCATCCGGCGCAGGTGCAGATCTCCGTGCGTCTGCCGGTGGAGATCCGCCGGCAGCTCAAGAAGACGGCCCGCGCCAAGCACACCAGCGTCGGCCACCTGGTGCGCGCCGCGGTGGAGGCCTACCTGCCGGAACTGGAGGCGCTGCCGGCCCCGGCCGATGCACCGGTCGTTCCGAAACCCCGGAAGCGCCGGAAGAAGAAGCGGGCAAAGCGCTGACGCGCCTATGACATCCGCGCCGCCACGGCTGGCTTGCCTTCGGAAACGCCGGGCCTTTAGTCCCAACTCCGAATGAGCACTCCGCATCCGTTGTCCGTCTGGGCCCGCAATGTCTCGCCGTCGCCGACTCTCGCGATCGACGCGAAAGCCAAGGCCAT